>WNGH01002860.1_pt1 | contig 33174 bp, 37 predicted proteins | sample 5400631 | NCBI WGS metagenome assembly WNGH01 (sample SAMN13153373, study PRJNA577476) | soil metagenome | isolation source: 115 cm soil or saprolite under Garry oak tree replicate 1 | place: USA:California | collected 2016-06-15
CGGCATTCGTAAATTGTGTTGGCAGACTCTCCGAACAAACGGCGGGCGCAAACTTGAAGCGGCGAAGCGGCGTCGTCCAGGCGCGCTACATGCAAATGCGCATCCCGCAGCGCAGCCAGGTACCCCGGTGGTGCCGTCATGCCTGCTGCGCGAGCTCGCAATCCGCCGTGCACAGCGGCCGCTTGCGCGCCGTATTCGAACGCATGCACGGCAGACAATTGTCCCTCTCGACGCAGAGGATTGGCCGGGTCGCGGTGCGTATTGCTGATGCAGATGATCGATTGGTCGTCCCACTCGATTACGCTGTCGAGCAGGCACATCAGACCAGAGTGGGGAATCAGCGTGCGGATGTCCGCTTTGCCGATCGGAAATCGTTCCTCTGTCATTTGTCTGCCACGCCAAAACCGCCGCAGGGAACTTCTACAGAAGGCAACAAAGACAACGAAGCTTTCAAGATCCGATTCCTACAGCAAAACTTCGTTTTCGTCACTTTCTTCTGTTTGATTCGCCCCGGGCAGAATCATTCGAAAAATCCCGTTCTTCAGTACCGGCTCATGAAAGTTGATCAGCAACCCGATCGGAATATCCAGCAATTTCATGTAGCTAAACAGCTGCGCTTTGCTGGAAGGGTGCAAAACTTCGACAGCTTTTACTCGACGAGCAAACAGTCGTCGGCGAGGAGGTCGAAGCGAAGCGGCTCATCGAAAACGAGACCTTTGTATTCCACACCGACTAGTTTCTGCGTCGTAGCTGGAATCGAACGCAATTCGAGCTCGCGCAGCAAGCATCGCTCGTAGATTGATTCGATTAGCCCTGGCCCTTTGTGCCGGTGGACTTCGATTGCTGCCCCGATGACTTTGCCGCTAAGGCCGTCTGCTTTTTCGTACAACGGATGCATTGCGGAGTGGTTCTACAAACGGCAACGGATACGACGAAGTTGGTATTTGGGTCAGCTGTCGCCCCTTTTGTTTACTTCTGTTAGTCTGCTCTAATCCCAAAAGGGGTAGAAATTAAACCAATTGTAAGGCGCAAGCCGCGCGTAGTGCTCCAGCCGCCTGGCGTAACGTTGCGTCCAATCGTGAATCTCTTCCGTGCGATGTTCGCGATTCAAAATTATCTCGTGAGCGAATTGCTCGAAGTAAATGTCGTAACGCTTGCCGCCGCGGTAGAGCCCGAAAAACAAGATGATAGGGCAATGGATCATACCCGCAAGGAGGATCGGGCCAGCCGGGAAAACAGCTGGCGCGCCCAGGAATTGACATTCTGTTGTCTTGTCGCCGCTTAAGGCGCGGTCGCCTAACATGCCAATGAAAAAACCCGCATCGAGGCTCTCTTTGACCCGAAGCAAGGTATCCGGCCGATCCGGGATGATTACGGTGCGGGCGATTGTTGGATTCAGCGCGTCGAGAAAGCGCGTGACGTTTTGGTTGTGCTCGACGTCCATCAAAACTTTGAGCGGAAAGTTACGCTGCGTCACTCCAAGTGTGCGCAACACTTCGAAACTGCCCAGGTGCGCGCCCAAAAGGATGCAGCCTCTGTCGGTTTCCATTTGCCGGTGCAGCATTTCCTTCCCATGCAGCGTGACGTTAAAATGCTCGAACTCCCCCCTGAGGAGATAAACGCGATCTAAAATCGTAGCGGCGAAACAATGAAAATGGCGGAAGACATGCCACCAGCGGGGCCGCCGGTTGCCCACGCGTCTTAAGTAATCGTACGATACGCGCCGCGCTGCGTGGCCGCTGACCACGAAATAAAGCGTGATTGGATACAGCAGAAGCCGCGCCGCCCAGCGTCCGACATGCAGGGCGATCCACGTAATCAGCCGGAGCGAGGCGGGCGTTCCCCGTTCCGGCAAAGCTGCCCAACGATGCGCGTGCAAAACTTTAGTGGACATCATTTGTTTTGGCCGGCCGCATTTTGGCCGCAGATCGCGCCGGCGAAAAAATGCGGATAGATCTCGCGAATGCTATCGATGTCTGGCGCAACTTTGACGCGGTCGAAACCTCCCCGCCTAAATGCGCGACGCCATTGGTCTGCGGTCAAGAATCCGGCATTGGGTCGCATTTCCGGATCCAGCTGCACCTCGGTAAAGCTTTCCAGAATCTGAAACATCAGCTCGGGGTAGATCGGCTGATTAGCGTACGGTCGAATGCATTCGCCGACCACGAGCCAGCCATCCGCCGCGAGAGACCAGCGCGCCTGATTCAGGCTAAACAAGAGATCCCTCGAAATATGTAGAACATTAACGGCATACACTAGATCGAACTCACCCGGAGCCACGCCCTGCGTTTTCCACGGCAAGTTAAGGTCGAGCGCGGCCCATTCCAGCGGCAGATTTGGATGTTGCCTTGAGAGCTCACGTTGAGCGCGCCGCCGGAAGAATGCGCTTGGCTCCGTGATGAGGTAACGCTCTATCCGTGACAGCAGACCGCGCTGATCAAACCAGCGCAGCAACGTTTCGCTGGCGCTCCCCGCGCCGGCGCCAATTTCCAAAATTCGCAACCTGGAGCGACTGGACAGTCGATCCGCGGCGAGCACCGCCCCCGTCCAGTTGTTTACCGCATAAGTTAAATTGCGGTTGTGAAAATAGTTGAGCCAAAGCGGTAGTCCTTGCGCCCCGAAAAGGCCTTGATCACCGCGCTGTTCGCCGCGGGCAACGGCGGGATAGAGGTTTGCTGCCTGATCCAGCAGATCCAGCGTCGCTGCATTGCTAGGATCGATATCGAGCCCCACTGCGCGCAAGCGTTCAAGCTGCGGGTGCCATGGCGCACGTCGCAAACGATAAGAGCGTACGTCACCATCACGTCGTGCCATCACGCAACCGGTCTCGACCAGGCGCTCCAGCAACCAGCCAAGCCCGAAACTGAAGCGCGGCTGAAAAGAAAGCGTGCGGCAAAGCTGATCCGCCGAGCGCCACTCGCTGAGTTGGTCGATCATCTTCAACCGGTGCGACAGATCGATGGCCAGCTCGATGCTATATCGCTCCATCAATTCGATACTCTGATACAATCGTTCGCTGAACACGTCCGACGGATAATCTTTGAGCCAGTCCGCCAGGCGCGGATCGCGCACGGGAGCTTTAAACGCAGACGCGTCGAATAGTTCTACCTTCACGAATTCAGGTTGTCCCGTAACAAACTTGAAATCGACCCTCAGCTATCAGACGATCTTCGGCGCGACAGCAAAAATCCACTTCGCTCTGAGCGTCCTGTCTTTCGGAAAGATAAATCGTGAACGGCTGCTCAGGTTTCAGAGGTACGAGAAACTTGACCGTGTGTATGGCGGTAACGCGAGAATTTCTGCGCCACTTCGTCAAAGCGGCGAGGGTTTCATCGAGGATCACTACGCCCGGCACAATAGGCATGCCAGGAAAATGCCCGGGCAAGCTTGGATGATCAGCAGGAATTACCTGGCGCATTTCAAAGGTCATGTCTCCGAAGTTTCACTCATCAGGTACATCCAGCAACCCGGATCACGCCCGATTTGTCGACAGCCATATTGGTAGCGTACCTGCATGCCTATGTGGTGGGTTCAATGTTCGTCGCAGCGAAGGCGGCTGCGTCAAAACGTTTTCCTCGTTTGGGAAACTGAGAATCCAGGGATGGTACCCGGAATCCTTTACCATCTGACGAGGAAAAACCAAATCGCTCGCAATAAGATCCGAACGCAGTAAGCACTTCCCTTGGAGCAAAACCAAACTGCGACAAATCATATCGATGATTACCATGTTTCCTCCGCATCTGTCCTGCCGTTAAGGCGCGCATTCGACACTCTGCCTCTCGCGATAAAGACCAACCAAAATGGCCGTAGATTCGTCGGATGGCATCGATAGGATCGCAACGAAGTTGGTTATAATCGATGTCGCAGATGCGCCCGCTCGCCAGTCGATCGCGTTCTTGCAAGAATTTCTCCATAGTTTCTGACCAGTACTGGATTGCCTCGCGGCAGGCCGTAACCGGATCCGCAGCATCACTAAACGCACTGCGAAGGATGGTTATGAGACTCGATACCGAAGCCATTGCCTCAACCGGCGTTCGGTGGGTCTGCACGAACAGCGCATCCGGATAGACAGAAAGCATGGCTGACAGGGCAAACATGTGCGTCGGCGCTTTCAGGACCCAGCGGCGAGTAGGCCGCATAAACTGCAAATGTTGAAGAAAACGGCGGTGATATTGGTATGCCGGACGCAAATCCTGTCGGAAGAACCAGGCCCGATAGGAGGGCACATAATACATCGTGTCGAACTGATCACTCATGAAGGTAGGAGTCATCAGACGCACACACTCCTGCGGAAGTTCTGCACCCACCGCATGCACGTAGCGAAATGTAGGTGCCAGCCAATTGAAGTAGTTACAACTCTGGGTTGCGCGCCGAATTCGGCGCTTTTCGTCGTCAAGAGTAGGTGGCGATGGCGTCATCACTTCCCACATAAGAGGAGATCGATGTTCCGGATCTGCAGCCAGCAGGATATGCAGGAGGGTGGTGCCGCTGCGGGGCAAGCCTATGATGAATAGCGGTTCACGGATTTCTTGACGCCTGATATTTGGATAGAGCTGCCGGTCCCTTTCCATCAACAAACGCGAGGACAACGTATGCAGGATATTGGTCCGCAGAGCGATCTTCCCGATCAGGTTGAGCCGCGCCTCTCTATAGCAAGACTCGAGCAAACGCGACAGAGCCTCCAAAAAGTCGCCGCGGCCGAAGTCATCAAGGCCGCACCGCCGCTTTGCGGTCTCGATCAAATCCACGGCAAGCATTCGGGGGCTTGGAATTCGTGTTTTTTTCAATAACGCGCCACATCCATTGAGGAGCCGGACAGGCAGGAGCGGACGAGTCTGTTGGAGAGTGGTGGCAGGGGCGTTCATTCGGTTAAGGCATTCACTACTGCCAGTGGTCGTAGTGGATTACTATTGGACTTTGGTGCTATGGAAATGAGACGCATGGCTGCAAGTCAAGCAGCGAATAACACGAAACCCTCGGTTGCGCGCCCCACGCGATCGCTCCATCGTGCCGACATGAATACCGAAAAAGCGACTTTTGGCGCGGGCTGTTTTTGGGGCGTGGAGGCGACTTTCCGCAACGTGAGAGGCGTCGTGTCAACAGCGGTGGGCTACGCTGGTGGGACAAAGGAGAATCCGACTTACGAAGATGTTTGCACGGACAAAACCGGACACGCCGAAGTGGTGCAGGTGGAATTCGATCCATCGCAGGTGACATACGATGAACTGCTCGATGTTTTCTGGTCAAATCATAATCCGACAACATTGAATCGGCAGGGACCCGATGTCGGCACGCAGTACCGGTCGGTGATTTTCTATCATTCGCCCGAGCAAAAGTCTGCGGCAGAAACTTCCAGGGATAAGATCGACAAAAGCGGGCGTTTTCGCCGAGCGGTGGTAACGCAAATCGAAGCGGCGCCAAAGTTCTGGCGCGGCGAAGAATATCACCAGCGCTATCTGCAAAAGCGAGGCCAGTCGCATTGCGCGATTTAATTCCGCGCGCATGGATCGGCAGATAATCCGGACGAAAAATTTCGTCGCCGACTCAGCGAATTTTATTCTCGATCAGGCGCACCAATCGATCGGCGAACGCGATGAATTTCGGATCGCGTTATCGGGCGGGAACACGCCGCGACCGGTTTACGCGCGCCTCGCGACGAGAGCGCGTGATCTGCCATGGGAGCTTTTTCGAATTACCTTCGGCGATGAGCGTTGCGTACCGCCTGATGATTTGCAGAGCAATTTCCGAATGGCGCGTGAAACGCTTTTCGAGCCTGCGGGAGTTCCTGAGAAATCGGTCATGCGCATGCGCGGCGAAATCGATCCGCAGATCGCGTCCCGCGAATACGAGGACCGTCTCAATGTATTGGCGACAGAGCGCGGCGAATCGATTTATCGCCACGATTTGATTCTGCTTGGTCTGGGAGATGATGGCCACACCGCCTCGCTGTTTCCGGGTACGGCCGGTCTCGAAGAAAAGCGGCGAAAAGTGATCGCGAATTTTGTGCCGAAGTTAAATTCTTGGCGATTGACGTTCAGTTTTCCGCTTATCAATGCCGCGCGACACATTTGCTTCCTCGTGGATGCAAACAAAGGAGCTGATTTGATCGAGCGGGTGATCGAAGGCGATCGAGGTTTTCCAGCATCACACGTGAATCCGGCCGCCGGAAAAGTGACTTGGATTATTGGGCAATGACGGGGCCGAAGGTTTTAGTACTCTTCGCCCTCGTCTTCCTTTGGCGGCCCAACGCGATCATCAACTGCGTATGCGTGAAGCATGACTGCAGTGAGATAAAAGAAAAAGAGACCAAGACCGAATCCCGCAGAGGCGAATGCTGCCAGAAACACAAAAATCCCAACTGGGATCGCACCGAACATCCATAGAAAGCCAGCTAGCCTATGCCCTTTGTAAATGTGTCCCAACCCCGGGATAATACTTAGCAGAACTGCGACGGCGTCACTGGCTTTTCCCTCCGCAGTTTGGGTTGCGCTGCGTGTCCAATCGCAGCGATCGCAGCTCGTCGCATCCCTCGGCAACAAATGGCCGCAGTAAGGACACGGCATTTTATCGCCCTCGGTTGACTCAGGCCGAGTGGCTGGTGCGTCTGTGTACTCCACGCTCATAACATCCGGCCACTGAAAGTCACAAGCGGCGCGGATTTCGTCAAGGAAACTTCATTGTCTTTCGGGTTGGCGTCTGGCACAGCCGCCCTACAATTCGTCCAATGCCTTTACTCCCGGAAATTGTCGAATACATCGACAAATATTTGCGCGTTCATGAAATTGTAGACTGGCCAAATGCGCTCAATGGTCTGCAGATCGAGAATTCTGGGCGCGTAACGCGAATCGGCGCGGCCGTGGATGTTTCGACGCGTGTTTTGCGCCACGTCGTAAAAAAAGATGTCGATCTTTTAATCGTGCATCACGGATTGTTCTGGCCGGGGTTACAGCCGGTGACTGGACCGTTGCATCGGCAACTCAAGCTCGCCTTTGAAAATGACATCGCTGTTTACAGCGCGCATCTGCCGCTGGATGTACGTCCGAAAATCGGGAACAACGCGCAGCTCGCTGCGTCGCTCGGGCTGAAATCGACAAGACCATTTCTCGAGGAAAAAGGCCAACTGATCGGATTAAAAGCAAACGCTTCGCGACCGCGCGACGAACTAATTCACCAATTGCGCAAAGCGGTGGGCGGCCCGGTAAAAGCGTTCAATTTTGGGCCGAAGACAACGCGCGTCATCGGCATCGTGACCGGTGGCGCCGGTTCAGACATTTATCGGGTTGCGAGCGAAAAGATCGACACGTTTCTCACCGGCGAAGCGCCGCATTGGGCTGCCGTCGCTGCCGAAGAACTCGGCATCAATCTCTTGCTGGCGGGCCATTACGCCACAGAAACTTTTGGCGTAAAAGCGCTCGCCGCACATTTATCGAAGCGCTTTAAAATTCCATGGACCTTTATCGATTTTCCAACAGGACTTTGACGTAGCGCGATCGAGATGTTGGGGGCGTCGGTTTGCTCAATGCAATCGCCATATTCGGAGAGACCGAGACGTCGGGCCGTTTGACAAAATGCCGTCCAGCTTTTCCAGTATGCACGTATGCGACATGTTTCCCGACTAATTTTAATTACTGCCGGTGCGGGTCTCCTTTCATTGCTTGCTGGTTGCGAGACGGGCCGCGTGGCTGGTGCCGGGCCGTATCACGTGACGGCTTATCGTCCGCGCGATCCGTCTGCAGTGAAGGTGAAGGTTTCGCTCGCGAAACAAAATATTTACGTAATGGAAGGCGACCGCAGCCTGATGGCGGTGGCCTGTTCGGTTGGTTTGCCTAACAAGCCGACCCCGCGCGGCAATTTCACGATTTACTCCAAACAGGAGCACAAGCGCTCCGGCGAGTATGGCTTTAGTATGCAGGGAAATACAGTCGTAGCGACGACAGCAGGCCACGCCGGCGGTCATTACGTCGGCTACCCAATGGGTTACTGGTGCGAGTTCGCGCCGGGATACGGATTTCATCAGGGCTTTGTGCATCCGGTGCCGCGTACGCACGGTTGCATTCGGTTGAAAGGCGAGGCTGCGGCAAAATTTTTTGCGCTGGTGCGAATCGGCACGCCTGTGAACATCGCTACCGCCCAGCCGGAGGATGCCACGATCGGCTCGAAGGTAGAGCGAGTAGACGACTCGCGCACGCCTGATCCGGACCCACACATTATGGTTACGGACGCGGCGTTTGAAAAACCGAGCAGCCCGTTGCTCGAGTAACGGCACGGCGGAAGACCCGCCGATTCATTTTGTGAGCACGAACCTTATTTCCAGCGGCACAACCGCGCGCGAGAAGGTGAACCTTCGTACACCGGACGTCATGGCCGCGGTGCAGGAACAAGTGGAGTCGCACTACCGTAGTGACATTGTCGATAAGGTACGCCGGGCCGGGGGAATGATCTCGGTAGGCGACACCACGGTGCGCCTGGCGAAACAGTTTGGGTTTTGCTACGGTGTCGAGCGCGCGATCGATCTCGCCTATGCAGCGCGCAAGGTTTTCAAAGATCGCCGGCTTTTTATTGTCGGCGAAATTATTCATAACCCCGAGGTCAATCATCAAATCGCTTCGTTAGGCATAAGGAACCTAACCGGCAAAAACAAGGAGGCTGATATTTCCGATCTGGGGCCTGATGACGTGGTGATCGTGCCGGCGTTCGGAACCGAATTATCGATCCAGCAACAGATCAAGGACCGCGGCTGTCAGATTGTCGATACCACGTGCGGCGACGTGATGAGCGTGTGGAAACGGGTGCGCAAATACGCCAGCGAATCGGTCACATCCATCATTCACGGCAAAGCCGAGCACGAAGAGACCAAAGCCACCAGCTCGCGCGCGCTTGGCGACGGCAGCGGGCATTATCTTGTGGTCTTAACGCTTGCCGACACCGATTACGTTTGCGACTACATCCGCCACGGCGGCCATAAACAGGCGTTCCTGGAAAAATTCAAAGGTGCCCATTCGCCCGGGTTCGATCCTGACGTGCATCTGCAAACTGTTGGCGTGGCAAACCAGACCACCATGCTGCGCGGCGAAACTGAGGAGGTGCAGCGGCGAGTTCGACAGGCGATTATCGATCGAGACGGACCCGAGCTTGCCGAAAAAAATTTCCGTTTCTTCGACACGATCTGCGGCGCGACACAGGAGCGGCAGGACGCATTACGCGAGTTGCTGGATGTGCCAATGGATCTCCTACTTGTGGTCGGCGGCTATAACAGCTCGAACACGTCGCATCTCGCCGAGATGGGCGAAGAGAAACTGCCCAGCTATTTCGTGCTCAACGCGTCGCGTCTGGTGTCAGCCAATGAAATCAAGCATTACAATCTGCATGAGAAACGCGAAGTCGTTTCGCACTTCTGGCTCCCGCATGGCCCGGCAGTAATCGGCATTACTGCCGGTGCGTCTTGCCCGAATAACTTGATCGAGGAAACATTGATTCGGCTTTTCGAATTGCGCGGCATTTCCCGCCAGCAACTCGAACTGGCCGCGTAACGTGGCATTGGCATCACGCCAATGTCGCATCGGCACGATGCCGATGCCACGTGCAAGCGCGCAGAATCGGCTCGCCGTGCGAAATCACTTTAGGATATGGCGCGCGCAATCTGGAAAGGCAGCATCAGCTTTGGCCTGGTTAACATTCCCATCGCTCTTTATCCGGCGACGCGGCGCGAAGAACTGAAGTTTCGTTTGCTGCGAAAAAGCGATCTCAGTCCGGTGAATTACAGGCGTGTTGCGGAGAAGGACGGCAAAGAAGTTCCGTGGGACCAGATCGTCAAAGGTTACGAGTATGAAAAAGGGAAATACGTCGTGCTCAAGGACGAAGATTTTGAGCGCGTCGATTTGGAAGCCACGCAGACGGTCGATATCCAGGACTTTGTCGATGTCGATGAAATCGATCCGATGTTTTTCTACAAGCCATACTATCTTGAGCCGCAAAAAGGCGGCGATAAAGCCTATGCACTCCTGCGTGACGCGCTAAAGGACAGCAACAAGGTCGGCATCGCCAAGGTCGTGATCAAAACGCGCCAATATCTCGCCGGCGTGAAACCAGAGAATGGCGCGCTTGTCCTTGAGCTGATGCATTTCGCCGATGAACTCGCGGACACAGCCAAGCTCCATGTCCCAAAAAAGACCGAAGTCGGCAAACGCGAAATGAACATGGCCAAGTCACTCATCGACAGCATGAGCTCGAAATGGAATCCAGAGAAATATCGCGACGACTATCGAGAGGCGCTCATGGATGTGATCGAAGAAAAAGTCGAAGCTGGCGGAAAAGAGATCGAAGAAAAACCGAAGAAAGTGCCAAAGCCGACCAAGGTAATTGATCTGATTTCCGTCCTGCGAAGGAGTCTTGAGCAGACTGGCGCGAAGAAAAAGGCGACAGCCAAGTCGCGCGGGAAAAAAGCGCAACCTGCCAAGAAAGCAGCGTGAAGGACGAAAAACCAGATCTTGTCGCGTCGCTCGATGCCTTTATTAAGACGTTTAGTTATCCTGCCGAGCAGGGACTTTTGGTTAAGAATTTGCTTCACTACTCCGTTCATGCGCGTGCAGACCGCGGCAATGCGGCGGCATATTTTGTTTTTCCCGACATTAAGAATCTTGAAGCTCACATAAGCGAGATACCGCCGGGAGGTGCAACTTCGACTCATCGCCACTCGTGTGAGGCGTTTTTCTATGTGATTTCCGGCAACGGCTATTCCGAGGTGCGAGCGAGCGATAAAACAGAAAAACGGATTGAGTGGCAGGCGGGCGACTTGTTCTGCACGCCAATTCACACATGGCATCGGCACGTGAACCGCGATCCCTCGCGGCCTGCCCGCTACTTGGAGATAACCACCATTCCGCTGATGAAATCGCTAGGCGATTGGCAGATCGAGGGCGAAGCAACCGCCGCAGGGAAAAAGGATCAACAACAAAAACCGTGCACAACGCCATAAGAAAGCGTTGTGAGGTGGATCGGCTTCTCAGAAGACGATGGTAAAAATGTCTGTGCCCCACGAGGGCGGGGCGTCTGATTTACTAACGTGCATTCCACACCTGCGCCTCGACAAGCGCCTTGCATCCAAAGAAATTTGGGCGGCAGAGCCGCATTGGTTTACCAACGCGTTGAGGACAACGCGTTCCACCTGTCGATGCAGCTACAAGCTTGACACATAAGATCGACATCGTTCAGCCTGACGGCCATGAACTTTCTAAATCGATTTACGGATCCGGTTTACTGTATCATGCGACTGATTGTAGGACTCATGTTCGCGTCTCACGGAGGGCAACTGGTCCTCGGCATGTTTGGCGGCATGCCCGGTTCGAATAATTCGTTCACACAGACCGGCGGCTGGATCCAACTTATTGGTGGATTTCTCATCGCGTTTGGTCTGCTTACTCGCATTAGCGCGTTCATCTCCAGCGGCGAAATGGCCGTGGCCTACTTCATGATACATGTGGCCAATGCCACTACACCAATGGCGAAGTTTTTCCCGATCGCCAGCGCCGGTCCCCAGTTTTCCAACAAGGGTGAGCTCGCCGTCGGGACGCTGGAGTATCGACGCTTTGTTCAAGAAACAACCGTCGGCGCGCGCAACGTAAAGATCGACGATATGCGTGCACTGAAATCTCTTCCCGCTGCGATTGCGCTCTTCTCCCTCGCCGGATTAATTTCTGCGGAAGTGATTAAAGATTTCGGAAAGGAACGCTTGAATAGTTCGCCGCGGCACGCCGAATGGGTCGATATTAAATCGGGCGGCCACACGCTAAAAGCATTCGTTGTTTATCCAGAGCGTAAAGACAAAGCACCTGCTGTGCTTGTCGTCAGCGAGATTTTTGGTCTAACGGATTGGGTCCGCAGCTTGTGCGACGAGTTGGCCGAGAACGGCGTGATCGCCATCGCGCCCGATTTGCACAGCGGGCAGAAGTTTGAAGATCTCGACGCTGCGCGCAAAGCGACGTCGGCATTACCGAAAGAGCAAGTCAAAGCCGATCTCGACGCCACGGCAGATTATGCGCTGACAAAAATTCCGTCGTGCAACGGCACGCTCGCAGTCTGCGGATTTTGCTGGGGCGGGGGAGTCACGTTTGCGTATGCGAATGAAAATCCAAAATTGAAAGCAGCGTACTCCTTTTACGGGACCGCTCCGGATTCGGCAGACAAGGTGAAGGATATCGCGTGCCCGGTTTACGGATTTTATGCCGAGAACGACGAGCGCGTGGACGCAACGATTCCAAAAGCCGAAGAACTAATGAAAGCTGCGGGCAAGAAATACGAGCCCGTGATTTACAAAGGCGCCGGTCACGGCTTCATGCGCTCCGGCGAGCCAGCGGATCCCGCCGTTCGCGAAGGCGACAAAAAAGCGCGCGACGAAGCTTGGGCGCGCTGGAAGAAGTTGCTCGCAGAGTTCTGAATTGCTAGGCACAGTCGGCTACGCTGGCCCCTGTCCTAGCACTGGCTGGACTTCATTTCGCGGGTTGCTTTATTGCCTTGTCCAAGAAACTGGCTACCGCGGCGGTATCAAAATAGAACATTTGCGCGCGTGCGAGCTTCCCTTCGCGGACTCGATAAAGGCCCAGAACCTCTCCGTCAAACTGTTCTCCTGCTGGACTTAATCCGCGCTGTCGCCAGAGCACTACAACTTCATCTCCGTTGGCAGCCACAACGCGCGGATCCATTCTCCGGTCTGCCTCTGTGGGCTGAAGCGAGTTCCAGGTGTCACTCCAAGTCCTGGCTTTGCCTTCGCCATACGGAAGTGAGGCGGGCCAGTGAATTTTGAAATCCGGATGTAAAAGCTCGGAAAATCTTCGATCGTTCCGCTCCTCGATCGCGCGGAAGACATCGAGCAGTAGTCTTTTTTTTTGTCGCTACTCATAGCCATGATGTCAATTATTTTGCACTTTCCAACTCATCTGCCAGGCCGCTCGCCCCGTAAACTTTGCGCAGCGCTTCGATGATAGCAGCGGAATCAACTGACACGGCGCGCGCTTGTTTGTCGGTGAAAATGCAGTCGAGGACCAGCGATTGAATGTTGCCGTCGAAGATGATGCCGACAAATTCGTTTGCCTTGTTTACAACCGGGCTGCCGCTGTTGCCGCCAATGATGTCTGCATCGGAAACGAAATTGAAGTGCGTTGCCAGATTCAAGTTTGCTTTTTTGTCGATCCAACGTTGCGGGAGATCGAATGGCGACTTGTTGTCGTGCTCGACGGAGCGTTGATATAACCCCGCGAAATCGGTGAACGGAGGAATTTGTTTTCCGTCTTGTTCGTAGCCGCGCACTGTTCCGTAGGAAAGCCGAAGCGTGAAAGTCGCGTCCGGATAACTGCTGGCGCCTTCGATGGCAAAATGCGCTTTCGCGATTTCTGATCATCGGATCATGGAAAGCCTGCAAAGCAGCGGCGTCTTTCCCGTAAATGTCTTTGCGCACTGCAACGTCTTTCAATTTCGTGCCAGTGACGAGCTCTACCGCGCGCGCATGCGGCGATTTTCCGGCGAGTACTTTCTGCACGAGCGGATCATTCGCGGCAAATTGCGATGCAAAATCGGTCAACGAATCGGTCAGCCGCAGTATCTCATAATCATCATAAATCGGTTCGGTGGAGAAAAGCTCCAACTCCAGCGATTCCCGGGCGCTATCGCGAAATTCCGGGATCCGTTCGCCGTTCGGCTTCGCGCGCTCGTCCACCGCGCGGATGAGCAGGCGCGCGTATTTGAAGAGATTTCCGGACAACGCTCGCGGCCCGCGATAACCGATGGTTATCGGCCGTTCCTGTTCGAGATAGTTATAGAGCGGCGCGTTCTTTGCGATCTCAGTCTGGGCGTTTTTGATTCGATCGTATGCGGCAGTCGTCGATCTCAACTTAGGATCACGCGCAATCGCGTCGCGCAATTTTTGTTCTCGCGCTGTGAGCGCCGACCAGGTCTGTGGATCGAGCAGGCCAGCCAGATAACCATCGTAGCGTTTCCGGTTGTTTTGATCGCCGAAAAGATCGTCGCGCGCTTTTCTTGCGTTCTCGAAAGAGCGCGCGCTATAAGAGAGCTCCAGCACCTCGCGCCGGTTAAATATGCGCAGGACGTAAGGCAGATATCGATCGCGGGTATCGGCCAGCTCATCCAGCGTGAGTTGTCGATCCGTCTTGCCTGGGCTGCCACTCACGAAAGTCAGTTCGACGTTGCTCGGCCCGCGCGAATTCCATTTCAAAAAATTATCGATCTTTGCCGGCTGGCCGTTCTCGTAAACGCGGAAGATACAGATATCGAGATCGAAGCGCGGGTATTCGAAATTGTCCGGGTCGCCGCCGTAGAACGCGATCTGCTGCTCCGGCGCAAATACCAACCGCACGTCATCATAACGCTTGTATCGATAAAGATGATAAGCCCCGCCCTGATACAATGTGACCACGTCCGAGCGCAGCCCGGTTTTCTCTTTGCTTTCCTTTTCGATTTGCGCAATGGCATTACGCCGGGCGCCCGCTGCCGCATCGGAAGACATACCAGACTTCACCGCGCTGTTCACGCGCGCCGTGACGTCTTCGATCGACTCGAGCACGTTGAGCTCGAGATCGACGCATTTCTTCTCCTCGGCTTGGTTTTTCGCATAGAAGCCGTCGCGAAGATAATTGTGCTGCTCGTCGCCGAATTTCTGAAGACAATCGGCGGCGACATGATGATTCGTGATCACGAGCCCATTCGCGGAAACGAAGGAACCGCTGCCGCCGGAATTGAAACGGACGCTAGCTTTTTGCAAGTGGTCTAGCCACTGCGGCGTCGGCTCGAATTGATATTTTTCTTTCAGCTGTTTCAACGGCGGTGCATTGAAAGGCCACATCCCTTCGTCAGCGACGGCGGAGGCATCAAATGCAATGGCGAGAACGAAAACTGGGCCGAGAAAAAACCTGCGAAATCCGTTGGGCATGGGCGCATCATAGAACGCTCGATGCAACGCGACAACTGCTCGCCATTAATTGGTCTGGGGAGCGCACGCGCCCTCGCCAATCACCCACATTTTATTATAAGTTGCACCGATGTCTCAAAAACCGCGCAAAATAGAGCGGCTGGGTTTCATTTTGGCCGGCGCACAAAAATCGGGGACGACAGCGCTGCATTATTTTTTGTCGAAACACCCAGACATCACCATGGGCGACCAGCAGGAGATGCATTTCTTCGATAACGAAGAAATCTTCTCCGGCGAGGTGAATTACGAGCTTCTGCATAAGCACTTCCCGGCTATCTCTCCATCGACAATCGCCGGCGAATGCACGCCGATTTACATTTACTGGAAACCGGCAATGGAACGGATTTGGAAATACAATCCGAAAATCAAATTGCTCATCATTCTAAGAAACCCGCTCGAGCGCGCGTTTGCGCATTGGAACATGCAACGTTTCAAGGGTCGCGAGCCGCTCAATTTCCTCGACGCAGTGAAAGAAGAAAAAAATCGAGCGAACAAAGCAGCGCCGTTGCAATCGCGGCGGTACTCGTATGTCGATCGTGGGTTTTATGCTGAGCAAATCGAGCGCGTCTTCAAATTGTTTCCAACAGAGCAGGTGAAAATCATTAAGCTCGACGAATTCCGGGATAAAAAATCCGAAACGCTAGATGCGATTTTTCGTTTTCTGGGTCTAGAGCCAAAGGTTTCATCACGCGACAAGGACAGAAACATTGTTCCGTACGAGCGCGAAATGACGGCGGAGGAGAGAAAACATCTTTACGGAATGTTCGCGGAAGACATCGCGAAGCTGGAGCAACTGCTCGGCTGGGATTGCTCCGATTGGAAAACCGAAATCTAACCACAGAGGACACAGAGTTCACAGCGGCCAGAGATTTTATTGTTTTTCTTTGTGTTCTCCGTGCTCTCCGTGGTGAAATTTTAGGTCTGCTTGAATCGGTAGGCCCCCATCCGCGGCGGGCAGCGCTTTCTGCGAAAGGCAGCTTTGGCTTTAAGATTTTCGTGCGTTTAGGTTGACAAAACGGCCAGATGTTTTCAAAGCTGGACGTCATTAAACGGATCTGAATCAGGTGGAGGACTTTTTCTCCGCTAGGTTCTTCGTCTCTTCCGGACCCGCAATCTCAAAAAGCAACTTAGCGGGGAGAAGAAAAAGAAAGGAAGAACCATGAATTCATTGATCCAACTCAAAACAACAACCCTGCTCGTCATTCCGATGGTGTTGGCCTGTCTTGCGTTCTTGCCAAGGGCACAAGCAGTGAGCCCGCCGCCGGATGGAGGCTACTCGGGCTTCAACACCGCTGAGGGAGTTAATGCTCTCCTAAGCCTTGGCTCTGGCACCTTCAACACGGCTCTCGGCTTTAGTTCGCTCAAGGCGGATACCACTGGCAGTCATAACACGGCCGTGGGTGGTCAGGCGCTGTTGCACAATAACGGCAGCTATAACACGGCGGTAGGTGAAAATGCCCTTGTCAGCAACACCACAGGCAGCTTCAACATGGCCTTGGGGCAGGGAGCCCTTGCATCCAACATCGGAGGCAATGGCAACACAGCCATGGGTTTCCAAGCGCTCCATGGCAACACCGCCAGCGGCAACGTGGCCGTGGGGTATTAAGCGCTAAATGAGGACGCGCTGGGTACGCGAAACACGGCTAATGGTTATCAAGCCCTCGCTAGCAATCAAGGTGGTGTTGACAATACCGCCACCGGTTTTCGAGTGCTTTTTAGCAATACCGAAGACCTCTTCAATTTGAGAGGCCACCGAAACACGGCCGACGGTTCTCAAGCGCTCTTTAGCAACCGAATCGGCAGGAACAACACCGCCGCGGGGTATCGAGCGCTCTATAACAACACAGATGGCGAATTCAACATGGACTCCCGGATTCCATTCAAGGACCTTTATCGCCGGCATCCGCGGGGTGATGACCGGATTTGCGAATGCTGTAGATGTCGTCATCGACTCTGCCGGCCAGCTCGGCACGGCTAGCTCTTCGCGTCGGTTTAAGAAGGAGATTAAACCGATGGACAAGGCCAGTGAATCCATTCTGGCGCTTAAGCCGGTGACGTTTCACTACAAGGGCGATGCCACAGCCACGCCGCAATTTGGTTTGATTGCTGAGGAAGTAGCCAATGTGAATCCGGATCTGGTGGTGCGAGATGAGAACGGTGAAATTTACACAGTGCGCTACGACGCGGTGAACGCAATGTTGCTCAACGAGTTTCTAAAAGAGCATAGAAAAGTCGAGGAACAGCAGAGCAAAATTCAGAAGCAACAAGGGACAATCAGCGAATTAAAGGCCACTGTTGCCCAGCAACAGAAGGGGATGGAGGTTCTCGCAGCGCAGCTCAAAGAGCAGGCCGCGCAAATCCAAAAGGTGAGCGCAGAGCTTGAAACGAGCAAACCTGCGGCGCAAGTGGTTAACAATCGGTAGAGCCTGACCAAGAACAGCCGCGTCAGGCGAGATTGTCGATTCGACCGACTGGATTGGGGAGCGGCTCGCGTGTACGTTTCCGCGCCGCGCCGAAACACCCGTTCCATTAGCAATTGCGTTACAAGGAAAAGTTCGCGATCGCGAGGGCGCGATCGCCAGCACGCGAGGGCGCATGCGCTCCCCGGATTCAAATCTGCTTAAAACGCGGACATTCGTTTGGGTCCGCTGCGAGTAGCGCTTTTCGACGAAAGATGCGCGCGCCTTGCGACAAGAAACACGTGCGCAGTTCTTCAGTAAAAAATGAAGAACCATCCCGCCGTGGATTGAATTCCAGCAGGAGCCGGCCATTAGGCTTGAGAAATCGTGCCCGGATATCGTTGATGAAAAATTCCCAGTCCGCAGGACTCCATTCTTTCCATGCACCTTTTTTGTCCCGCGCGATCCGGTGAAAACAGACGCGATGTCCGGAGACGAGGTCGAATTTTTTTCCGAGATCCGGCAGCCGCGTTTGCGGAGTGATTCGTGCAATCACCCGGCGAACGCCGAGGAGCTTGGTTGTGCCGCGGAAGAACGGATCCTCATCCGTGTCGAGACCGAGTCCTTCATGACCAAAGAGCCGGCAAAGGTAAAGAAAATAACCGGCGCCACAGCCGAGATCGAGAATCTGAAGCGGTGGCGTGCGATCAAGCCAAAGGTCCTGCACATGCTTGACATTGATGCCGATCCAGTAGGCTGCGTCTTCGTAGGCGTTGATCCTTCGCGCGTTAGGCCGGTAAGGATAACGTTCGCGGATCTTTTCTAATTCGGCCCGATCAATCGTGGCGAGAATCCGCCGCGCACTCACCGGATGCGTCCACCGGCAAGCGTGTTCCCAGAGGCTTTGCGCTGCGTCGAGGCAAAACAGTTTTTGGAATTTGCGCGAAACTCGCACGGAGAAATGATGCAGCGAACTGCTAGAGAGACAACCTCGTCGCCGACTGGGCTCAAGGACGGATGTCGATCCGGATCAGGCCGGTCGAACCTTGCCGAGTCATGAAGCCGGTTCCCCAGCGCGTGCGTGCGTAAAAATATTGCTCGTAGCGCCAGAGCATTTCCAATGTTGCGCCGGAAGATTTCTTCCAGTGGAGCTGATAGTAGATGTGCCGTTTCAATGATGGCGACTGGCCGGTCATGAAATTGAGATCGAATGGCGTCGGCCAACTAACAATACTGCGGCGCGTTACAAGGGAGGCGTCGTCCCCTGCGGGCGTCGTCGTCGCGAGATGGTCGCTGGCACTTTCTGCGGCGGAGCCCAGTCGGCCGAAAGCGAAAACCTTTCCTCCGCTTGCCAGAGCAAATTGATTGTCTTTTGTCGAACCCATGCTGGGAGACAGATTCGGTGCGGTCTCATTGAGACTTAATCCGGCATCATTAACAATAAGGATGCCGCCAGTTCCGCTGCCTTCGTAAGCGATTGAGTTTATTTTCGCTGAATCGATTTCAACTGTTCCGAACCGATCGATGAACAATGAGAGCTGGCGACCACCAAAAATCCATGACGCCAATATCGCAGTGATGCATGCGATAAGAATTGCAAGCGTGATCAGAAGTTCGCGCACAATCCAAAGACTATGAGCCACAGATGAACACAGATCGACACAGATTTCTGTCTGTGTTTCATCCGTGTAAATTTGTGGCTAGTCTTCTTGCTCGGAACATCGGTAAATTGCTCGCCTCCGAGAGGGAGAATTGAGGTGCGGGGATTTGCAATCCGGAGTGCGCGAAAGTGGAGCCTCGCATGAGCCACGGATTTTGGTTATAGCCGAGGTGATGAACGCTTCGGCAGGTCGCGTCGATAAACCAGAACCGCGCTGGCAAGCGCTTCTGGCGCTAATCGCCGTCGGTTGCATTTATGCAGCGCTCCCGCCGTGGTTCACGGTCGGTCCTACGTGGCTTCTGCCGGCGATAATCGCGGTGATGCTCGTCCCCACCATCATGACCCATCGCATGGGGCGTCATTCCCTCAACCACGCGCTCGGCATCGTAATCAACGCAATCATCACGTTGGCGTTAATTGGGTCCGTCGCACTGCTGGTCCGGACTTTGCCCGGTCAGAAACAAGCCCCGCTTCCTCTCTTGTTCTCAGGTGCCGAACTGTGGCTCGCAAACGTGCTGGTGTTTGCCCTGTGGTACTGGCGGCTTGATGGCGGTGGCCCGACCATGCGCGACAACCGCCGCGAATTTGGCAGCCGCAGTTTTGTGTTTCCGCAGATGCAGATTGAGAAAATCGAGCGCGGACGATTCAGCGTGGAAGGCTGGCGTCCAGGTTTCGTTGATTACCTTTTTATTGCGTTCACCACGAGTTCCACCTTCGGACCCACTGATGCGCCAGTGTTAGCTCGCTGGGCGAAAGGTCTCACGATGTGCCAGATTTTCATTTCACTGAGCATTGTTGTTTTGCTCATTTCGCGAGCTGTCGGCATCCTGTGATGCCTCGTGGGAACGATTGAGGTCAACTCGCGAAAGCTTTCGGAGTCAATCGCCCCTACCTACGCATGCAGCGGTGTAGTAGGGACGGTTCACCTGAACCGGCCGAGCTTTGCGGCTACCTCGTTTATCGACCGATGAGAATCAAAATACCTGCCACAAGCGCTAAAATTCCAGTCACGATTACGGGGATAGCGATGTGAACGAGCGTCATGATTCCAACAAGAATCAGATAGATCGCGAGCAAGAGCATTCCGAGATTTTTTGTGATAGTCATGGACTTCTTTTGAGGGAATCACGTTACTTTTGCACGTTTAAAAGTGCGCTCGATTCAAAACATTTGCCGGTCGCACCGGGTCGCGTAAATCTGCCGGTATCATGATTCCCGTTAAAGGCTACGCAGTAAAAATGCCATTTCGCCGTTGGCCCCGTTTGATTTCGAGCGGCCGGTTTGTGATTGATCTAGCTTCGCTGAAGTGAATAATCGCGGCATGGAACGCGAAAAAATCATTTTCTTCCGGAACTTCTTCTTCGCCGCGTTCATCATCGGCCTCGTATTCGCGTTGTTCTATTTTGCAGCGACGACACTGCTTTGGAACACGGCCGTCTCATGGGCGACGCACTTCTTTAAGATCGACGAAAAGGAATTTGGAAGATTGGTCTTGATGTTCTTCATCGAGCTGCGGGTCGTGCTCGTATTTTTCTTTCTTGTACCGGCGCTAGCTTTGCATTGGTGCGCGCGGAAAAAGCAATAAGATGTCTTGTCTAACCAAAGCGCTTTGATCGCCGCGAACTCTGGGGAGCGCGCGCGCCTCGCTGGGAAGGTTCAGGGCCACAGGGCAGTTACGCTGTGAGAGGCTCGCGCCGGGGGCGCCGCGAATGCACGCGAAGGCGCGTGCGCTCCTCAAAATAAGCACTGGACTATTTTCAATGCGCCACATTGACTGCGATTGATTAGATTGGCCGAAGCACATCTATTGCTTGAGATAACTCAGTCTCTAAAGGTGGACTTGTCACCGCTTCGCGACGGCACCAGAATCGCCTCGCTCATCCCGTGCAAAAATTTCTTGTCTGTCGGGGCAATTGTGGCCAGGGCGCCGCGTAATTTCACGCGATCGCCTTCGACGAAATAATACGGACAAAGACGCACCCGGCCTTTCATTGTTCTTAGTTCGCCTGAGTTCGATTCCCAATAACGGTGCTCAAACTGCCGGCCCTTGTGAAAACGCTGCAGAATCGTTGGTGATGATTCGAATGTCGCGAGCGCGTGCTCGATTCGCTTTTCCCATTCGGCGTGCGGAAGATCGCTGCCGAGCGCAATGCCGCGGCTGCCCCAGCCGAGCGGCGAAAACCCGCTCACTTTCAAAAGAAGCTCGCGATCTTTTTGACTGAACTTCGCGGCTTCGCGCCAATTCTGGATTTCAAGACGTGGAACGACTGCATGCTGTGGCAACGGCGTCGGGTCGAGCAACCACGAATAGGGAATCGCTTCTCGCAGCTTAATGAAATACTTCTCGCCGAGCTCGCGTCGCCAGAACTCGCGAAGCGGGTGCATCCAGAAAAGTGCAAACCACATCTTTTCTTCCAAGTAGGGTTTGATTGGCGGCCTGATCGTGATCCGTCCCTCGGCGTTTGCACGCAGGGTGTTTTCGATCTTGGGAATGTTCGGCAGATCAAACAGCTCGAAAAAGCGATACACGGTGCGCCCATCCTGGGGTTCGTAATTTTCCGCCGGCACAACGCGCCATACGGATGTTTGATGTTTGATGTCCGCCAGTCGGATGGACTCGTCCTGTGGCGAGTTTGATGTTTGCTTTAATCGCGCCGCCATCCATTCCATCTCCGGCCGATACGTTGCCGCCTCTTGCGAGATTACGATGTCGCCACCGTCTGGCAGCACGGACCTAAAGCCATCGAGCATTCCGTTCGTGCCGCCGATAATTTGAGAATCGAAACTCGAATAGGTCTGATTCAGCCACCCGGTTAATCCGATCCCGCCGGGAACCGAATCGATCTCAGCGATGACGTAGCCGCTTTCCGTCAGAATGAGGTCCGGCCGAATGACTCGTGGCAAATTGTCGCGAATTTCTTTCCGGCGCGAAAATTCAATCAGCTCCGCCGGTTTGCCTGCGTCCAAATAGCGCGCGACCCACGATGGTTGCTTGCCTTTGACGCTCAGTTGATAAAGCTGATTGCAGGCGCGTTGAAAAACTCGCAGCCGATGCCCGAGCTGTTCGAGTTCGGCCAGAAATTTCCTCTCGATCGGGAAAGCATCGGGCGAAAGCAGCCACTCCTTTTCCGCTAATAGCCCTTCCTTGGGAAATGCTGAACGGATGGCTTCGAGCCTTTCGCTCTCGGTGACGCCTGGGAGGTTTGAAGTTTGAAGTTCGAGGTTTGATTTCAATGTGGCGCGATCCCTGAGGTACACATCGACCATCGAACATCATCCATCAAACATCCATCATCTTCCCGCGGCCATGCGCTTGAGTGCGAGTCTGACGAGTTCTTCCGCCGATTTGGCTTCGCCTTTCTCCTGAATCTCGCGCACGGCTTTGTGCGCTTCGACTTGTTTGTATCCGAGCGCAATCAGCGCGAGCACGGCTTCATTGGCCTGCTTCTGCTCGGGCGTCGGCGCGTGGACGGCGCTGGCTGCTTCCCAAGCCGCAGCGACGCCGAGTTTATCTTTCAATTCGAGAACGATTCGCTCAGCCGTCTTTCTCCCCAGTCCGCTGATTTTCGCAATCACCGGGACATCAGAATTTACAACAGCAGCTTTGAAATTGTTCACGCTCATTCCGCTCAAGACTGCGAGCGCGAGTTTCGGTCCGATGCCGCTGACATTGTTAACTAGCAATCGGAAAAGGTCGCGTTCGGCGGCAGTCATGAATCCGTAAAGCACATGAGCGTCTTCGCGAACGGCCAAATGAGTAAGAATACGAATAGGTTCGCCGACGGCAGGCAGTTTATCGTAGCTCGAGAGCGGAATGAAGACTTCGTAGCCGACGCCGCTGACGTCAATAATCGCCTGCGTAGGCAACGCGCCGACAAGTCTGCCATCGAGAAACGTGATCATGGGAATTGTTGCAACGTTACATCGTTACATCACTAAATCGTCAACTCGCGGGAGCTTTCAGAGTCAATGCGTTTACTCTGGTTTCAGCGCGAGCGTCAGATCGACAAGTTTGCCATTCGCAATGTTAAAGCCGCGTGTCGAGAAAAATTTCCAGTTTTCAGGGTGATCGGCGAACAGCATCGCGGACAATGAACTCGGCACGATTACAAATCGCGGCCCCGGTGCCGCCATGAACTCGGCTATGCTGCGTCTATTCAGTGGCGCGAGAAAACCTCGAACGCTGCCCCGAAAGTACCAGACAAGGCTCGGCTCATCGAATTGAACGGAGCCAAATTGCATATTCGGCTGCAAATACGCCCGTGATTGGTGGAACAGCTGATGCGCGGGAAAAGTTCGGGCGACGAGCGGCGGAACAACGAGCGCGATGACCAGATATGCCGCAGCCGATACGGCGGCGCAGTTCCTTAAAAATGTCGTTGCGTTTCTGGCAAGCAATCCGCGAGCGAACAGCAGCGCGAGCAATGGAAATGCGGGTAACGTATAGTGCGGCAGTTTCGTCGTAACGAACGTGAAGATGGCGAAAATGATGACGACGCCTGCGAGAAGGTAATTGTCGATCTTGTCCCGGCGTTGCCACAACCTCGCCGTCAAATAGGGAATCTTGATCGACCACGGAAAAAAAGTGACAAAGACCGTGATAAAATAAAACGGCAGGAGCAATAGATACATCCCAAATGAACTCGGGCCGTGCCCTTCCATCGTTGCAAATGAGCGACCGACGACGTTCCGGCCAATTCCGACGAAGAAAAATTCTCCATACGTTCGAGTCAGCGCCGGAACTCCCCAGAGCGCAACGACCGCGAGCACAAGCAAAATTCCGCGCACGAATTTGAACTGGCGAGCAAGTGGCACGTCACGCGCAAAGAGAATTGTCGATCCAACAGTAAGCAGCGGTATCCAAGCGATTGGGCCTTTGGCCAGGAAACCAAGCACGAGCGACAAATAAAAGGTCCACCACCAAAGAGAGGTTTGATGTTTGATGTTTGATGTTTGATTTATTTCCTCTGAATTGAGCGTTGAGCCCCGAGCGTTGAGCGTTGGGAATTGCATTAATTCGTATCCGCTCCGGTGCGCAAGCGTGACGAATAGAACGAGCCACATATCAGCGACTGCGGCTTTTGCATGAACGAATGTCTGCAGCGATAGCGTGAAAATAATTGCCGCCCACCAGCCGAGTTTCTCTCCACCGATTCGGCGGCCCCACGCAAAGATCAATAACGCAGTCAGAGCCGCCGCCAGAGCCGACGGAGAACGCGCGGCGAAATCGTTTTCGCCAAAGATGCGGTAACTTGCCGTCTGCGCCCAGTAGGTGAGAGGAGGCTTGTCGAGACGGCGCTGATTGTTGAAGTAGGGAACGACGTAATCGCCGTGCTCGGTCATCTCGCGTGACGCTTCGGCGAAGCGCGGCTCGTCGCGATCGATCAACGGCAAACTCCATGTCCCGGTGATGTGAAACAGCACGCAGCCGGCGAAGAGAAGCGCGTAATTGCGTATTGCGGATTTCAAGTGCGGACTCAAAATAGCGCCCGGCAAATCTGGCGGGAACTCATTTGTGAAGCGCAGCTCAGTTTTCTATTGGTTTACCGGCGTCGCGATAGCGGCGATTGCCATCGGGGCAGCGTTCTATTTCGACGCAGCTGTGCGCGACTTCGTCGCACACCATCAGAATCGCGCGCTGCTTCATCTTATGCATAATGTGAGCCGGCTCGGCGATTGGCCGGAACATTTCGCGCTGGGTCTCGTTCTCACCGGAATTGCCTGGCGGTGCGGCAATAAAAAATGGACGCGCGTCTTTTTGTCGATGTTGATTGCTCTCGCGCTGGCCGGCCTTGTTGGACGTGGCATCAAAATCGCAACAGCCCGTGCGCGTCCGTCAGTGAAGATGGAAGAGGTTTTGTACTGGTCGCGCTTCAGCACCAAATATCACTCGTTCCCGTCCGGTCATGTTGCAGCATCCGTCGCCTTTTTTGGCGTTTTGTTTTTCGCAAGCTGGCGAATTGGCCTCGCCTGTATCCCAATTCCAATCTCGATCGGACTGTCGCGGATGTATAGCGGCGCGCACTATTTGTCCGATGTTGTGTGCGCCGCAATTCTCGGAATTCTCTGCGCGCTTCTAGTGGCGCATTTTCTTTTGCGACAAATCGCAAATCGGCAATCAAGAATCGAAAATTAGATGCGGAGGGGGTGAGATTCGAACTCACGAGGCCTTTCGGCCTTCCGGTTTTCAAGACCGGCGCAATTAACCGCTCTGCCACCCCTCCGTCGACAAAAATGTGCGCCGGTTATTTTGCCATCAGGTCCCCCGCGAGCAAGGGCGGCAGTGATCACACTTTTTTCCAGTCGGAGCAATCCCAGCCGAGAAGTTTCTCGAGCCGCTCGACATCGCTCCTGTAAAGATCGACAAGATATTGCCTTTCGCTGCTGGTCATCTTGCGCGCATAAGGCGTCGAACCGGTTTCGACGTTGTTTAGATTCTTCAGCGGCTCGACACCGAGAAAATTGCAGACCGAATCGAGCGCTTGGCGTGCGTTACGGCGAAAGTGTTCAAACTTTATCGCATGGACCTGCTCACGAGGAAAATATCGGAATACCCGCTCTATTTGTTCTGCGTAAAAACCGCGGTCCACATAAGAGAATTTGCGCAGTTGGAAGGGCACAGCTTGCCGGGCGCGATTTTTTTCCTCCTGCACCGCCGCTAGGAAATCGAGATTCTCCAGGCCGCGATCTCGCTGCATGTTCCAGTGGGAGAAAGCGCGATCCGCTGGATTCCGCAACAGGATCAGAAGCTTGAGCTGATTGTTGTAGTTCCAGATTCGCTCCATGGCGGGTCTCCAATAGATGTAAATTGGAGTGCAGGAGCCGAGCAGAGTCGCTTTGCCTTTGCGCGCACAGCCCCTCTGCAGAGACGTGTAATCAATCTCCGTTCGGGCAAACCGCTCTTCGTCATCAAAAAAATGGCGAGCTGGCTGAATGGTACGGTGCAACTCGTCTTTGTGCGGCATCTTGATTTTTGGATGCCCGTCGAGAAGATCGGCCAACGCGCTGGTTCCAGCTTTTTGCGCGCCGGCGATGATGAAATCCAGTTTTGCAGCTGGTGGACGTTTGAGTTTGAAGAACACAGGAACTCGTCCGATAAAGTGGGTTAGCACCTTCGATAAGCGCGCGCTTATGTCAAGGTGCTCGCTTGGGGCCAGTGGATCGGGTTCAGGGCGATTGGCGAGGCCACCAATCGCAGCACGCGAGGGCGCGTGCGCTTCCCGCAAAATGTGCTCGACTGCCGACTATGTTCATGTGAACTTAAAGGCGTGAGCAACGGGACTAAGACTGCGAAAAAGAAGTTTGTGCCAATCGTCCATGAAACGCCGCCGCCCTTGCCAGCCACCCGCGGGCGAGGCGCTTCATGGAATCCAGCAAACCGATTCGAGAAACTCCATGTCGATCTTTGCGACGCTGATCTCCTTCAGCTCGACCCTAACGAGGAACGGCCGCGCCGCCGAACGGAATACTTTCGCGACGACACAAAATCGATCATCACGCGCAATAACAGTCCTGATGTTGGTTTCGAGACGAGCGTGAATCCATATCGCGGTTGTGAGCACGGATGTATTTATTGCTACGCGCGACCGACGCACGAGTATCTGGGCTTCTCCGCCGGACTCGATTTCGAGAGTAAGATCATGGTGAAAACGAATGCGCCGCAACTGTTGCGAGCGGAGCTGGAATCGCCGCGCTGGCAGCCGCAGACGCTCGTCATGAGCGGCGTGACGGATCCATACCAGCCGGTTGAGAGAAAATTGCGCATCACACGTGGTTGCCTCGAAGTGCTCGCAAAATTTCGTAATCCGGTCGCGGTTATTACAAAAAATCGCCTAGTTACGCGAGATGTCGATCTTTTGCGCGAGCTTGCAGATTGCAAAGCAGTTGCGGTGAATATTTCCGTTACGTCACTCGATCCGAATTTGCAACGCGTGCTGGAACCGCGAACTTCTTCACCCGAAGCGCGGCTCGACACGATCCGGCAACTTCGTGCGGCTAAGATTCCAGTTGGCGTCATGGTTGCGCCGATCATTCCCGGATTGACTGATCACGAAGGTCCAAAGATCCTGGAAGCGTGCGCGGAAGCGGGCGCGCAATTTGCCGGTTACACAATCATTCGGCTGCCGTGGGCAGTGGCGCCGTTATTCGAGCATTGGCTCGACGGACATTTTCCCGATCGAAAAGAAAAGGTCCTAGGGCGAATCCGACATATGCGTGGAGATCGTCTGAATAATTCGCAGTGGCACAAGCGCATGACAGGCGAAGGCATTTTCGCAGAGCAGATCGCATCGCTTTTCGAAGTCGGCTGTCGGCGGGCCGGAATCAGTGAGCGTCCTAAGCTTTCGACCGCGTCATTCCGGCGGACAAGCCAGCAGCTAGCACTATTTTAGAACCGTGGAAGCTTACGAAGCACGCTCCTTTCGATTCATCGAGCTCTTAACAATCGATGCCTGGCGGATGAAGCTTTACGGGATCGCCTGGCGGCGGGACTTACCGCGACCAAAACTTCTTGAAGCAGCAAAACGGATCGCAACAGAAGAATTGCGCCATGCTGCCCGGAACAATTACAAGGTTGGATTTGTTGGTGCGCACGACGGCAGAGATGCGTGCGTCGTGTTTGTGGATTACTGGGGAAACGAGAACGAGCTGTTTCATCGGGTATTCCTTTCGAGGTCTGGCGATCCGAATGCCCTTATTCCTGGAAAAAGCTGTGATTCATCGGTGTGCGTGTGGGATTTACGCCTCCAGTCATTCGAGCGTGAAGCTTGGATCAGGCATGTTCTCCGCAAGGCAAGCGCGCCTGACTTTCGAGCCTATCTTGGTGAACGACTGAATGATCAGGGCTAAAGGCTAAACGCGGCTTGCCCTTGGATAAATCGCAATTTTGTGCTTTTCAGAGATTGTGGGGCGCGCTAGAAAGAAGAAATGATGATCGAAGCTTTGAAACGCAATTGGTGGGTGCCGGTTGTTAGAGGCATCTGTGGAATTATCTTCGGCCTTATGGCGTTCGCGTATCCGGGTCTGACGCTCGCGACGCTGGTGATATTTTTTGGAGCGTGGGTGCTGGTGGACGGCGTATTTCGCGTTGTAGGCGCGACCGCGGGTCGCGCTTCTGATCCAGATTGGGGTTTTCATCTGGTCATCGGAATTCTTGGGATTATCGTCGGACTTCTTACGTTCCGTGCGCCTGGAATAACCGCGCTAGCACTGATCATTTACATCGCGGCTTGGGCGCTGATGATCGGAGCGACTGAGATTGCGTTGGCAATCAAACTGCGCAAGGAGATTAAGGGCGAGTGGCTCCTTATCCTGATGGGGCTGTTATCAATTATTTTCGCCGTGCTGCTTCTCTGGAATCCGGCTCCGGGTGCGCTGGCTCTGCTTTGGCTCATCGCGTCATACGCAATCGTCTTCGGCATTCTGGCAATCTTTTTCGGCTTCCGATTGCGCAGCCTGCGCGGGCTGCTTCCTTCTTGACAGCAGGGCGCGACCATCTAGTTCAAGGCATCCTCGCGCGGGAATTTGGCGATAGGCGGCTTTTTCGCGCAACAAAGCCGGTTGCGTGTCAGTTTGTTGGAGAAAATACAGCTTAGTGCGATTGATTAAGCGATTACATTGCGGCGCTGCTATATGATCTCTTTCGATCTCACGCGTCGGATTCGCGACAGCGAAGAGAAGCTGATTTCTCTAACCACCCCACTTTTATGAACAAAGCTCCTCTCATTAAAAAGGCGCAACGAACAAATCGACCGCGCCCGAACGGAAGCGAACTTGATACGAGGCAACTGCTCGCAGCTTTGATGGCGTTCAAACGCGGTGATTTTTCAGCGCGACTGCCGGACGACTGGACCGGCGTGGCGGGCAAGATCGCGGATACATTTAATAACGTAATCAGAACCAATCAGCGCATGGCGAAGGAATTGGAGCGGATTGTGCATGTAGTTGGAAAAGAAGGCCGGATCAGACAGCGGGCGTCGCTCGGTGACGTGTCCGACTCTTGGGCCGATGTCATCAGATGCGTCAACGTTTTGATCGGGGACCTGGTTCATCCAATGAGCGAAATGGCGCGGGTGATTGGCGCCGTCGCGAAAGGAGATTTATCCGAAACGATGGCAACTCAGATCGAAGGCCGCCCATTGAAGGGGGAGTTTTTGCACACGGCCAAAACTGTAAATGCGATGGTCGGGCAGCTTGGCGCTTTTGCCTCCGAGGTAACCCGCGTGGCGCGCCAAGTGGGCACGGAAGGCAAGCTCGGCGGCCAGGCAAAAGTCAAGGGCGTCTCCGGAACTTGGAAAGATTTGACCGACAACGTGAACCTCATGGCGTCGAATCTCACTTCGCAGGTTCGCAACATCGCGGCAGTGACAACCGCGGTAGCGAACGGTGACCTTGCGAAGAAAATCACGGTGGACGTCCGCGGCGAACTCCTCGAATTGAAGGACACCATCAACAGGATGGTGGATCAGCTTCGTTCGTTCGCGTCGGAAGTGACACGGGTGGCGCGCGAGGTAGGCACGGAAGGTATTCTCGGCGGTCAGGCGAAAGTCGAAGGGGTTTCGGGGACGTGGAAAGATTTGACCGACTCGGTGAACTCGATGGCGTCCAACCTCACCTCGCAAGTCCGCAACATCGCGACGGTGACAACGGCTGTGGCCAATGGTGATCTCTCGAAGAAAATCACGGTCAAGGTCAAAGGCGAAATTCTGGAACTGAAAAACACCATCAATACGATGGTTGATCAGCTTTCGTCGTTCGCGGCAGAAGTCACGCGCGTGGCGCGCGAGGTCGGCACGGAAGGGAAACTCGGCGGTCAGGCCGATGTGAGAGGCGTTGCCGGCACGTGGAAAGACTTAACGGACAAGGTCAACCTCATGGCGTCCAATCTCACGGTGCAACTGCGCGACATGTCGAAGGTGGCGACCGCTATTGCCAGCGGTGACTTGACCCAAAAAATCACTGTGGACGTGCGTGGCGAGATTCTACAAATCAAAAACGTCATCAACACCATGGTGGACCAGCTTTCATCTTTCGCATCGGAAGTGACGCGTGTGGCACGCGAAGTCGGTACGGAAGGAAAACTCGGTGGCCAAGCTGCTGTCCAAGGTGTCGCTGGAACGTGGAAGGACCTGACTGACTCGGTGAACTCGATGGCGTCCAATCTCACAGGACAAGTGCGCAACATTGCCGATGTGACGACGGCAGTGGCCAGTGGCGACTTGTCCAAAAAGATCACTGTCGATGTGCAGGGCGAAATTCTCCAGCTCAAGGACACGATTAATACGATGGTGGACCAGCTGCGCTCGTTTGCGTCAGAGGTAACGCGGGTGGCGCGTGAAGTCGGCACTGAGGGCAAGCTCGGCGGTCAGGCCAACGTGAAAGGTGTCGCCGGCACGTGGAAGGACCTGACTGACAACGTGAATCTGATGGCAGGCAACCTGACGAGTCAGGTGCGCAACATCGACGCGGTGATCGCCGCTGTGGCCAAGGGCGATTTGTCCAAAAAAATCACAGTGGATGTCAGAGGCGAGATTTTGGTCCTGAAGAACACCATCAACACGATGGTCGATCAGCTTTCGTCGTTCGCGGCGGAAGTGACGCGCGTCGCCCGCGAGGTCGGCACCGAGGGTAAACTCGGTGGCCAGGCCGATGTGAGAGGCGTTGCCGGCACGTGGAAGGACTTGACCGATTCGGTCAATTTCATGGCGTCGAATCTTACGACACAAGTGCGCAACATTGCCGCCGTGACGACGGCGGTGGCCACGGGCGATCTGTCTAAGAAGATCACCGTGGACGTTAAAGGCGAAATTCTCGAATTGAAGAATACGGTCAACACGATGGTGGACCAGCTGTCGTCGTTTGCCGATGAAGTCACGCGCGTGGCGCATGAAGTCGGCATGGAAGGCAAGCTCGGTGGCCAGGCGGTGGTGAAGGGCGTTTCGGGCACGTGGAAAGATCTAACGGACAACGTCAACTTTATGGCGTCGAATCTGACCGATCAGGTGCGTGGCATCGCCAAAGTGGTGACGGCCGTCGCAAATGGCGATTTGAAGCGCAAACTTTTCCTTGAAGCGAAGGGCGAAATTGCCGAGCTCGCCGAGACGATCAACAACATGATCGATACGCTCGCGACGTTCGCCGATCAGGTGACCACCGTGGCGCGCGAAGTGGGCGTGGAAGGAAAACTGGGCGGGCAGGCGAACGTGCCCGGCGCCGCGGGGACATGGCGAGATTTGACCGATAACGTCAACCGGCTGGCAGCAAATCTGACTACCCAGCTTCGCGCCATCGCCGACGTTGCGACGGCGGTCACGGAAGGCGATCTGACCCGTTCAATCCAGGTGGAAGCGCAAGGCGAGGTTGCGTTCGTTAAAGACAACATCAATGAAATGATCCGCAATTTGAAAGACACCACATTGCGGAATGAGGAGCAAAACTGGCTCAAGACGAATCTGGCAAAGTTCACCCGCATGCTACAGGGACAACGAGACCTTCTGACAGTTGGTAAATTGATCTTATCAGAGCTCGCCCCGGTAGTTACCGCGCAACACGGCGTGTTTTATATCATCGACAACTCGAATAAAGAGCCTGAACTTAAGCTCCTGGTGAGCTACGCGCACCGCGAGCGGAGAGGCGCAAAGAATCGCTTCAAATTCGGTGAGGGTCTGGTTGGGCAAGCGGCGCTGGAAAAACAACGCATTCTCCTGACCGATGTGCCCTACGGTTACGTAAAGGTGAGCTCCGGTCTGGGGGAGTCGCGCCCTGCGAATATCGTTGTCCTGCCGATTCTCTTCGAAGGCGAGGTCAAAGCGGTCCTGGAACTTTCGTCGCTCGAACGCTTCAACTCGACGCACCAGGCGTTTCTCGATGAGTTAGCGGAGAGCATCGGCATTGTCCTCCATACCATCGAAGCAAACACCCGGACGGAAAACCTGCTTAAGCAATCGCAATCGCTTGCGGCGGAGCTCCAGAATCGTCAGGAAGAGTTGCAGAAGACAAACGTTGAGCTGGCGGAAAAAGCGCGCTCCAATCTCGCGAAAGATCAATTTCTCGCCGCGCTCAGTCATGAGTTGCGCACCCCCCTTACCCCGGTGCTTGCGTCAACCCTCACACTCGAAAATGAGGACGCCGTGCCGGAGAATATTCGCGAATCACTGCGAATGATCCACCGGAACGTGGAGTTGGAGGCGCGGCTCATTGATGATCTGCTCGATCTGACGCGCATTAGCAAAGGCAAGGTGCAACTCAATTTTGAAGTCGTTGATACGCATACTCTGCTGCAAAATGCGCTGGAGATCTGTCAGCTGGAAATCGATCGCAAGCATCTAACGCGCTCGCTTAACCTCGGCGCACAAAAGGTGCATATGCGAGCAGACCCCGCCCGATTGCAGCAGATCTTTTGGAATCTGATAAACAACGCGGTGAAGTTTACACCGAGCAATGGCCAAATCATTATTGCCACCAGCAATGATTCCAGCGGACAACTGCGTGTCGAAATCACTGATACCGGCCTGGGGATTGAGGCGGAAGCACTGCCGAAAATTTTCGACGCGTTCGAACAAGGCGGCCGTTCTCGAATGGGTGGGCTGGGTCTCGGACTTGCGATTAGCAAAACCCTTGTTGAAGCGCATGAAGGAACAATCACCGCGCAAAGCGCCGGCCGAAACAAAGGCTCGACGTTCACATTAGTTTTTCCGACCTGTGAAAAAGCGGAGGCGCAAATTGCCCCTGCGGCTTTATCCAAGCTGCCGGAACGCCAGCCCATGCGCATTCTCCTTGTCGAAGATCACGAAGATTCGAACCGATCGCTTACGAATTTACTTCGTCGGCGCGGTTATCATGTGCAATCGGCGCTAAATTTTCAATCCGCCGTCGATCTAAGCGCGACTGAGGAATTTGATGTGCTCATTAGCGATCTCGCTTTGCCCGACGGTAGCGGCATCGACCTGATGCAAACGTTGCGGTCCGAGCGACCCGTTCTCGGAATTGCCCTTACCGGTTTTGGAATGGAGAACGATATCCGTAGAAGCCAGGAGGCCGGATTCAAGCATCACCTCGTCAAGCCGATCGATCTCAATAAGCTCGATTTGCTTCTTCAGGAGGGGGCAGCGGTACAACAGTTCAACGCTGGCGCGTAACAA
>WNGH01002602.1_pt1 | contig 33154 bp, 36 predicted proteins | sample 5400631 | NCBI WGS metagenome assembly WNGH01 (sample SAMN13153373, study PRJNA577476) | soil metagenome | isolation source: 115 cm soil or saprolite under Garry oak tree replicate 1 | place: USA:California | collected 2016-06-15
AGCCGCGGCAGCGTGCCGAGCGCGCGCGCCACGCGCACGCGCTCGCGCGCGGCGCCCGGGTCGAGCCCGACCCGCCACGTCAGCCAGCCGGCGCAGGACAGGAAGCCGGTGTTCCAGCCGCCGCGCGCGTCGAACTCGCGGATGAGCTCGAGGAGCTGCGCGGTGGCGGCGTCGAGGTGGGCAGAGAGCTCGGCGATCTCGTCGCCGAGCCGATCGAGCGCCGCGGTTGGTTCCAGGGCGGCGGAAGTATCGTGCGCCATGACGAGTCCCCCTTGTGCTGGGGCGACTCTATACCCCAGTTTCGGAGGCGCCCTGGAGCCGTCAGACGACGCGATCGTGATGCGATGGCAATTTTTTCGGTGTTCGCGGCCGATATGCCCTCGCCGCGCCGTGCCTCAGCGCACGGCACACTTAGTCCGACCGCCGTCCTGAGTTCCCGGAGCAGGCTGCCGACGGCTACCGCGTGCTGAGCGCTTCGGCCTCGTCGAACGCGTTCGCCGCCTGCTGCTTGAGGCCGATGCGGTCGTAGACGTGGCCGAGCAGCAGGTAGAGCGTCGGCTCCTCGGGCGACGCCACGATCCCCGCCTCCAGCTCGCGCCGCGCGTCGGCGTAGAAGCGCTGCTGGAAGAGCAGGCCCGCGCGCATCAGCGAGAGCGTGGCCGGCGTGTAGCCCTTGGCGTTGGCCGGCGTGAGGACGGCGAGGGAGTCGGTCACCGCCGCCGCGTCCGTCACCGAGGCCACCTCGAACTGCGCGGCCTGCACGCCGTGCTCCTTCGTCTCGAGCTCCCAGACGTAGCGGCCGCCGGGCGCCAGCGTCGGCGCCGAGGCGGGGTACGTCAGCGGCTTGCGCTCGACGTCGTCGCGCTTCCAGATCACACCCTGAGCGCCGACAAGCCGGACGTTGTAGCGCAGGCGATCGGAGCCCGCCCACTCGAAGACGACGTTGCCGGGCAGCACGCGCGTGTCGCGCGGACCCAGGATCGCGGGCGGCTGCGAGCGCACGCTGCGCACGGACAGCGACTGGAACGTGCGCTCCTTCTGCTGGCCGAGCAGAAAATTCGTCACGCCGCCGATCACGGCCTTCACCCGGTCGGTGGCGCCGACCTCGGACTGCGCGGACACACTGTAGGGCGAGTTGCTCTGGGTCACGATCTCGGTGCCGCGGCCGCCGGTGAAGACGAGCACGGCGCGGCCGTCGCCGACGACGCGCACCTGGTCGCCGGGGCGCAGGGACTGCAGCGGCTTGGGCGCCGACCAGTCGCCGTCGCCGACGGAGCGGACGTGGACCTGACCGCGCCGCACCTGGATCTCCGTCAGCACGGCCACGGGATCCGCGGCGCACGCGAGGCGCGGCAGCAGCACGACCATCGCCGCGAACGCGATCCCCACTCGACCTTTCATCGGACGCCTCCCTCGACGGACAGCACCTCGTACACGCGCACTTCCTCGACGCGCCCCTTCACGTGCATCGGCCCGCGGTCCTTCGCCTGCACGCGGTCGCCGACGATGGCGTACGTCTCCGCGGTGATCAGAATCGTCGTTCCGAGCTCCTTGTTCAATCCCTCCACCCGCGCGGCGACGTTCACCGGATCGCCGATCACCGTGTACTTGATCTTGTCGCGGCCGCTGATCTTGTCGTGGCCGCCGACGTTGCCGGCGAAGACGGAGCCCGTGTGGATGCCGATGCCCATGTGGAGCAGCGGCAGCCCGCGCGCCGTCCAGCGCTGGTTGAGGTCGGTGAGGGCCCGGTCCATCGCCGCCGCCGCCTGCACGGCGTGCAGGGCGTGCTCCGGATCGGCGATGAGCACGTTGAACACGGCCATCACGGCGTCGCCGATGAAGTCGTTGATCATCCCCTGATGCGCGAAGATGGCGGTCGTCATCGCGTCGAAGTACTCGTTGAGGTGCGCCGTGATCGCCTCCGGCGTCATCGCCTCCGACAGCGTCGTGTAACCGCGCAGGTCGGAGAAGAGCACCGACACCACGCGGCGCTCGCCGCGCAGGCTCGACGCGTCGTCGATCACGCGCGCCAGGAGGTCCTTCGAGAGATATCGGCTGAACTGGTCGCGCATGCGCCGCCGCGCCAAGAAGTCGGTGAAGAAGCCCATGACGCACGTGGCGAGCACGGGCAGCAAGAAGTCGATCCAGTAGCCACCGCGGTCGAAGGCCAGCCACGCCGCAGGCACGCCGACGACGAGGCCGCCGACCGCGCACACGAGCGTGCCCCTCACCGGCTTCATCGCAAGCAGCACCAGGCTCGCGCCCAGCACCACCACCGCGCTCACGCCGAACCCGAGGACCCAGCTAGAAGGCTGGATGAACCGCCGCGTGGTGAGCATGTGGATGACGTTGGCGTGGACCTCGATGCCGGCCATGAGGCCGTGCGGCGTCTGGTAGAAATCGCGGCTGTCCTGAAAGGCGCCGCCCAGCATCGCGATGCGCCCGCGCAGCGGGTTGTCGGCGGCGATCTCGGCATCGGGCTCGGCGAGCGCGGCCACGACGTCCGAGGGGACGGTCAGAAAGCTTCGCGCCGGGCCGACGTAATTGATCGGCCACAGGTCGCCTGCCCGCACGGCCACCGGCGCTGGTGCCTCCATCGTCCCGCCCGCGCGCGTCTTCGGGATCGGCACCGTGCCGCCCGTGCGCACCGCCGCCAGCAGCGTCATCGGATCGGCGCCGCCGACGCGCGCGGCCACCGCGACACCCAGCGCGGCCACGACCCCGTCGCGAGCCGGCACGACCGGCGCCACGTGGCGGATGAACCCGTCGTCGTCGACCGGCATCTGCGGCGAGCCGGTGACGACCACGCGGCCCAGCGCGCGGGCGCCGAGCGGGCCCCCGACGGCGCCGAGTGGTCCCGCCACGACGACGCGGCTCACGCCGTCTTCGCTGAAATCGCGGATCGCGCGCGCCAGCGCGGCATCGTCGGCCGGCGTGGTCGGCGTGCCCAGCGTGACGTCGAGCCCGACGGCGGCGACGCCGCTGCGCTGCAGCCCGCGGATCACCCGCGCGAGGTAGTCGCGCGGGATCGGCTGGCGCCGGCCGAGGCCCTCGAAGGCCGCCTCGTCGATCGCAACGACGACGACGTCATACGGCGTGCGGTGCCCCTGCAGGCGCAGGAGGAGGTCGAGGCCGCGCGCCTGCCACCCTTCCAGGTAGCCGAGGGCGGAGGCGGCGGTGACGAGCACGCTCGAGACGAGACCGACCGCCCAGAGCTGCAGCAGACGGGCACGGCGCGCGCGCCACCAGCTCACCGCTTGCCGACGTTGGCGCAGGGACCGAACTGATGACGGACCTCCCAGTCGACGCGGAAGGCCTTGTAGGTCTTGCCGCCGACCCTCACGTCCTCGTACGCCTTCACCTCCCACTGCACGCGCGCGGGACTACCGGTGGGAAAGCCGTGCCACCGCCACTTCACGTTCGACACGCCCCACTTGCCGACCTCGAGCGGCCATTTCAGCACCGCTTGCTGCTCGATCTCGACCCAGTAGCCGCTCACGTAGACCCGGAGCCACACGAGATCCTTGGCCAGGTGCAGCTCGCGGTTGTTGGGCGCCGTGAAGACGTACCGATCGGCCTCGATGCGCGTGAGCTCGAAGACGCCGTCGCTGCGGAACCACTGCTCGCCGAGCTCATAGGTGGGTAATTCGGCCCGCGGCTTCTGCGCGAAGGCCCAGGTGGGAGCGCACAGGAGCAGGGCGGCGGCGACGCCGGCCACCGCACGAATGGCTTCCCGCACACTCACCCGTCGAGGATAGGGTGGCGTGGCGGCTTGGGTCAACGACGTTATAGAGTTAGGGGCCATGTCCTCACACCTGGCGAACATCGACCGCAAGCGCCTCGAGCAATCCATCGACGAGCTCGGCCGGATCGGCGAGACGCCGCGGGGCGGTCTCACCCGGCTCGCACTGACCGACGAGGACAAGCGCGGGCGCGACCTCATGGTCCGCTGGATGCGCGAGGCGGGCCTGCGCGTGACGGTGGACCAGATGGGCAACATCTTCGGCGAGCGCGCGGGGAGCCAGGCGCTGCCGCCGGTCATGATGGGCTCGCACGTGGATTCGGTGCCGACCGGGGGCAAGTACGACGGCCAGCTCGGCGTGCTCTGCGGGCTCGAGACGATCCGCGCGCTGAACGCGCAGAAGATCCGCACGCGCCATCCGGTGACCCTGGCGATCTTCACCAGCGAGGAGGGCGCGCGCTTCCAGCCCGCGATGATCGCCAGCGGCGTGATGGCCGGCAAGATCGCGCTCGAGGACGCCTACAACGCGCGCGACAAGGACGGCATCCGGCTGGTGGACGAGCTGGAGCGCATCGGCTACCTGGGATCCGAGCCCTGTGTTCCCCGCCCCTTCCGCGCCTACCTCGAGCTGCACATCGAGCAGGGGCCGCTCCTGGAGGAAGCGGGCCTGTCCGTCGGCGTCGTGGACGGCATCGTCGCCATCTCGTGGGCGCGCCTCACGATCCACGGCGTGCAGGACCACGCGGGGCCGACGCCGATGCGCATCCGCCACGACGCGCTGGTGGCGGCGGCGGAGGTCGTGACCGGCGCGCGCACGATCGCGACGGAGCTCGGCGGCGATCTCGTGACGACGGTGGGCAACCTCGTCGTGCACCCCAACATCGTCAACGCGATCCCCGGCAAGGTCACGATGTCGATCGACATGCGCGACCCGCGCGACGAGACGCTGGAGGTGGCGCGTCGCTGCCTCGACGCCGTGGTCGAGGTGGCGTGCGAGCGCGAGGGCGTCCGCTATGAGCTGGAGCACTACTGGCGCGTGCCCTACACGCCGTTCGCCCACGATGTCGTGGCCGCCATCGAGCGGGCGGCGAACGCCGCGGGCGCGCGCTGGCGGCACATCCTGTCCGGCGCCGGCCACGACGCGCAGTACATGGCGGCGATCGGCCCCGCGGGCATGATCTTCGTGCCGTCCCGCGGCGGCCGCAGCCACTGCGAGGAAGAGTTCACGCCGATGGACGACATCGAGCACGGCGCCGCCACGCTCTTCCTCGCCGTCCTCGACCTCGCGGGCCGTGTCTGACATATTGGGGGCCCCGATATGGCCCCCAAACAGATAGGAGGTCGTATGAAGATCGACGCGTACGTGAAGGTCGTGCTGACGGTCATCGCGGTGGCCCTCGTGGCCCTGGCCGCCCACCCGTGGATCGAGCGCGTCTCGCTATCCTCGGCCGAGGCACAGGAGCCGAGGTCCATGGTGACGATCCCAAAGGCGTGGGGCAAGATCATCGGCTTCTCGAACAACAACCTCTTGATGGAGGCGCCCGACGGCACGCTGCGCTCCGTCGACCTGGAAGCCAAGTCGGAGGCCACGCGGCTGAAGGTGCAGGCGAAGTTCCAGTAGCGTCAGCCGCGCAGCAAGAGCAGCACGCCGAGCGCGGCGGCCACGTTGTTGGCGATGTGCGCCACCGTGTTCGGCAGCAGGCTGCCCGTACGCTCGTAGGCGATCGCCCACAGGAGCCCGCTCAGGAACACGCTGCCGAAGCCGGCGGCGCCGTAGCCGTGGGCGAGCGCGAAGATGGCCGCGCTCAGCGTCGCCGCGATCGGCCACGCCAGCCGCCGGCGCAGCGTGGCGTAGAGCAGGCCGCGAAACACGAACTCCTCGAACACCGGCGCGAAGACGACCGTGCCGAGCAGGCTCACCCCGGCCACCACCGGGCTCCCCCACGCGACATTCGGTCCAGTGGGCCGAGATGTTCGTCGCCTCGCTCAGCAGCCCGAGCGCGAGATCCGTCGCGGTGCCCGCGCCCACGAGCAGCGCCGTCGTCCAGATCAGCGCGCGCCGCCCCCCGGGCGCCGGGAGCCAGCCCAGGCCGCGCGCGAGCCCGACCCCTGCCGGCGCGAACAGGCGCCGCCGGGCGAGCCAGAGCAGCGGCACGTACATCATCGGCATGCTGAGGGCGCCGAGCAGCGGATCGCTCGGGCCGCGCCATCGGCCCAGCGCATAGACGATCATCAGCACGAGCACGCCGGCGCCGGCGCCGCGCACGAGCACCTCGAGGCCATCGCGCGCGCGCCACGGCGGCGGCACCAGCGCCGAATCCACACGCACCGGCCGGCCGCGCAGGACGAAGACGAGGCCGGCGAGACCGAGGCCGAGGGCAATCACCTCGGTGGCCGTCAGCGCGCGTACGCGGCGCAGGAGCGGCGCCGTGCGCGCGCGGGCCGCCGCCAGGATCGCCTCGCGAGCGGCCGAGTCGCCGGCGCGGTCGGCGAGACGCAGCAGGAGCCGATCGCGGAACCAGCCGGGCTCGACCATCCGCGTGGCGGTCGCGCGCAGCCGCGCGAGCTTGCCGTCGCGCGGCGCGTCGAGATACGCCGCCGCCAGCACGTCGGCCCAGGCGACGTCGCCGCGGGCGCGCCAGCGATCGACCGTCTCCAGCACCTCGTCGATGCGTCCGCGCTCGCCGTACAGCACGGCGAGCCGCACCCGCACGCCGGGCTCGCCGGGCACGGCGTCGGCGACCTCCTCGTACCACGCGATCGCCTCCTCCAGCTCGTTGCGGCCGTCGCTCACCGTCAGCTCGTAGAAGCGCCGCTCCCACGGCGCGGCGCGCTCCAGCGCGTCCTGGAGGTCCATCGTGCGCTCGACGATCAGCGCCAGCGCGCGCGCCGGGTCGTCGATGCTGTCGAGCCGGCTGCCGCCGAGGTGCACGCGCAAGGCGAGCGCCACGAACGCCAGCAGCAGGCAGGCGGCGGCGCCGGTGACGAGCGCGCCCGGCCAGCGGCGCGGCCGCGGCGGCGCGACGATCGCCTCGGAGGCCTCGGGGAGCGGCGGCAGCGCGTCCAGGCGTTACTCGGCCGGCGGAAGCGCGTCGCCCGTGACGTACGGCGTGGCGACGCGTCGGCGGACGCGCAGCCGCACCATCACCGGGAGGTGGTCGGAGGCGACGCGCGCGAGGCGGCTCCGGTGGACGTGGAAGGCCTCGCCCTCGAGCTCCACGTCCCAGTAGATGCGGTCGAGCCGGAAGAGCGGGAAGACGGCGGGGTGCGTGCGGCGCATGCGCCGCATCGGCGAGGCGAACTCGAGGCGGAGCCCGCGCGTGACGGGCCCGCGGTGCCACTCGTTGAAGTCGCCCATCACCACCCGCGGTCCCGCGCACGAGCCCGCGCGGATGAAGCCCGCCAGCAGCTCGAGCTGCGCGCGCCGCTCGCGGAAGGCGAGGCCGAAGTGGCAGTTGAAGACGTGCAGGACGACGTCGTTGACGGCCACGTCCACGCGCAGGCAGCCGCGCGGCTCGCGCAGGCCGTGGCTCAGGTCGTGGCGGACGGAGCCGACCACGGGCAGCCGCGTGAGCACGGCGTTGCCGTAGATGCCGGCGCCGTGCGGGCGCGTCTCGCCCATCACCAGCTCCATGCCGAGCTTGCTCGCGAGGTACGCGGCCTGGTCGGCCGTCGACATGACGTTGCCGTCCTCGCGGATGACCTCCTGCAGCCCCACGACGTCGGGATTCATCTCCGCGATGACGATGCCGATGCGGTCGAGGTCCCGGCGGCGGTCCAGACCGACCCCGCGGTGGATGTTGTAGGAGGCGATGGTGATCGGCGTCACGCCGCGGACTCGCGCTCGGGGACCTCGAGATAGCGCACGAAGTGCGGGTAGAGCTGGACCGGATGGTTGAGCGGCTCTGGAAACCGGGCGGCGGGCGGCGCCACCACGAACGCGTGCAGCTCTTCGGGCGAGGGCCCCGCGTGGGCGCCCGCCTCCGCGATGTACGAGACGTGGCCGGGCGCGGCGTCGATGCCGTAGATGACGAAGTCGCCCGCGCTCGGCATCGCCATGAGGTCGCCGATGCTCGAGACGACCAGGGCGGCGTCGGCGCGGCCGGCGAAGGGGCCGGGCTCCCCGGTGGTGAGCCGGTAGCGCTTGCCGCGCCAGAAACACACGGGCGCATCGGCGCCGCGCGCGAACACGTAGCCGACCCCGGGATGCCGCGAGAGGTCCTCGGCGAGCCCGGGCCAGCGCTTCTCGATCCGGTCGATGGCCAGCGGCGCCGCGTCGTCCACGAAGTAGATGAACGCGTTCGGGCCCGCGCAGATGACGCGCACGTTGTCGCGCTCGCGCGCCTCCTTCACCTCGGGGCGCGGCCCATGCGCAGGGCCTTGATGCCGCTGGCGAGGTGATGGCGCCCGGCCGGACGCTCGGGACCGACCGCCCTCGCCCCGTGCGGCGTGAAGAAGTCCTCGAAGATGACGCGCTCGAACCGACGGCCGCCTGCGACCTGCGCGAACGGCGTGCAGAGCGCCTGCCCGTGGTCCGACAGCACGTAGAGGTCGTAGCCGTGCTCGGGCACGCGCCGGCAGACGCGCCAGATCTGCTTGATGGCGGCGTCGACGCGCCGCAGCGAGCGCAGGGCGCGGCCGTGGCGTGGCCCGTAGGCGTGCGAGAGGACGTCGTAGTCGAGGTAGTTGACGTAGATGGCGGGCGCGCCCGCGTAGATGTCGCGCGCGACGGCCAGCGTGAACAGCTCGCGCACCCACACCGAGAGACCGACCTTGATGGCCAGCCACTTCCAGCCGCGCCGCCACTCGCCGACGGGATCCGCGACGAGCCGCAGCAGGGCGCGCGTCAGCTCGACGGCGGTGATCCCGGTGCTCTTGAGCGCCACCCAGGCCAGCACGATGAGGGCGGAGAGCGCGGCCAGAAGCCCGCTGCCCGTCGGCCGCTTCATGATCGCGAACGTGAAGAGGTTGTCGACGGCGCCGCCGGTGAAGACGCAGCCGTAACTCGCGCCGCCCTCGAGGATGCCGCGCCGTCCCGCCGCCTGCGCGCGCTCCACGCGCGCGGCGTCGCCGGCGCGCGGGAAGTACACGTCCTCGCGACGGCGCTTCTCGTGGTAGTGGAAGCCGGGGATGTCGGGACGCACACCGTACATCGCGGCCATCTGGAACGCGGGCGTGGACGACGGCAGCCCGACGAACATGGGGTGCAGGCGCCAGCCCCCGCGCTCCATCACCCGCCGCAGGAACGGCATCCGGCCCTGCGTCAGGGCCAGCTCGAGCACGCCGCGCGAGAGCCCGTCGATCTGCACGACGAGCAGCCGCCGGCGGCCGGCCGTGGGCGCGCACCCGCGGCGCGCGCGCCGGATCAGGCGGTCGACGAAACGCTGGAGTCCGAGCACCAGGTCGTCGAGAGGCATCGGAGCATTGTACTATCCCATTCGCGATGAACCCGGAGCCGAGCGTCGTCGCCGCCGTGCGCCGCTTCGTCGAGCAGGAGGTGCGTCCGGTCGCCCCGGCGCTCGAGCACGCCGACGCCTACCCGCACGCGCTCGTCGCGCGCATGCGCGAGCTCGGCCTCTTCGGCGCGCTCGTGCCGCGCGCGTATGGCGGCCTCGACCTCGACGTCACCACCTATGCGCGCGTCATCGAGGAGCTGTGCCGCGGCTGGATGTCGCTGGCCGGCGTGATCAACAGCCACACGATGGCCGCGCTGATCGTGCTCCACCACGGCACCGAGGAGCAGCGCGGGCGCTGGCTGCCCCGCTTCGCCGCCGGCGAGGCGCGCGGCGGCCTCTGCCTCACCGAGCCGCACGCGGGCTCCGACGTGCAGGCGATCCTCACGCGGGCGCGCCGGGTCGGCGAGGAGTATCGCATCAGCGGCACGAAGATGTTCGTGACCAACGGCCGCGAGGGCAACACCTTCGCGCTGCTCGCCGTGACCGACCCGGGCGCGCAGCCGCGCCACCGCGGGATGTCGTGCTTCATCGTCGAGAAGGGCGGCGCCGGTCTCACGGTGGTGAAGTCGATCGGCAAGCTCGGCTACAAGGGCGTGGACACCGCCGAGCTGCTGTTCGAGGACTTCGCCTGCCCCGCCGCCAATCTCGTCGGCGGCGTCGAGGGCCGCGGCTTCGGCCAGGTCATGAGCGGGCTCGAGGCCGGACGCATCAACATCGCGGCGCGCGCGGTCGGGGTGGCCCAGGCGGCGTTCGAGGAGGCGGCCGCGCGCGGCGCCGGCGCGCCACGTCTCGACGACATGGCCGCGCGCGTCGACGCCGCGCGGCTGCTGACATACTGGGCGGCCGGGATGAAGGACCGCGCGGAGCGGTGCGACCTCGAGGCGGGCATGGCCAAGCTCTTCGCCTCCGAGACCGCGCACGAGGTCGCGCTCGACGCCGTCCGCCTCTGCGGCACCTCCACCGCGCTGGCCATCGAGCGCTGCTACCGCGACACGCCGCTGATGATCATCGGCGAGGGCACCAACGAGATCCAGCGCACGATCATCGCGCGCCAGCTCGTCGAGCGGCACGGCGAGCGCGGCGGCGGGCTCGTCTCGCGCGACGGCGAGCCCGAGGAGCGGCGGCGCATGCTGCTGGCGGTGCGCCAGGTCGTCGAGAAGAGCCTGGTGCCGGTGGCCGCCGAGCACGACCGCGAGGGCCGCGTGCCCGACGAGATCGTCGCCGAGCTGGCGGACCTCGGCGTCTTCGCGGCGCTGGTGCCGCCGGCCCACGGCGGCCTCGGCCTCGACCCCGCGACGTGGACGATGGTGATCGAGGAGGTCGCCCGCGTGTGGGCGGCGCCCGCGCTGCTGGCCGTGGCGCAGGGGGGCGTCGCCTTCGCGCTCGGCATCGCGGGCGGCGACACGGCCCGCCACCTGCCCGCCCTCGGCCGCGCGGAAACGCTCGCGGCCGTCGTGCCGATTCCCGCCGCCCTCGCGCGGCGGGACGGTGCCGCGTGCGTGCTCGACGGCGAGACGGCGCCCATCGCCCACGCCGCACGCGCCGGTCTCCTCGCGCTCACGCTCGCCGACGGCGCCGCGTGGTGGCTCGTCCCCGCCTCGCTGGCCGGCGTGACGGTCGCCGCGGCCGCGCCCGATCTCGGCGTGCAGGGCGCGCCGCCGGCGGTGGTGTCACTGCGCGGCGTCCGGCTTCCGGTGCTCCGCCCCTCGTCGTCGGCGCCCCGGCTCCTCGCCGTGGTGGATCTCGGCCTCGGCGCCGTCGCCGTGGGCCTCGGCCAGGCGGCGTTTGAGGCGGCGCTGCGCTACTCGCAGCAGCGCAGCACGTTCGGCAAGGCGATCTGCCAGCACCAGGCCGTGCAGCTCAAGCTCGCCGACATGGCGACGCGGCTGACGGCCGCGCGGTTGCTCGTGGGCGACGCGGCGGCGCGGGTGGCCGCCGCGGACGACGGCGGCGCCGCGCGGCGCGCGCGCCGGTTCGCCGTCGACGCCGCGGTGGCGGTCACGCTCGAGTCCATGCGGATCCACGGCGGTTACGGCTACACGACGGAGTTTCCCGTCGAGCGCTACTACCGCGACGCCGCCGCGCTGCTCGCGGCCGCGCCCGAGGACGCGCCGCGCTGATGGCCTACGGCCGGTACTTCGAGGAGTTCACCGTCGGCGAGGTGCTCAGGCACTGGCCGGGCCGCACGATCAACGAGGCGGACTGCACCTGGTTCGCGCTGCTGACGATGAACCAGCACCCGGTGCACAGCGACGCGCACTACGCGGCGACGCACACCCAGCACGGCCAACGCCTCGTGCTGGGGCCGCTGGTGTTCTCGATCGGCATCGGCATGACGGTGGCCGACGTGTCGGGCAAGGCCATCGCGAACCTCGAGATCGAGAAGATCACCCACGAGGCGCCGACGTTCATCGGCGACACGCTCTACTCCGAGTCGACCGTCCTCGAGACGCGCGAGTCCAAGCAAGGCGACCGCGGCACCGTCACCGTGCAGACGCGCGTGAGCAACCAGCGCGGCGAGCGCGTGATGACATTCAAGCGCACGGCGCTCCTGCCCAAGAAGAATCACGGCGACCCTGGGCGAGGGCGCCTACCCCGCATGACCCGCGCGCCGCTCGACGGTCTTCGCGTCCTCGCCGTGTCGCAGTTCGGCGCCGGCCCCTTCGGCACCCAGCTCCTCGCCGACCTCGGCGCCGAGGTCATCAAGATCGAGGACCCCCGCGTCGGCGGCGACGTCGCGCGCGAGGTCGGCCCCTACGCGGGCGAGGACGACTCGCTGTACTTCCAGGCGTTCAACCGCGGCAAGAAGTCGATCACGCTCGACCTCGAGCACCCCGAGGGCCGCGCGGTGCTGCGCGACCTCGCCCGCGTCTCCCACGCCGTCTACAACAACCTGCGCGGCGACCTGCCCGAGCGGCTCGGCGTCACCTACGCGGCGCTGAGGGACGTGAACCCCGCCCTCGTGTGCTGCTCGCTCTCCGGCTTCGGGCGCACGGGCCCGCGCGCGGCCGAGCCGGCGTTCGACTACCTGATCCAGGGCTACGCGGGCTGGATGTCGGTGTCCGGCGAGCCCGACGGCCCGCCCGGCAAGTGCGGCGTGTCGGTGGTGGACTTCGCGGGCGGCTACGCGTCGATGGCCGCGCTGCTGGCCGGGCTCTGGGACGCGCAGCGCACGGGCGTCGGACGCGACATCGAGCTGTCGCTGCTCGACACCGCGGTGAGCATGCTGTCCTACTACGCGATCTGGGCGCTCAACCGCGACTGGCAGCCCGCGCGCGTCGAGGACTCCGGCCACCAGTCCATCGTGCCCGCGCAGAATTTCCCCACGCGCGACGGCTTCATCGTCATCTTCTGCAACAAGGAAAAGTTCTGGACGAGCCTCGTGCAGGCGATGGACCTGCCGGAGGTCGCGCGCGACCCGCGCTTCGCCACGTTCGCCGATCGGCTCGCCCACAAGTCCGTGCTGGTGCCGATCCTCAAGGCGCGTTTCGCCGAGCGCACGACGTCCGAATGGCTGTCGCGCCTGCGCGGCAAGGTGCCGTGCGCCCCGGTGAACACGATCGCCGAGGCGCTCGCCGACGAGCAGGTCGCCGCGCGTGACATGATCGTCGAGGTCAAGCACCCGCGCTTCGGCGTCCTGCGCGAGGTCGGCTCGCCCGTGAAGACCGAGGGCGCCGCGCCGAACCTCAGCCCCGCCCCCGCCCTCGGCCAGCACACCGACGAGATCCTCCGCACGCTGCTGCAGTATGATCCGGCCCGCATCGCCGCCCTGCGCGCATCGGGCGCGCTCGGCGAGCCGAATGACTGACGAAGGAGGTCGGGCGAGGCGCGACGAAGTCGTGAGACACGAGCGTGTGACGATCTGCGCGATCGCCGCCGGCATCGTGCTGACGCTGCCGCTGCCGGCAGCGCCGCAGCAGACGGGGAAGCTCGTCCGTATCGGGTGCCTGTCGGCGGCCTCGGAGGCGGCCGCGATCCCCCATCACTGTTGCTCCGCGCCGATCGCGTCCTCGACTGACGTCTCGCAAGCCGCTCGAAGAGCGAGGTGTCCTCGAAGCGCGACACTTGACCGCCCCGAGCCATTAGGCTCTGATGAGCCGAGAAGACACATGGGAACGTTCCGCGTGGAGATCGAGGTCGGGGACCCGACCGGCGGGCGCTTCGAGCGCATCGACGCGCTCGTCGATACCGGCGCCACGTACACGAGTCTCCCACACCCGCGGCTCGACGCACTCGGTGTGACCCCTCATGCGCGTGACAGCTTTCTGCTGGCAGACGGCAGGCGCGTCAAACGGGACATCGGCCGGACCTGGATCCGGATCGGAGAACAAGCCGAGATGACGCTGGTCGTGTTCGGCGATCCGGCCAGCCCGGCGCTCCTGGGTGCGTACGCATTGCAGGGGCTGCGCCTCGCCGCCGATCCGGTCGCCCGGCGGCTCGTGCCCGTTCCCGGGCTGCTGTTGCAGGCTTGCCTATCGACTTAAACTTCAGCTATGCCCGAGCGGACCCTACCGACTCCCGAGGTCGAGGAAGTCACCGGGACGGAGACGGAAGTCGCCCCGCCGTGGATGACCGTCCTGCACAACTGCGACTGTCACACCTTCGAGCAGGTCGTGAAGCAGCTGCAGAAAGCCATCGCCTGCAGCGAGTCCAAGGGCTGGGAGATCGCCTGGCAGGTCCACAACACCGGCAAGGCGGTCGTGAAAATCGGTCCGGAAAAGGAGTGCGTGCGGGTCGGCAACATCCTGGCCGCGATCGGCCTCGTCGTCACCGTCGTCCAGTCGTAGCGCGCGCCCAGCATCACCCCTTCGGCCCCGTCGTCGGCGAGATGTTCGGCTGGATCGGCACCACGGGGCGCCGGCTCGGATCGTCGGTCCTGGGCAGGCCCTTCACGCCCTGCTCGCGCAGCGCCCTGGCTTCCTTCTCCGCCTCCGACGCGCCGCGCTCGCCGATCGCCTTCACGGTCTCCGGCGCCGCATCCGGATGCGCCGGCACCAGGCGAAAGTCCTTCATCAGCGAGGCGGCGCTCTCCTTGCTGAGCGCGACGATCGGGCCGACGCTCCCGCCGCGCACGGTGGTCGACTCGAGCGCCCTCACCGTGAGGCCGGCGCCGGCGCCCGCCTTCACCTCCACAGCGCCCGTCAGCACGTAGAAGGTCGTCGCGGCGCCGCCGCGGCCCGTCTGCGCGATGACCGACGTGCCGCGCAGGCTCGCCGTCGCGTGCGGCGTGCGGATGTCGAGCGGCGCCGGCTTGGCGCCGCTGGCGACGACTGACACGGTGCCGGACTCGAGCCGCACGTTGGAGCGCCCGGCGTCCGCGGCGAGCGCGACCGTCGAGGACTCGCCGATCGCGACGAGCGTCGCGCCGCGGACGAGCACGCGCACGAGCGCGCCGGGCGTGGTGCGGATGGTGTCACCGGGCTTGACCTCGTCCTTGAACGCGACCGGCCGCGGCGCGGCCGCGCCCCGCGTGAGCGTCGCGTCGCCGACGAGCGTCGTCACCATGCCGAGCCGGCCCGGCGCGGGGTTGGCGGCGACGAGGGCGAATGCGGCGGCGAAGAGCAGCAGGACGCGCGGCAGGGCGTGGCTCATGCGCTCTCCCTCTGGCGCGGGCCAGCGGCGTTTCACCGATTATCGGCGATTCGTCGCGCGCCGATCAAGATGAACGGCGACCGGCCGTCACGGAAGAGCGTCGCCGCCTGGCCGCCTCACCCTACATCACCGGACCGATGATCCAGGGCGCGAACTCTTCCTCGCCGACGCCGCTGAGCTCGCTCTTGGACTTCTTGCCTGAGGCGACGGCGACGATCTCCTCGAAGATCTGCCGGCCGACCGCGGGCAGCGGCGCGCCCTCGAGGATCACCCCGCAGTTGATGTCCATGTCCTCTTCCATGTGGCGATACATGAGCGAGTTGGTCGCCAGCTTGATCGAGGGCACGGGCTTGCAGCCGAAGACCGAGCCGCGGCCCGTCGTGAAGCAGATGAGGTTGCAGCCGCCGGCGACCAGCCCGGTGATCGACACCGGGTCGTGACCGGGCGTGTCCATGAAGACGAAGCCGCGCGTGGTGATGGGCTCGCCGTACATGAAGACGTCCATCATGGGCGTGGTGCCGCCCTTGGTGACGCCGCCCAACGACTTTTCGAAGACGGTGGTGATCCCTCCGGCCTTGTTTCCAGGAGCGGGATTGTTATCCATCGCTTCGATCCCACGGCAATACCATTCCCACCATTTGTAGCGATCGATGAGCTTCTTGGCGACGCCGTCGTTGATCGCGCGGCGGATGAGCAGGTGCTCGGCGCCGTAGATCTCCGGCGTCTCCGCCAGCACGCCGGTGCCGCCGTACCTCACGAGCTCGTCCACCGCCCAGCCGAGGGCCGGGTTGGCCGTCATGCCGGAGTTGGCGTCCGAGCCGCCGCAGTTGGTCGCCAGGCAGATCTCGGAGACCGGCTGCTTCGTGCGCTTGACGTCATTGGCCAGGGGCAGCAGCTTGGCCACCTCGGCCACCGCGCGCTCGACGGTCTTTCGGATCCCGCCCGCCTCCTGGATATTGACGAGGAACGGCTTGCGCTCGGGATGGCCGGGCACGCCCATCTTCTGGCGCTCGACCATCACCGCGGCCTGGTTCACCTCGCAGCCGAGGCCGATCAGGATGTAGGCGGCGACGTTGGGGTGCTTGGCATAGCCGGCCAGAACCCGCTGCAGGGCCAGGTGGTCCTCGCCGAACAGCTTGGTGCCGCAGCCCGACTTGTGGGTGACGGCCAGCACGCCGTCGATGTTGGGAAAATCGCGCTGGACGTCACGGAACTTGTCCTTCACGAACTGGCTGACGCTGGCCGAGCAGTTGACGCCGGAGATGATGGCGACGTAGTTGCGCGTGCCGACGCGGCCATCCTCGCGCTCGTAGCCGTCGAAATAGCGCATCCGGTCGGCCGGGTAGAAGTCCACCGGCCGCACGTCCACGCCCACCTCGTAGCGGTCGGCCGAGAGCTAGCCGATGTCGAGGTTGTGGGTGTGCATTTCGAGCGACGCCTTGGCCACGGCGACGTCGTCTTCGGGCTTGAGCACGATCGCGCGGTCGGTGAGCTTGGGGATGGTAGCCATGGGGTATCAAATATACCCCCGTGCGCTGGGCCCCGAAGACTTGCTATAGTCAGGAGGCCGATGGCTATCCGCTCAGTCATCTTGGCCGTGGACGACGATCCAAGGTTGCTGGACGCCTACCAGGCGCTTCTCGAAGCCCGCTACGAGGTCCTGACCGCCCCCGACGGACGCGCCGCCCTCGACATCCTACAGACGCGCACGGTGGACGTCGTGCTGCTCGACATGCTCATGCCCGGGCTGAGCGGCCTCGGCGTGCTCGACGCGCTGCGGCACCTTGGCATCGAGACCAACGTCATCGTGGTGAGCGCCGTGAACGACTCGGAGACGGCGCTGGAGGCGCTGCGGCTGGGCGCCTGCGACTACCTCACCAAGCCGTTCCACCTGAGCCACCTGGAACGCACCATCCGGCGGCTGACGGAGCACGGGGCGCCCGCCGTGGAGCCGCCCTCGCGCCCCTCGTGCGCGCTGCCGCACGCGCTGATCGTCAGCGCCGACCTCGGGCTGCGTGCGAGCCTGGCCGTGGCGCTGCGCACGCGGGGCCGGGTGGACGCCGTAGAGGACGCCGGCGCCGCGCTGGCCGTGCTGGCCCGTACGCGACCCAGCGTCGTCGTGGTGAGCGAGGACGCCGTGGCGACGGCGGTGCGCGGCCAGTGGCCGGCGGCGCCGATCGTCATGACCGACCCGCGGCGCCCGGACTTCGAGACGCTGTTGCCCGCGATCATCCAGGCCTTCGGCGTCGGCCACGCCGACGTCCGCCACTTCGCCGGGCCGGTGCCCCGCGTGATCGCGCACGTGTCCGCGCATTTCAGGCGCACCACGGTGGAGGCCATCGCCGCCACCGTCGGGCTGTCGACGCGTCGGCTGGCGAGCGTCTTCGCCGAGCAGATGGAGATGACCGTCACGGAGTACATGGCCCAGGTGAAGCTGGAAGCGGAGCGGCCACAGCTGACGAAGATGGTGCGGCGTCACGCCTTCAGCACCGTGACGTCCTACCGCGCTCAGTAGCTCCGACCCCCTACCCCTCCGGCGCCTTGATCTTCAGCACCTCCGGCGGCGCCGTCTCGAGCTGGATCGTCGTGTGGTCGATGCCGAAGCGCGCGTGCAGCACCGCGTGCAGCGACTGCAGCAGCCGCTCGCTCTCGCGGACGTCGTCCACCACGACGTGCGCGCTCATGGCCTCGCGGCCGGAGGTCAGCGTCCACACGTGCAGGTCGTGCACGCGGCGCACGCCGGCCACGCGCGTGATCGCCTGCTCGATCTCGGCCAGCGAGAGGTGCGCCGGCGTGCCCTCCAGCAGCACGTTCACCGCCTGCCGCAGCAGGCTCCACGTGCGCGGCACGATGAGGAGCACGATCGCTGCGCTGGCGAGCGGGTCGGCGCCCGTCCAGCCCGTGGTGACCATGACGCCCGCGGCGACGAGCGCGGCCACCGACGACAGCGCGTCGCCCAGCACCTCCACGTAGGCCGCGCGCACGGTCAGGCTCTCGCGCGCGCCGCGGTGCAAGAGCCAGGCGGAGAGAAGGTTGACGCCCAGGCCGAGCGCGGCCACCGCCGCCATCGGTCCCGCCAGCACGTGTGCAGGCACGCGCACGCGGTGCCAGGCCTCGACGAGGATCGAGCCCGCCACCCCGAACAACAGCAGCGCGTTGGCCAGCGCGGCGAGGATCTCGGCGCGGTAATAGCCGTACGTCTTGGCCGGCGTCGGCGGGCGCGCGGCGAGCCACGCGGCGATCAGGGCCAGCGCGAGCGCGGTGGTGTCGGTCAGCATGTGGCCCGCGTCGGCCAGCAGGGCGAGGCTGCCCGTCCACAGGCCGGCGACGAACTCGACGACCATCATGGTGCCGGTCAGCGCGAGGGCGACAACGAGCACCGGCCGCGAGCGCGCGGCGGCGGTGCTGCGATCGTGATCGTGCACGATCATCGGCGGGATCGTATCAGGTCGATGCGCGCGGCCGGGTGTTAGAATCCGCGCCATGGCGCGCGCGCTCGGCATCGTCGCGCTCGGCCTCGTCGGCTTCTGGCTCGTCGCCCACCTGCTCTGGATGGGGCCCCTCGAGACCGCCGCCCAGACGACCGCGATGTGGGCGCTCGGCCTGCTCACCGGCGGCGTCGGTGTCGCCGCCATCGTCCTCCTCGCCGTCGCGCTTTCGGTGGGCGGCTCGCAGCCGGCGTGGCTGAAGCACGCGCGCGGCGCGCGCAACGCCGCCGCCGTGCTCGGCTGCGCCCTGATCGTGGTGGGCCTCGTGCACTACCGCAACACCGAGCCGAGCGGCGAGATCCACTGGGTGGTGCTGGGCATGGTCGTGCTGGCCGGCTCGGGCGTCGTCCGCTGGTGGCTCGAGCGGATCCAGCGCTGAGCGTGACAGAGGAGCGCCACGGGTTTCCCGGGGCGCTCCGAACATTGGGGGTGTGGGGGCCATGTCGGGGCCCCCACGTTCAAAAAGCCCCGTGCCGCCCGGCGCCGGCCGCGAAGCGCGCGGCGCCCTCGCGGCTCTCGCCCGAGTCGATCGTCACCTTGCCGAGCTCGAACTCTCGTCGCAGCGCCGCCTCGAGCGTGACGCCCTCACTCTCGTAGGCCGAGCGGCGGTCGCTGAGCACGCAGCGCGGCGGGAACGCGGCGATCTCCGCGGCCAGCGCCTCTGCCGCCGCGCGCGCCTGGCCCCGGGGCACGACGCGGTTGGCGAGGCCGATTCGCTCCGCTTCACGGGCATCTACGGGGCGACCCGTGAGGATCAGATCGAGCGCGCGGCTGAGGCCGATCAGCCGCGGCAGCCGCACGGTCCCGCCGTCGATCAGTGGCACGCCCCAGCGCCGGCAGAACACACCGAGCACGGCGTCCTCCTCCAGCACGCGCAGATCGCACCAGAGCGCCAGCTCGAGCCCGCCCGCCACCGCGTAGCCGGCGACGGCGGCGATGGTCGGCTTGGACAGCCGCATGCGCGAGGGCCCCATCGGGCCGTCGCCCTCGGGCTCGCGGCGAAGGGCGCGGCCGCTCGCCGTCGCCTTGAGGTCGGCGCCCGCACAGAAGGTGCCGTTGGCGCCCCACAGCACGGCCACGCGGGCCGCCGCGTCCGCCTCGAACGCGCGGAACGCGTCGGCGAGCGCCGCCGCGGTGTCCCGGTCCACCGCGTTGCGCGCCTCGGGGCGGTCGAGCACGATCGTGGTGACGGCGCCGGCGTGCTCGACGCGAACGGCCATCAGCTGCGCTCTCGCAGCGTGCGCGCGGCTTCGGCGCGCATCTGCTGCATCGCGCGCGTCTCCTGATCGGAGTAGCGCTCCTCCCTCCACGGGTCGGCGTGCATGTGGTAGCCGTTCTGCTCCCAGAAGCCGGGCGGGTTCACGTCGAGGAACTCGAAGGCGCGCAGCCACTTCGACGACTTCCAGAAGTAGAGCTTCGGCAGCACCAGGCGCATCGGGCCGCCGTGGTCGGGCTCGAGGTCCTTCCCGTTGTGCTTCACCGCCAGCACCACGTCGTCGTCCAGCAGATCGGCGAGGGGCGTGTTGGTCGTGTAGTCGGGATCCGCGTGCTGGAGCACGAACGCCGCCTCCGCCCGCGGCGTCACCTGCTCGACGAGCCAGCGCGCGGAGACGCCCTCCCACTCGTTGTCGAGCTTCGACCAGCGCGTGACGCAGTGGACGTCGGAGCGCACGGTGATCCGCGGCAGGCGCAGGAACTCCTCCCACGTCCACGACGTCGGGCGCTCCACCAGGCCGAAGCAGCGGAAGGTCCAGCGTTTGGGATCGAAGCGGGGCGTGCGGCCATACGTCAGGACGGGCCACTTCTCGGTCAGGACCTGGCCGGGCGGCACCCGGTCGGCCACGGCGGGATCGGGCCTTTTCATGTGGCAAATCATAAACCTGCCCGGGGGGTCCAAACGACGGACATATAATGGAAGCGGTCGAGACCCACCCCACTCCCCGGGAAAGGAGCGCGGATGAAAGGACAACCTGGATGAACGGTGAGCGAAAGCTGGCGATGTTCATGGATTTCGAGAACATCGCCCGCGGCGTCAAGGAAGCGCAGTACAAGCAGTTCGAGCTGAAGCTGGTGCTGGAGCGGCTGCTGGAAAAGGGCAAGATCATCGTGCGGCGCGCGTACGCGGACTGGAACCGGTTCACCGAATACAAGCGTCCCTTCCACGAGTGGGCCATCGAGCTGATCGACGTTCCGCAGAGCCGGTACAGCGGCAAGAACTCCGCGGACATCCGGATGGTCGTGGACGCCCTCGACCTCGCCTACGGCAAAACCCACATCGACTCGTTCGCGCTGGTGTCGGGCGACTCGGACTTCTCGCCGCTCGTCAGCAAGCTCCGCGAAAACGACCGCTACGTGATCGGCCTCGGCGTCAAATCGTCATCGTCCGACCTGCTCGTCGGCAACTGCGACGAGTTCATCTTCTACGAGGACCTCATCCGCGACACCAAGAAGACGCGGCTGCTGCACGGGCTCCCCGAGAAGAAGGCGGAGGCGATGGCGCAGCTCATCGACGCGATCCAGGCGCTCCAGCGCGAGAACAAGGAAACGCTCTGGGGGTCGATGGTCAAGCAGACGATGATCCGCAAGAACCCTGCCTTCAACGAGTCGTACTACGGGTACTCGACGTTCTCGAAGCTCCTGGAAGAGGCGGCCAAGCAGCGCATCGTGACGCTGGAGCGCGACGAGAAGTCCGGCACCTACATCATCACCGCGCTGTCCGAGGATTCCGGGCGGGCGGCCTGACACAGCCTCGCACCGCGGGGCGGCGACGGCCGCCCCGCGGTGCGAGCACGCCCCGTCGTCATTCGGTGCCTTGCCCCGGGTTCGGCGGCGGCACCAGGGTGACGAGGTCGTTCCAGATCCGCAAGAACGCCGCGACCTCCGGGTCGTGCTTGAGCTTGTCGGGCGCGTACACCGTGACCTCGTGGTAGCGCGCGTCCAGCGAGATCCGGAGGACGAGCGCGGAGGCGTGCGAGACTTCGAACGCATAGTCCGGGGCCATGAAGTAGAAGTTGGACGCCCGCACGGTCGTGACGAGCCGCTCGAGATCGCCCCGCGTCAGCCGCACGGATCTCCTGGTGATCCCCTTCGGGCTCCCGCGGGGGCTTCGCTGGGTCTCCTGGAGAGCCTTGCCGTCCGCGGTCACCGTCAGCGTCCAGCGGTTCCATTGCGGGAGACCGGAGATATCCACGCCGGGGTGCGGGAGCGCGGGGTAGTACTCGGCCGTCAGTCTGAAGTCCCGGGGGACCGCGTCGTCGGCCCGGAGGCCGGACGACGCGCTCAGCACCGCGAGCATCACCGAGGTCGCGACGACGCCACGAATCGTCAGCGCCTGCGTCTCCTAGCGCCGCTCCAGACGTCGCACCTCGATCCGGCGCACGCGGCCGGCATCCGACAGGAACGCCGTCAGGACCCACGACACGACGGAGATCACCAGCGCGCCGAGGAACGCCGCGCCGAACCCGTGCACCTCGAAGCCGGGCACCAGCCGCGAGGTCAGCCACAGGCAGAACGCGTTCAGCACGAAGATGAAGAGCCCGAGCGTGACCAGCGTGATCGGCAGCGTCAGGAAGATCAGGATGGGGCGGACGACGGCGTTGATGATGCCCAGGACCAGCGCGGCGAGCAGCGTGTGGCCGAGACCGCCGAGGTCGATGCCCGGGATGAGCGAGGCCGCCACCCAGAGGGCGGCGGCATTGATCAGCACGCGGAGCAGGAAGCCCATGGGTCGCCTACTTTCCCGCGAGCGCGAGCCAGAGCGCGCGGTCGATCGACAGCACGCCGGCGCCTCCGATCAGGATCGACAGCGCCATGGCGATCAGCACGAAGTTGAACTCGTAGCCGGGCCCCTTGCCGGGCACGCCGAGGTTGAGGAAGAACCCGTGCTTGCCGTGCACCTTCGCGATGGCCACGAGCATGACCACGATGATGCCCACGGCGGCCGGGCGCGCGAGCAGTCCGGTGAGCATGGCGCAGCCGCCGAGGAACTCGATGAACGCCGCGAGCACCACCGCCGCCGGCGGCACGCCCAGGCCCTGGAACATTTTGACGGTGCCGGCGAGGCCGTGACCACCGAACCAGCCGAGCACCTTTTGTGACCCGTGCGCGAAGAACACCACGCCGAGCGCGAGCCGGACCACGAGGTGCGACCAGGAGGGATAGGTGCCGAGCACGGCGTCCAGGGCGGCTGGCATGTGGTATCCTCCCCCGTCGTGAGCCTGCGGTTCGCGATCTCCCCTGCGTCGCGGCGAGTCTACACCATCGCGCTCGGGCTCAGCCTCGGGGTGGCCGCGTTCGGAATGGGCTGCCGCGCGCCCGCGCCGGGCGCGCACGACCGCCTCGCCGTCCAGACGCAGATGGTCAAAGGCCCGGCGACGGCACCCGTCACCATCGTGGAGTTCTCCGATTACCAGTGACCGTTCTGCCGGCGCGTCCAGCGGTCGCTGGAGCAGGTGCTCAAGGAGTACGACGGCCGCGTGCGTCTGATCTACAAGGACTTCCCGCTGCCCTCGCACGCGCTGGCCATGCCCGCCCACGAGGCCGCGCGCTGCGCCGGCGAGCAGGGCCGCTACTGGGCCTATCACGACGTGCTGTTCGAGCGGCAGCCGCGCTTCGAGCGCGACGACCTCGTCGGCTACGCCGTCAACCTCGATCTCGACCGCGAGCGCTTCGAGCGCTGCCTCGACGACCACACGTTCCGCGCCGCCGTGGAGGCGGACTTCGCGGAGGGGCGCGAGCTCGGCGTGCGCAGCACGCCCACCTTCCTCATCAACGGCAAGCCGCTCGTGGGCGCGCATCCCCTCGAGAACTTCCGCGCCGCCATCGACGACGCGCTCCGAGCGCGCCGCTGATGGCCTTTCTGCGCGTCGCGCGCGGTGCCGACATCCCGGCCGGCCGGGGCTGCCTGGTGGAGGCGGGCTCGTTCACGCTCGCCGTGTTCAACGGGGGCGGCGGCCGCTTCTACGCGCTGAGCGCGCTCTGCCCGCACGAGGACGGGCCGCTGGCCGACGGCTGGATCGAGGGCGACGCGGTGGTGTGTCCGTGGCATGGCTTCGACTTCGACCTGGCCACCGGGCAATGCCGCGTGGCCGACGACCTCTCGATCAGCGTCTTCGCCACGCGCGTGGTGAACGGCATGGTCGAGGTGGAGGTGCCGTGAGATCCTTTTCGAGGACGGCGACCGCCGTACCGTCCTCATGCGATACGAGCCGGGCGCGGTGATCCCGCGCCACCGGCACGTCGGCGACGAGCAGATCTTCGTCCTCGAGGGCAGCGTCTCCGACGACACCGGCACGTGCGCCGCGGGCGATTACGCCCGGCGGCCGCCGGGATGCGTGCACTCGGTGCGCAGCGCGGGCGGCGCACTGGTCCTCGCCGTGATGAGCGGCGGGACGGAACCCGTTCCCGAGGGCCGTTCCTGACCGACCTCAAAGGTGCTAGGGTAACCACCCATGGGCGAACGCGCGGTGAAACACGTACGGAAGTTCCTGGGGCAGCGGTTGCGGGCGCTCCGCAAGCAGCGCGGACTCAGCCAGGAGCGGCTGGGCGATCGCGCCGGCCTGTCCGGCAAGTTCATCGGCGAGGTCGAGCGCGGCGAGAAGTCGATCTCCATCGACAGCCTGTACCACGTATCGGTGGCGCTGGAGATTCCGCTCCGCGAGCTGACCGACGTGCGCGCCGACAAGCCGTCGGAGGTGCCGAGCGAGGACGCGGAGAAGATCTTCGCGCTCGTCGCCGGCCGGCGGCGGCCCGAGGACATTCGCAAGGCCTACCGGGTCCTCCAGGCGATCTTCGGCAAGGCTTCTTGAGGTCCCACGGCAGGGCCGCTGACGCTTGGCGGCCCTGCCGCCCGCTGCCCGAGTGATGGACTGGCCCACGGGCCTCCTCGTGCACGACGGCAAGCTGCTCGGGATCGATTGGAGCGTCTGGAAGGTCGTCGGCTGGCTCGGCAACCTCGTGTTCTTTTCGCGATTCTTCGTGCAGTGGTACGCGACCGAAAAATTGCGACGCGTCGTGGTGCCGACCGCCTTCTGGTGGCTGAGCCTGATCGGGTCGGTCCTCTTGTTGATCTACTCGCTTCGCCAGCGCGACTCGGTGTTCATCTTCGCGTATGCCTTCACCTGGATCCCCTATATCCGCAATCTGATCATCCACCATCGCCACGCCGACGCGCACCTCGAGTGCGAGACCTGTGGCCACTCGTGCCCACCGCACTCCAATTTCTGCGGCTCGTGCGGAGCGCCGCTCGCCGGGTCGGCGGCGAAAACGGCGCGGTGATCGCGGGGTGATACAATCGGCGTCGATCATTGGCTATGCCTCTGACTGACCCTCCGAGGAGATGACCGTGCCGTCGACGATCAACTGGACCCAGGTGCAGACGCGCCCGACGCTCATGATCCCCGGCCCGACGGAGTTGCCGTTTCCCGTCATCCAGGCCATGAACCAGCCCTCCGCGATCCAGTACGACCGCTCGTTCGACGAGGGCGTGCTGGAGCCGACGACCCTCGCCCTGCGCGACGTCTTCCAGACGAAGAGCGAGGTCATCATCATGCCGGGCTCCGGGCGCACCGCGCTGGAGGCGGGCGCGCTGTCGATCATCGAGCCGGGCGACCGCGTGCTCGTCGTCGGCGCCGGGGCGTTCGGCCTGCTGATGCGCGAGATCATGGACCGCGTGGGCGCCGACGCCACCGAGTTCCCGATCGAGTGGGGCGCGCGCCTGGACGTGGACCGGCTGGCCCGCGAGGCCGAGCGCGTGCGCCCCAAGGCCATCACGTTGGTGCACAACGAGACGTCGACGGGCACCACCTACCCCGCGGCCGAGGTGGCCGGGGTCGCGCGCTCGGTGGGCGCGCTCTTCATGCTGGACACCGTGTCGTCCATCGCGGGCCTCGACGTCCGCACCGACGAGTGGGGCGTGGACCTCAACATGACGGGCTCGCAGAAGTGCCTGGCGGCGCCGCTCGGCATGGCCCTGGTGTCCGTGAGCCCGCGCGCCTGGCGGGCCATGGAGCAGCGCAAGAAGAAGGCGCAGTCCTACGCGTACGACCTGCTGCGCTGGCGCGACAACTGGGTGCCCGTCTCGCGCGGCGGAAAGATTCCCGACGGCACGCCGCGCCGGCAGCCGATCTCGATCCCCACGCACCTCACGGTCGCCCTGCAGGTGGCCGTGCGCCTGATCCTCGAGGAGGGCATCGCCAACCGCGCGCGCCGTCACGCCATCGCCGGCGGCGCCCTGCGCGCGGGCGTGGCCGCCATGGGGCTCGAGATGTTCCCCGATCCGACGATCGCGTCGAACACGGTGGCGTGCATCCGTTCGCCCAACGGCGTGGAGCCGGCGGCCGTGGTCGCGCGTATGCGCGAGCAGTACGGGATCCTGATCGGCACCGGCCTCGACAAGATCCGCACCTCCACGCTGCGGATCGGCACCATGGGCATCACGGCCAGCCCGCACTACGTGCTGCCGACGCTGTCGGCGCTGGAGATGGCGCTGCGCGACCTGGGCGACAAGGGCGAGCCCGGCGCGGGCGTGGGCGCCGCGCAAGCCGCGTTCGCCGAGGGCGCCTAGTGGCCGACCCGCTCATCGCCGTGCCCGACGACTTCCCCAGCGTGTTCGAGAAATCGGCGGCCCACGAGGCCGCTCGCAAGCTCGGCGAGACCGTCGTCTACGCCGCGCGCGGCGCCGACGAGGAGCCGGAGCTGATCAAGCGCATCGGCCGTGCCCGCGTCGCCATCAATATCCGCGCCCACGCGCGCTTCAGCGACGGCGTCTTCGCCGCCTGCCCGAATTTGAAAATGGTCTCGATCTGGGGCACGGGCACCGACAACATCGACCTCGACGCGGCGGGCCGGCGCGGCGTCACCGTCTGCAACACGCCCGGCGCCAACGCCTTCGCCGTCGCCGAGCACGCGCTCGCCCTCATGCTCGCGACCGGGCGCAAGCTCGTGCGGATCGACCGCGAGATGCGCGGCGGCGCCTGGCCGCGCGAGATGCTGATCCAGTGTCTGGGCAAGACGCTCGGCGTCTTCGGCACCGGCACCATCGGCGCGCGCGTGGCCGCGCTGGGCACGGCCATCGGCATGGAGGTGCTCGCCTGGAGCGCGCGCAAGGACTCCGCGAGCCGCAAAGAGGAGATCCTGCGCGCCGCCGACTTCGTCACGCTCCACCTGCGGCTGACGCCGGAGACGCGCGGGTTCCTCGGCCGCAAGGAGCTGTCCCTGATGAAGAGGACGGCGATCCTCGTCAATACCGGCCGCGGCGCCCTGGTCGAGCGCGAGGCACTGCTGGACGCGCTGGCCACGAAGAAGATCGCCGGCGCCGGGCTCGACGTGTTCCACGACGAGCCGCTCAAGCCGGGCGATCCGATCCTCGGCTTCGACACCGTGGTGCTCTCGCCCCACAACGCGGGTCAGACGGCCGAGGTCGTCCGCGACGGGCTGCTGCGCGCGGTGAACAACGTCGAGCACTTCTTGAAGGGCTCGCCCACCGACGTCGTCGTCGCGCCCGTGAAGTAGCCCGCGCCTGGACAGCCTCGTCCTCAAGCTCGTCACCACCCCGGTCCTGATCGGCACGGCAAGCCTCGCGGGCCGGCGCTGGGGCCCCGCCGTCGGCGGCTGGCTCGTCGGCCTGCCGCTCACCTCGGCGCCGATCGCCTTCTTCCTCGCGCGTGAGCACGGCCTGGCCTTCGCAGCCGCCGCCGCCGTCGGCATCATGGCCGGCACCGTGTCGCAGGCGCTCTTCTGCCTGGCCTACGCGCGCACGGCGCGGCACACGCACTGGCCGCTGGCCCTCGCCGCCGGCGGTCTGGCCTTCGCCCTCTCGACACTGGCGCTCCGCTGGCTGCCGCTCTCGCTGGTCCCGCTCGCCGTCGTCGCCCTCGCCTCGCTCCTGGCCTGTCGCCGCTTCATGCCCCGCGTGGCGCCGGCGCGGAGGGCTGCCCGCACGCGGCTGCCCTGGTGGGACATCCCGGCGCGCATGGTGGTGAGCACGGGCTTCGTGCTCCTGCTGACGGGCGTCGCGTCGCATCTCGGGCCGCGGCTGACGGGGTTGGTGACGCCGTTTCCGATCTACGCCGCGATCCTCGTCGTCTTCACGCACGCGCTCGAGGGGCCGGCGCGCGCCGCCGGCATGCTGCGCGGGCTCCTGCTGGGCCTCTACTGCTTCGTCGGCTTCTTTCTCGTGCTGGCGGCGCTGCTCGAGCGCGCCGGCATCGCGCCGGCGTTCGCGGCCGCCATCGCCGTCATGCTGGCGATCCAGGGCGGCGCGCTGTGGGCGCTACGCCGCGGCGCCACCGCCTAGCGGCGCCCGGCCTTCCACCACTCGTAGATCTCCTCGCCCGTCGTCATCCACACGCCCTTCTGGCGGCGCATGTAGTCGTACACCGCCTCGAAGTACTTGATGCGGTGCGGAACGCCGTGGATGTAGGGATGCACGGCGATGGCCATCACGCGCGCGCCCTTCGCGCCTTCGGCGTGGAGCCGGTCGAACTGGTCGCGGCAGCGCTGCACCCACGCCGATGACTGATGGTGCTGGATGACCATCGTCGGGATGTCGTTCAGCTCGAGCGTGTAGGGCACCGAGACGAGCGGGCGGTGCGCGGTGCGGATCTCGTATGGCTGGTCGTCGTTGACCCAGTCCGACACGTACTCGATGCCCGCCTCCGACAGGAGATCGAGCGTCTCCCACGTCTCGGTCAGCCCGGGCCCGAGCCAGCCCTTCGGCTTCTTGCCGGTGAACTTCTGGATGATCTGGATGGAGTCGCGGATGACCGCGCGTTGATCGGGCTGCACGTGCATGGCCCCCTGCTTCACGCCGTGGCCCATGAACTCCCAGCCCGCGTCGCGCATCGCCTCGGCCACGCGCGGATACGAGTGGCAGACGTTGGCGTTGATCGATGTCGTCGCGCGGATCTTGCGGCGCACCAGCGCCTCGTGCAGGCGCCAGAAGCCGACGCGCATGCCGTACTCGTGCCACGCCCAGTTCGGCACGTCGGGCACGGTGGCCACGCCCTGCGGCGCCGTGAGGTACTGGCGCGCCATCGGCTTCTCGATGTCCCACTCCTCGACGTTGACGATCGTCCACACGGCGATGCGCGCGCCCTTCGGCAGCTTCCACGGCTTGCGGTCCACGATCGCGGAGTAGTCGAAACGCTCGTGCGGCAGTCTCACCGGCAGCCTCCTCGGTCATTTCATAGGCTCGCCTCGGACGGCAGGGCCTGGGTCACAGGCTCGCCTCGCCTTGCGGCTGCGGCTCGCACCACGGCCCCGCGACGTCCGGCGGCTCGCCCTACGGTGGGCTCATAGTACAATCCCCGCCGTGGCTCGGCCCGACGCGATCGACGTTCACGCGCACTTCTTTCCCGAGCGCTATCTCGACCTCATCGCGCGCGAGGGCGCGCCCCACGAGGCGCGCATCGACCGTGCGGACCCGAAGGGCCCGTCGATCGTCATGAAGGCCTCGCGCACGCTGCCGCTCGAGGCCACCTACTGGGACCTCGACCGCCGGCGCCGCGTGATGGACCGGGTGGGCGTGGCCGTCCACGCGCTCTCGCTGACGTCGCCGATGGTGTACTGGGCCGACGGCGACCTCGGCCAGCGCCTCGCCGCCGTCGTGAACGACGCCATGAGCGAGGCCCACCGCGGCTTCCCCGATCGCTTCGTCGGCTGCGCGACGCTTCCGATGCAGGATCCGTCGCGCGCGCTCGTCGAGCTCGAGCGCGCGGCCGCGCTGCCGGGCATCAAGGGCGTCTACCTCGGCACCAACATCAACGGCCGCGAGCTGTCGGACCCGGCCTTTACGCCGATCTTCGCCGCCTGCGAGGCCAAGCGCCTGCCCGTGCTCCTGCACCCGCTCAGCGTGATCGGCGCCAACCGCCTGGGCCGTTTCTATCTCAACAACTTCCTCGGCAATCCGTTCGACACGGCCGTCGCCGCCGCGCACCTCGTCTTCGGCGGCGTGCTGGACCGCTTCCCGAAGCTGGAAGTCTGCCTGCCGCACGCCGGCGGCGCCATGCCGTATCTCGTCGGCCGGCTCACCCACGGCCAGCGGGTGCGGCCCGAGACGAAGGGCGTGGCGAAGCGCCGGTTCGACGCCTACCTCCGGCGCTTCACGTACGACACGATCAGTCACGCCCCGGCGTCGCTGTCGTACCTGGTCGGCCTCGTCGGAGCCGACCGGGTGATGATCGGCAGCGATTTCTGTTTCGACATGGGCCCGGCGCGGCCGCGCGAGATCGTCGTGCGCGGCATGAAGCTGTCCGCGCGGGACCGCGCCCGCATCCTGTCGGAGAACGCGCGGCGTCTGCTCCGCCTGTGAGTGTGGCCGTGCGCCTGTGACTGCAGAATTCTGGGTCACCCAGACCTTCAACGGCCTGTCGTACGGGGCGCTCCTGTTCCTGCTCGCGAGCGGGCTCTCGCTCATCTTCGGCGTGATGCGCGTGGTCAACCTCGCCCACGGCTCGTACTTCATGCTCGGCGGCTACGTCGGGTTGTCCGTCATCTGGCGCACCGGCTCGTACGTCCTCGCCCTCGTGGCGGGCGCGCTGGCGCTGGCCCTCGTCGGCATCGCGATGGAGCGGCTCTTCCTGCGCCGCCTGTCCGGCCAGACGCTCGGCCAGGTGCTGATGACGGTCGGCTTCGCGCTGATCTTCCAGGATCTCGCGCTCCTGATCTGGGGCGGCGATCCGTACTCGATCCGGCCGCCGTCGATGCTCGCCGGCGTGGTGACCGCGGGCCCGGGGCGCTTTCCCGTCTACCGCATCTTCATCGTCGTGGTCGCCGTCGTGGTCGGCGCCGCCCTCTGGCTGGCGCTCGACCGCACGCGCGTGGGCGCGATGATCCGCGCCGCCGTGGACGATCCGGAGATGGCGCAGGGCATCGGCATCCGGGTGCCGCGGATCTCCCTCGGCATCTTCGCCCTCGGCGCCGCCCTCGCCGCGTTCGGTGGCGTGGTCGGCGCCGGCTTTCTCGGCGTCTATCCCGGGCTCGATTTCGAGATTCTTCCCTACGCGTTCGTGGTGGTGATCGTCGGCGGTCTCGGCTCGCTGCCGGGCGCGATGGTCGGCTCGCTCCTCGTCGGCCTCCTCGACAACTTCGGCAAGGCGCTGTTCCCCGAGCTGTCCTACTTCACGCTCTTCGCGCCGATGGCGCTGATCCTGGCGCTCAAGCCCACCGGCCTCTTCGGACGCGTGTGAGGCGCCGGCCGATCGTGATCGGCGTCGGCGCCCTCGTCGCCGCGGCCGCCGTGGCGCCGACGCTGCCGTCGTATCCGCTCACGCTGCTGACCCAGGTCGCCATCATGGCGATCCTGGCCATGAGCCTCGACATCCTGCTGGGCTACACGGGCCTGCCCTCGCTCGGCCACGCCGCGTACTTCGGCACCGCCGCCTACGCCGTCGGCATCCTCGCCACCGAGCGTCAGGCCGGCTTCCTCACGTGCCTCGTCGCGGGCGTGCTGCTGGCCACGGCGGCGGCGGCGCTGTTCGGTCTCGTGGCGATCCGCGCCACCGGCACCTACTTCCTGATGATCACGCTCGCGCTCGGCATGGTCGTCTGGGGTCTCGCCTTCCGCTGGGTCTCGCTCACCAAGGGCGACAACGGCATCGCCGGCGTGCCGCGTCCCGACCTGGCGCTGCCGTGGAGCCTGGCGGCGCCGCTGCCCTTCTTCTATTTCGCGCTCGTGGCGGCGGCGCTGGCGTGGGCCGCGCTCGGTACGCTCGCGCGCTCGCCGTTCGGGCTCACCCTGCAGGGCATCCGCGAGAGCGAGACGCGCATGCGGGCCCTCGGCTACGACGTCTGGCTGCACAAGTACCTGGCCTTCGTCATCTCGGGCGGGTTCGCGGGATTCGCCGGGGTGCTCTGGGCCTGGTACAACGGCTTCGTCAGCCCGGTGGACGTGCAGCTCGTCACCTCCGTGGAGACGCTCCTCATGGTCGCCCTCGGCGGCCCCGGCACCCTGGCGGGGCCGGCCCTCGGCGCGGCCGTGATCGTGTTCCTCAAGAACTTCGTCAGCGTGTACACCAAGCGCTGGCTGCTCATCCTGGGCGCCGTGTACATCGGCGTCATCCTGTTCGCACCGCGCGGCGTGCTGGGCGCGCTCAGGGCCCCGCGCCGTTAAATCGCAAGGAGGACCACTCATGACGCGCATTCGCCTCGTCGCCTCGGTCGTCCTGCTGGCACTCGCCACGTCGCTGGCCGCGCCCGTCGGCGCACCCGCGCAGTCGGCGCCGATCAAGATCGGATTCCTCGCGCCGCTCACCGGCCCCTTCGCGCAGATCGGCAAGGACATGGTGAACGGCAACCAGCTCTACCTCGCCGAGATCGGCGGCCAGGTCGCCGGCCGGAAGATCGAGGTGCTCGTCGAGGACGACGAGGGCAATCCGGCGACCGCGCTCAACAAGTCGCGCAAGCTCGTCGAGCAGGACAAGATCTCGATCCTCACCGGCGGCATGCTGGCCAACGTCGGTTACGCGCTGCAGCCCTACATCGACGCCCAGAAGATCCCGACGACCTACCCGGTCATCGCCGCCGACGACATCACGCAGCGCAAGCCCGCGAAGTGGATCGTGCGCACGGGCTGGTCCACCAGCCAGCCGATGCACCCGTTCGCCGACTGGGTGCTGAAGAACACCAAGTACCGGAAGATCGCCGCCATCGGAATGGACTACGCCTTCGGCTACGAAATCATCGGCGGCTTCCAGCAGGTGTTCGAGGAGGGCGGTGGGCAGATCGTCCAGCGAATCTGGGCTCCGCTCAACACCAACGACTTCGCGCCGTTCCTCGCGCAGCTCCGGCGCGACACCGACGCCGTGCTCGCGCTCTTCACGGGACGGCTGGCGCTCCAGTTCGTCAAGCAGTACGAGGAGGCCGGCCTCAAGGGCAAGCTGCCGCTCCTCGGCGGCGGGACGATCACCGACGAGACCGTGCTGCCGCAAATGGGCGACGAGGCGCTCGGCCTCATCACCGCGCTCCACTACTCGCAGGCCCTCGACAATCCGGCCAACGCGAAGTTCAGCCGAGCCTTCGAGGCCTCGGCGGGAAAGATCGCCTCGTACTACTCGGAAGCCACCTACACCAACGCGCGCTGGATCGTGGAGGCCATCAAGGCCGTGGGCGGCAAGGCGGAGGACCGGGACGCGCTGCTGGCCGCGCTGCGCCGGGTGGATCTCAAAGAGTCCGCGCGCGGCCCGTTGAAGGTGGACGATTTCGGCAACCCCATCCAGAACATCTACATCCGCAAGGTGGAGCGGGTCGGCGGCAAGCTGCAGAACACCGTGATCGCCACCTACCCGGCCGTCAGCCAGTTCTGGAAGTACAAGCCGGACGAGTACATGAAGCGGCCGCTCTACGGCCGCGACTACCCGCCGTGCAAGTACTGCCAGTGAGGCGGACCTGAGCGAGCCGCTCGCGCTGCGCCTCGAGCGCGTCTCCAAGGCCTTCGGCGGGCTGCGCGCGGTGGACGACGTGGAGCTGGCCGTGCGCCCCGGCGAGCGCCGCGCGCTGATCGGGCCCAACGGCGCCGGCAAGACGACGCTCTTCAACCTGGTCGCGGGCGCCCTGCCGGTGACGGCGGGACGCATCGAGCTGTTCGGCCGCGACGTGACGCGGATGCCGTCGCATCGCCGCGCCGCCCTCGGGCTCACGCGCACGTTCCAGATCTCGAACCTGTTCGCGAGCCTCAGCGTCCTCGACAACTGCCGGCTCGCCGTCCAGGCGCTCACGGCGGCGAAATTTGCGATGCACCGCCCGCTCGCCCGCGACGCCGTGCTGCGCGCGCGCGCGGAAGAAACGCTCGCCGCGGTGGGGCTGGCCGACCGCGCCGCCGCCACGGTGCGCAACCTCTCGCACGGCGAGCAGCGCCAGCTCGAGATCGGCCTCGCCCT
>WNGH01001738.1_pt1 | contig 33117 bp, 35 predicted proteins | sample 5400631 | NCBI WGS metagenome assembly WNGH01 (sample SAMN13153373, study PRJNA577476) | soil metagenome | isolation source: 115 cm soil or saprolite under Garry oak tree replicate 1 | place: USA:California | collected 2016-06-15
CGTAGTAGTGGGCGCGGGCCAGGCTGGCCGCCTCCGCGATCAGGTCCTCGAGACGCGACCACTCCCGAAGCCAGGCCGCATCAACCGGCCGCTCCAGCAGCTCCTGATAAAACGGCCGGACCTGATCCCAACCCGCCCCAGCCAGGTCGTTCGGAGATGACAGCGCCTCCACAGGCACAAACCGAGTATGAGTAATCGTTGGTGCGCCGTCCTCGATCGCGAAAGTGATGCCGAGAAACCGAGCCGCAGCGATGCCCGACGGTTGCGGGGCTGTGGATGCGGCGTGATTATTTGGATCAGATCGCCGTCAGCTGCTGCGGGTTTATGAGTCGCTGGAGCATGCGCGTGACGCACTCGACTGAGACCGCTTTGCCGACCTGAGAACAGAAACCGGCCTCCGAGACCTCCCTGAAGCCTTACTCGTCCTCGATCTGGTTGTACATGAGGCTGTCCTGGATCTCGTACAGAGCATCCATCGCCTCCATCACCGAGGCCGGCTTGGCCTGGGCCAGGACGGTGACCTCCGGCGACTCTTCGATGACCTTGTTGATGGCCACCGAGAGGACGGGCGGCATCTGCCGCTGGTCGGCCAGGTTCAGCATCTCCAGCTCGTTCAGGAGCTTGTCGATGTAGTGCATCTTGTTCCGGCGGGCGTACTTGGCCCGCTGGATCCGGCGCTCCCGAGCCGTCATGTGCTCGATGGCGCGGCTCGCCTGCTTGATCATCGGCATTCCCTTCTATCTCCTCCGGCTACCAAGTTTAGGGCCCGAGAGTCTTTTGTCAAGAACCGTCTGTAATAAATCGTTTTACCCTTTTGGGCCTGTGCTAGAGTCGCTGCAGGCGACCGGATGAAGGCCTGATGATTGCCGGCCGTTCGACCCGCATGGAGATCCTCGAGCTGCTTCGGCGCAGGGGCCGATCGAGCGCGGAAACCATCGCCGGCGACCTTGGCGTGACGGCCAACGCCATCCGGCAGCACCTCACCAACCTGGAGCGCGACGGCCTGGTGGTCAGCCAGCCGGAGCGCGCCGCTCGGGGCCGGCCCTCGCTGCTCTTCGCCCTGACCGAGCGGGCCGACGCCGTATTCCCCAAGCGCTACGGGCAGCTCGCGACGATGGTCCTGCAGGAGGTCCAGGAGATGGGCGGGCCGGATGCGCTCGACGAGATCTTCGCCCGGGTCGCCGCCCGGCACGCCCAGGCCATCGAGCGCGACCTCGAGGGGCTCGAGTTCGACGCGAGGTTGCGACGCGTCGTCGCCTGGATCGGCCGCGCGGGCACGCTGGTCGAGCAATCCGAGGGCCAGGAGGGCGTCAGGGTGACGATCCACAACTGCCCCTTCCGCAACACGGCGCTGAAGTTTCCGCAGGTGTGCACGATCACCCCGCAGCTCATCTCCCGGCTCACCGGTGCGGCCGTTTCGCAGTCGGACTCCATCCACCGCCGAGACCCCTACTGCTCCTTTGTCGTCCAGCGACCTACCGACTCTTAGCAGCTCCCAGGTCAAGCAGGTCGACGCGCTGTGTGCCGAGCGTTTCGGCATTCCGACCGAGTGGTTGATGGAGGCCGCCGGGTGGCAGATCGCTCGCATCGTCGGCAAGAAGGCGCTCGTCGTGTGCGGTGTGGGCAACAACGCGGGTGATGGATTGGCGGCGGCGCGCCACCTTCACCGCTGGAGCCGTCTCGCCGGCGTGAGCTGCGTCGACGCCTCGCGGCTGCGGGGGCCGGCGGCCGCGGAGCTCGAAGCGCTGCGCCGGCACGGAGTGGAGCCTTCGGCCGAGCTTGACTTTGACGAGGCGGAGGTGGTCGTCGACGCCATCTTCGGCACCGGTCTGTCACGGGCGCCCGAGGGGAAGTTCGCGGAGTGGATCGAGGCCATCAACTCGTCGGGAAGGGAGGTCATCTCCGTGGACGTCCCGTCGGGCCTCGACGCGGAGTCCGGACTCGCCTACTCTCCAATCGTGCACGCCGATGTCACGATCACCCTCGGTCTGCCCAAGCGCGGCCTGGACGGCGAGGTCGTGGTGGTCGACATCGGGATCCCCGCCGATGCGTTCGCCGCCCTGGGCATCGAGCTTCCGGCGCAGGCTTACGAGCTGATCCGGCGATGACGCGCGAGGTCGTCTGGGACCACGGCGTCGCACTGCCCGGCCACCGGCTGTGGCTGGACCCTCTGGTCGTGCGCAATTTCGCCTTCATCTCGCATGCGCACACCGACCATGCGCGCCGGCACAAGGAGGCGCTGCTGACGCCCCAGACGCTGGCCCTGATCCCCGAGTCGCGCCGGCCGCGCGGCTGGCGGATGCTCGGGTTTGGCGAGACCATGCGCCGCGGCGATGGCACGGTCACGCTCCACTCGGCGGGCCACATGCTGGGTTCGGCGCAGCTGCACTTCGAGCACGACGGCTGGTCGGTGCTCTACACGGGCGACATCAAGCTGCGGCAGCCGGGCCGGGTCGAGACGTTCGTCCCGCGCGCGGATGTCCTCATCGTCGAGACGACGTACGGCCGTCCCCACTTTCGCTTCGGCGATCCGGACGAGAGGCTGGAGCTGATCGCGCGGTGGTGCCGGCGGGCGCTGGACAGCCGCGTGACGCCGGTGCTGCTGTGCCATGCGCTCGGCAAGACCGAGGAGGTGATGCTCCAGCTGGCGCAGTTTGGTTTCGCGTTCGCGCTGGAGAAGCGGTGCGTGCCGTGTGCTCGTCAGTACGCTTCGGCCGGCCGGTCGCTGCCTGACTGGATCGAGCTGAACGGCGAGCCGGTCCCGGATCGCATCGTCATCGCGCCGCCCGCGGGCAAAGACGACATCCGGCGGCTCGACCGCTACCGCACAGCCCTGATCTCAGGGTGGGCGAAGGATCCCGACTTCGCTCGGCTCTTCGGCGCCGACGCGACGTTCGATCTTTCCGACCACTGCGACTTCGACGAGCTGATGGAGGTGGTCGAGCGCTCAGGCGCGAAGCAGGTCTACACCGTCCATGGCTTCACCGAGGATTTCGCACGCTCGCTGCGGCGCAAGGGCGTGAAGGCCTGGGCGCTGGAGGCAAACGAGCAGCTGGCGCTGGCCCTCTAGGCCGTCAAATTGCTCCGTTTTGCGCAAAAGGCACGCATCAGCGCGGTTTGATAGGCCCGCTTTGCGCAAAACGCGTCTAGAAGGCGACTAACGGAGGGCCCAGCCCGACCGCAGCACCGCCCGCCGCAGGTCGTGGTCGACGCCGGCGGCGTCGCTGAGCTTCGTCAGCAGCAGGTCAACCCACGCGGCCAGCTCGACCGCCGGCGCAAGCTCCAGGATCTCGTTCTTGACCCGGGCGCGGAAGCTGCGGCCGTCGATGTCGATCTGCAGCTCGGTGATGGGACCACGGTTCAAATGCCCTCGCCGGGCGTGCGCGATCGGGATGCGCTCGACCAGGTAGTCGAGCAATTCGTCGGGCGCGTCGCGCTCGACAAGGGGCGCGTGGCAGAAGACGCACGCGTCATCAATGGGCAAAGCAGGAGCGGAACAGACTGTGCAATTCATTGGTATGGCGGGTACCAGGCCGGTTGTTTAGTCCGTGTAGCGCGTTATTGTGCCGTCCTCGCGGCGCTTTTCATCCTGGTATAGCGGGCAATCCTCGAAATTACGTACGCAGATCGGCGGGCTGTCGCTCAACGCGTATTTGCGTTTGGAACGGTGGTCGACGTGGCAGTCGAAGCGATAGACGCGCAGCGGACCGGTCCGCTCCTTGACCAATTCCTCGAGGTAAGGGCACCTGCGCATCGCGCCCTACGATAGGTCACCTTCCTCATGATTGAGTTCGCAAAAGCGGGCGCGGCCGTCGGCCGCACGCCCGCCACGCTCGAGAAGACGCGCAGCCTGGGCGCCTACTTCCGCACCCTCGATGAGGATGACCTGCGCCGCGCCGCCGTCTACATGAGCGGGCGCGCGTTTCCGCCCTCGCAGCGGCGCACCCTCGGCCTCGGCTGGTCCACGCTCAGCAAGGTCATCACCTCCGTCTCGCGGCGAGACAAGGAGGAGCTCGGCCGGATATTCCGCAAGCACTCGGACCTCGGCGACTGGGCCGGCGAGGCGGTGGACGGCGCCACGGAGCCGGCCCCCGTGACGCTCGCTGACGTCGAGGCGACGCTGGACGCGATCCGCTCCGCCCGAGGCAACGCGAAGGCCGCGCCGCTGGAGACGATGGTCCGGCGCATGGATGCAGAGTCCGCGCGGTTCTTGATCAAGATCATCTCCGGCGAGATGCGGATCGGCCTCAGCGAAGGGCTGGTCGAGGCGGCCATCGCGGAGGCGTTCGGCGTCCCCATCACCCAGGTCAAGCGCGTCCACCTGGTCACCGGCGACATCGGCGAGACCGCCGTGCGCTGCGAGCGCGGTGAATTCGAAGCGAGCAAGATCACGCTCTTCCAGCCGGTCCGCTTCATGCTCGCGAGCCCGGTCGAGACGCCGCAAGAAGCCTTTACGCGCATTGGGGCGGGCACCGTCTGGACCGAGGAGAAGTACGACGGCGTGCGCTGCCAGCTGCACCGCGAGAGCTCGCGTGTCGAGCTTTTCTCGCGCGACCTGAAGGAGACGACCGGCGCGTTCCCCGAGCTGGTCGAGGCAGCGCCGGGCATCGGCCACGACGTGCTGTTCGACGGCGAGGTGCTCGCGCATCGAGACGGCCGCGTGCTGCGCTTCTTCGAGCTGCAGCATCGCCTCGGCCGCAAGAAGGTCGACGACGAGCTGCGGCGCGAGGTGCCGGTGGTGCTCGTGATCTTCGACCTGCTCTGGCTCGACGGCCGTACGCTGCTCGACGAGCCCCTTACGACCAGGCGCAAGCTGCTCGAGGGTCTCGGCCTCGCGCAACCCCCCTTCCTCCTTGCGCGGCTCGAGGAGGCGACCGACCCCGAGCACCTTGACCGCATATTCAAGGAGACGCGGGAGCGAGGCAACGAGGGGCTGATGGTCAAGGATCCGCTCAGCCCGTACACGCCCGGGCGTCGTGGCCTCGCGTGGCTCAAGTTGAAGCGTCCGCTGGCGACGTTGGACGTCGTGGTCACCGCGGTCGAGTGGGGGCACGGCAAGCGGCGCGGAGTGCTGTCCGACTACACCTTCGCGGTCAAGGACACGAGGTCGGGCAAGCTGGTCAACGTCGGCAAGGCGTACAGCGGTCTGACCGACGCCGAGATCGCCGAGTGCACCACGAAGTTTCTCGAGCTGACGATCGAGGACCAGGGGTTCCGGCGCATGGTCCGCCCCGAGGTCGTGCTCGAAGTGGCGTTCGACTCCATCCAGCATTCGGGCCGGCACCTGAGCGGCTACGCGCTGCGATTTCCACGCATCGTGCGCATCCGCGACGACAAGCCGGTGGAGGAGATCGACACGCTCGAGCGCGTCGAAGAGCTCTACGACCGGTACTTCGGCGAGAAGTCGGAGGTTGCGCTGTCACAGGTCGCCGAGACTTGAGGCTGACCTTCATGGGCGTCGCCGGCGCGCGGTTCATGGTCGCAAGGCAGGTCGCTGCATCCGGCGGGCTGTTCCTCGAAGAGGGCGACACCAGGTTGAGCCTCGACCCCGGTCCGGGCGCGATCGTGCGGTACGCACAGCGCGGCGTCGACCTGACAACGCTGGACGCGATCGTGCTCAGCCATCGCCACCTCGACCACACCGGCGACGTCAACGTGATGCTCGAGGCGATGACCGACGGCGGTTTCCAGCACCGCGGCCGCTTGTTCTGCCCGTCGGACGCGCTGGACGACGACCCGGTCGTCCTCAGGTATGTGCGCCGGTTTCCGCGCGAGATCGTGCGCCTCGCGCCCGAGACGACCTACGCAGTCGACGGATTGAGCTTCACGACCAGCGGCCGCCACGTCCACCAGTCAGAGACGTACGGCTTCCGGTTCGGAGACAAGCTCGGCTGGATCACCGACTCGGGCTACTACGACGGCATCGCGGAACAGCACAAGGCCGGCGTGATGATCATCCACACCGTGCTCCGCGACTGCGTCCCGACGCTGCCGCACCTGTGCATCGCGGACGCCGAGCGGATCATCCGCGACGCCAGGCCGCGGATCGCGTTTCTGACGCACTACGGCATGACTGTCTGGCGCGCCAACCCCTCAGAGGTGGCCGCCGGCCTGTCGCAGCGAACCGGAGTCGACGTGCGCGCCGCGACCGACGGCCTTTCCTTCGAGCTGTGAAGGCCCCCTTCAAGTGAGTCGCTGGCGGTGGCGCGGCTCGGTCGCGCTTCTCGCCGTCGCGCTCGCCTTTTTCATCTACCCGCTGCTGCCCAACGACGACGTCATCAACTCGGACTGGCCCGCGTTCGCGACCGGAGCGCGGCTCATCGTCTCCGACCCGGGACACCTGTACGACCTCGCCGCGCAGCAGCGCGCCGAGAGCGATGTCACCGGCGGGAGGGTTCTGGTGACCGTGGGCATCCACGGCATCCTTCCTTTCCTCGCGCCCGCATGGGTGGCGCTGCTCGCCGTGCCGTTCGATGCGCTCGGGACCGACCTCGGCGGGCGGCTGTGGATCCTCGCGGGTCTGGTCTGTCTGGCCTTCGGGCTCTACCTCGCCACGCGGCCGCGGCCGCCGAACGCGATCCTGGCCGCCTTCGCTGGCGTGCCGACAGCGCTGACGATGCTCAACGCCCAGCTCGACGGCTTCGTCGTCCTCGGCATCGGTGCGGCCGTCGCGCTGTGGTCCCGGCCCTACCTCGCCGGCGTGGCGCTCGGGCTGACCCTGATGAAGCCGCAGCTCGTGCTGCCCCTTGGGGTGGCGCTGCTCCTCGCGCGCCGCTGGAAGGTGCTCGCGGGTTGGGCGGCGGCGGGCCTCGTCCTGCTGCTGCCGACCCTTTTCCTCGACCCACACTGGGTCACCGACTGGCTCGCCCAGGCCCGCACCACGGTCGCACCGGTCAGCCGCGAGGTAGATGTCGCGCATCTTGGCGTTTTGTTGCCTGGGCCGGCGGTGGCGGTGCTCGTGGTGCTCGCGGTGGCGCTCATGGTGTACCTGGCGTGGCGGCGCCGTGAAGACTTTCCGAGCGCGGCGGCGATCCTGGTCATCGGCGGCGTCCTGGCCTCGCCGCACGCGCTGCCCGCGGACCTGGTCCTGGTCGCCGTCGGGCTTGCGATCTGGGGTCAGGCGTCCTGGTTCGAGTGGCTGCTGCTGAGCGTCGGCGCGCTGATCGCGGCCCTGGCGCCGGCTCCGTTCCCCGCCCTGGTCGGGCTGGTGGTGTTCGTGGTGCTGCTCCTGCGGATCAGCCCTTGGCCGAAGCCAGCACCGGCAACGCTCGCGTCGCCGCGATGATGCCGTCGATCAGTCCGTACTCGACCGCCTGTTGAGGAGTCAAGAAGAAGTCGCGGTCGGTGTCGCGCTCGACGCGTTCGAGGGGCTGGCCTGTGTGCTTGGAGATGAGCTCGTTCAGCACCAAACGGATGCGGATGATCTCCTTGGCGTGGATGTCGAGGTCGCTCGCCTGACCCTGCAGCCCCTTACCGCCGATAAGCGGCTGGTGCATGTGGATGGTCGCACTCGGCAGCGAGAATCGCTTGCCCCTGGCCCCCGCCATCAGCACGACCGTGCCGAAGCTCGCGGCGCGGCCGATGCACACGGTCGAGATCGGCGCCTGGACGTACTGCATGGTGTCGTAGATGGCCAGGCCCGCGGTCACGGCGCCGCCCGGCGAGTTGACGTAGATCTGGATCTCCTTCTCCGGGTCGTCGGCGGCCAGGTACATGAGCTGGGCGACGACGAGGTTGGCGACGACGTCGTCGATCGGCCGGCCGATGAGGATGATGCGGTCCTTCAGCAGGCGCGAGTAGATGTCGAAGGTGCGCTCGCGGTTGCCGCCCTCGTTCTCGACGACCGTGGGGATGTATGCCAAGTTCAGTCGCAGCTTACGAAAAATGATGCTTGCGCCATCTGATTTCTTCGCCGCGCTGCGCAAAGACCTGAAGGCGAAGCTGCCGACCGGCCAACGCGACTTCCGGACAACCCGCGGCCGAGGCCGGCTCATGAAGGTCTATTTCGCCGAGCCTGCCTTCCACTACGAGGCCTGGCACCATACCGGCGCCGGTAGGCTCGAGATCGGCTTGCACTTCGAGGCGGCGGCGGACACAAACCAGGAGGCGTTCGATTTCTTCCGGGCGCGGATGGTCGAGGTCAAAGCAGGCCTGCCGCGCGCCGAGCTCGAGCCATGGGACCGCGGCTGGTCACGGCTGTACGAGACTCTGCCGGCCGCGCGCCTCGACGAGCGCGTACTCGGCGATGCCGTCGAATGCATGGCCGTCTACGTGGTTACGCTGCAACCGATGGTGGATGAGTTCTGGAGGAGCCGCGATGAGGACAGTTGAGGTGACCGACGACGTGCAGGCTTACATGGACGGCTTGCTGCCGAAGCGCGACGCGGTGCTGACCCGCATGGAGGAGGAGGCGGCCCGCGAGGGTATCCCGATCGTCGAAGAGCACGAGGGGATGCTGCTGTACCTGCTGGTCAGGATCGCCGGCGCGAAGCGCATCCTCGAGCTCGGCACCGCGACGGGTTACAGCGGGATCTGGCTGCTGCGAGGCACTGATGGCGGAACCCTGACCACCTACGAGATGGATCCGGAGCGCGCGAAGCGGGCACGCGCCAACTTTGCCGAGGCGGGATTCGGAAAGCAGGCGCTGGTGCTCGAGGAGAACGCCAAAGACGGCCTCGAGGATCTGGACGCCAGGTTCGACGTGTGTTTCATCGACCTGCTGAATTCGTTCCGGTCGGAAGAGATCACGCGACGGGTGACCGAGCTCTGCCTCGAGCGGCTGGACGCGGGAGGTTTGCTGATGGCCGACAACGCGCTTCGCCAGGGCGAGGTCATCCATCCGGGGAACCAGCAGGCGAAGAACGTAGCGTTCTACAACGATTTCCTCTCCAAACACCCGCGGCTGGAGAGCGTCGTGATACCGGTCCGTGATGGCCTCTCGGTCGCCCGAGTGAAGGACTGAGCCTCATTAGGGCGACTCAAGCCGCGATCATCGGAATCTCTTTCAGCCTGCTGGCGATCGCGCCGGCGATTTTCATGGTCTGGGCGATCTGGACCACGGGCCAGGTCGTTCATCCGGTCGACGTCCGCCTTGCCATTGCGCCCTGGGTCGCCTTGTCGGCGTCGGTTCTTGCGGTGACTCTCTCGGTCGGGCGCCTGGCAGTTCGGCCGGGAGCGCTTGAAGCCACTGTTCTTGCCGTAGGAGTCGCCGTCGGTGCGTGCGAGGTCTTGGCTTTCGGATACGCAGTCGCGGCTACCGCTTTTGGAATCCCGGCCGCGCCCTGATCGGTGCGTTTTGCGCAAAACGGATGTGTGGGCCCTCCCGGATGGGTGCGTTTTGCGCAAAAGGCATCGAAACGAGTTAACGAGCCGGCTTCTTTTCGTCCCCTTCGATCCAGAAGGTACCGTCCGCCGCGTGCTCCTTCTTCCAGATCGGCACCGACTCCTTGAGCCGGTCGATCCCCCACCTGCATGCCTCGAAGGCCTCCTGGCGGTGCGGACACGAGACCGCGACGACGACCGAAACCTCGCCGATCTCCAGGTGTCCGGTGCGGTGCGCCATCGCCACCCGCGCCTCGGGCCATCGGTCCTTGATCTCCTGTCCGATCTTCCGCATCTGCGGCACCGCCATCTCGGCGTAAGCCTCGTAGTCGAGGTGGGTCACATTCTGTCCTCGCGAGTTGTCGCGCACGATCCCGCTGAAGGTGCAGATCGCGCCCGCGCCCGAATGCGTCACCACCGCCTCGAGCTCGCGCGCGTCGATCGGGCCCATTGTCACGTCGTAGCGCATCGGGCACCTCCACTCACGGGCGGGATGAAGGCCACCTCGTCGCCCTCCGCGACGCCGTGCTCCCAACCGGCGAATTCCTGGTTCAGCGCGGCGCGTACAGAATCTCGCGCGGGCAGAGCCGGGTGCTTCGCACGCAGCGCGTCATAGACGTCAGCCAGCGAGGAGCCCGGCGGGACCTGCAGCGCCTCGTTCTCCACCCCGGCGAGCTCGCGCAGGCGGGCGAAGAAACGGACGCGGACCGCGATCGCTACCGCCATGCGCGCATCTTACGAAGCCACGAAGACGTGGACTTCCTTGCCCGAGTCGAGGGCGCGCTCCACCGTGGTACGAGTCCCTTTGGAAGACCCGTCCCAGAACGCGACCAGGACGTCGCATGCATCCACCAATCGCTGGTTGCGCGCCGCGGCTTTGCTCGCGTCCGCGAGCTCCTCGAACGAGGCCGGCAGCACCTGCACCGGGATCCCCTTCTCCCGCGCGGCCCTCGTCGCCGCGGCATCGACCCCGCTTGCGCTGCCGGTGATGATGGACGCGCCCCGCGGCAGCGCGCCCACGTACTCGGTGACGCGCGCCGGAGCCGCGAAGTGCCGGCTGCCGACGATCCCGACCTTCAACTACCCGGCGGTCGACGCGCTCTTGCCGATCATGTGGATGTTCTTCTCGAACATGTCCCGCAGCTTCGCCGCCTGGCGGTCGTAGTCCTCAGCGTTCGGCCAGCTGTCACGCGTGTCCAGCACCTCACGCGGCACGCCCGGCACGCGGTTCGGGATCTGCAGCCCGAACACGGGATCGACGTGGGTGGAGGCGCCGCGCAGGTCGCCCTGCAGGATCGCACGCACGATCGCCCGCGTGTGCGCGATCGACATCCGCTCGCCGACGCCGTACGGACCGCCGACCCAGCCGGTGTTCAGCATCCACACGTCCGAGTGGTGGCGCTTCACCCGCTCGACCAGCATGTCGGCGTAGCGCTCGGGCGGCAGGACGAGGAACGGCGCCGCGAAGCAGGTGGAGAAGATGGGCTCGGGCTCGGTCACGCCGCGCTCGGTGCCGGCGACCTTGGCCGTGTAGCCGGATAGGAAGTAGAAGCGGATCTGCTCCTCGTCCAGCCGCGACACGGGCGGCAGCACGCCGAACGCGTCGGCGGACAGAAACATGATGTTGTGCGGGTGGCTGCCCATCCCGCTGATCACGGCGTTGGGGATCAGTTCGATCGGATACGCGGCGCGTGTGTTCTCCGTTTTCTCGTCCGAGTCGTAATCGGGAACTCGCGTCCGCGGGTCGTAGACGACGTTCTCGAGGATGGTGCCGAAGCTCTCGGTCGCCGTGTAGATCTCCGGCTCCGACTCCTTGTGGATGCGGATCGTCTTCGCGTAGCAGCCGCCCTCGAAGTTGAAGATCCCCCGGTCGCTCCATCCGTGCTCGTCGTCGCCGATCAGGCGGCGGGAGGGCTCCGCCGAGAGCGTCGTCTTGCCCGTGCCGCTCAGGCCGAAGAACAGCGCGACGTCCGAGCCGTCCGGCTCGGTGTTGGCGGAGCAGTGCATGGGAAAGACGTTCTGCGCCGGGAGCAGGTAGTTCAAAGCCGTGAAGATCGACTTCTTGATCTCGCCCGCGTAGCCGGTCCCGCCGATGATCACGATCCGGCGGCCGAGGTTGACGAGGATGAAGGTCTCGCTGTGGGTGCCGTCGACCGTCGGATCCGCCTTCACCGACGGCAGCGAGATGACCGTGAAGTCGGGCTCGAAGTTCAGCAGCTCGTCGGCCGTCGGCCGGATGAACAGGTTGCGCGCGAACAGGCTGTGCCATGCGAGCTCGCTGACCACGCGCACGCGCAGCCGGAACCGCGGGTCGGCGCACGCGAAGACGTCCTGCGTGTACACCGGGTGCGTGCGGATGTACTCCTCCATCTTCGCGAGGAGCTGGTCGAACTTCGCGCTCGCGATCGGCTGGTTGCCCGGGTGCCACCAGATGGCGTCCTGGCTCGTCGGCTCCTTGACGAAGAACTTGTCCCGGGGCGAGCGTCCGGTGTGCTTGCCGGTCGCCGCGGTCAGCGCTCCGGTGGAAACGATGGCCGCCTCGTCGCGCCGGATCGCCTCCTCGTACAGGGCAGCGGGGCTCAGATTGCGCCGTTCGACGGCGACTTCCTTCTCCGCGACCACGTTTTCCAGCCTAAGCGATTCGCGCCCGGCTGCGGCTGCTGGCGCGCCGGCGCTGCTTGCCGGTGACGTAGTCGATCAGGATGTACTCGCCAAGCCGGTCCGGCGAGACGAAGAACGCCCGCCCCTTGTTGATCCTCGTCATCTGGTTGATGAACTCGGTCAGGTAAGGGCCGCGCTCGAGCATGAACGTGTTGATCACGATCCGGTCGCGCGTGCACCGCTTGACCTCGCTCAGCGTCTGCTGGATCGTCTTGTAGGTCGGCGGGTACGCGAATGACGCCCGTCCGTTCTCCTCGAGGTGGGCCGTGGGTTCGCCGTCCGTGATCATGATCACCTGCCGGTTGCCGCGGTGCCTGGCCAGCAGCGAGCGCGCGAGCTGGAATCCGTGCTGCATGTTGGTGCCGTACACGTAGTCGTTGAGCGCAAGCTGCGGCAGCGTCTGCGGCTTCAGCTCGACCGCGTAGTTGGAGAAGCCGACGACGTACAGCGAGTCGCGCGGGTACTGTGAGCGGATCAGCGAGTCGAGTGCGATCGCCACTTTCTTGGCGGCGAGGAAACAGCCGCGCAGGAACATCGAGCGGCTCATGTCGATCATCAGCACGGTCGACGCCTGTGTCATGTGCTCGGTGCGGTGGACGATGAAGTCAGGGGCCGCGATCTTCACCGGTACCTTCGGCCCTTCGCGCACGATCGAGTTGAAGAGCGTCTCCTTCATGTCGAGCAGGAACGGGTCGCCGTACTCGTAGGGCTTCAGGTCGTCGGAGGCGTCTGTGCCGAGGCCGCCACGCCACAGGCTGTGCTGGCCCATGCGCGTCTTCTTCAGCTGGTCGAAGATGTCGCGCAGCGCCGACTGGCCGATGCGGCGCATGCCGCGCGGCGTGAGCTCCAGACGCCGGCCTTTGCGCTCGACGTAGCCCGCCTTCTCGAGCACGTCCGTGACATGGCGCAGCTGGTCGAGCGCCTGTCGCGCCTCCGGGCCGAGCAGCTGCTGGGCGAGCGAGCGGTCGACGTCGTCGGGCCGGAAGCTGCCGCGCTCGAGCTGGGATTCGAGGCGGTCCATCTGCTGCAGCCGCTCCATCAAGCCCATCGCCTCGCCCAGGCTCATCGGGTCCTCGCCGAAGAAGGGATAGCGCTCGGTCAGCTCCGAGGGCGGCATCATCGCCTGCATGAAGCCGGACAGCCGCGCCAGCTCGAGCCGCAGCGAGTCGTCCTGGAGCAGCGCGTCCATCATCTGGCGCAGCTCCTCGCGCGCCTCCGGGCTCAGCGACTGAAGCAGCGACTGCATCTGCGCCATCTGCCGCTGCAGGTGCTCCAGCAGCTCGTCGAGCGAGTTGATTCCCGGCGGGAACATGTCGCCGAACCGCTGCATGAAGCCGTTGAAGTCCGGCGTCCGGCCTTCCATGCGATCCTCGAGCATCTTGTTCAGCTCGCGCACCATGTCGCGCACGCGCGAAAGGTCCTGGCCCTGCATCTGCTGCAGCGAGCCCTTGATTCCCTGGAACATCTGGTCGAGCATCTGCTTCTGCAGCTGCTGCATCAGCTCCTCGAACTTCTGCCGCGCCTCGTCGTCGACGAACTCGTAGTTGCGCAGTCCCTTGACGCGGCCACCGAGGTCGTCGGGCAGCCGGTCCAGCTGATCGGCGCGCTGGCGCGCTATCCGGTCGAGGAGCTTGCGTGCGTCAGGCGCCGCCTCCTGCAACCGGCGGTCGATACCCTTGCGCTCGGTGTCGATGACGTCCTGCACCTTCTGGCGCAGCTCTTCGACCGTCGAGTCGAGGTTGTAGCGGCCTAGCTCCCGCTCACGCGCCTCGCGAAGCTGCTTGAGCAGCTGCTCGAGGCCGGGCATGTTCGGCGATCCCCAGCGAAGAAAGCGCTGGAGCGCGGCGTTGAGGTCGCCGTAGTTCATCAGGTCGTCCGAGAGCGCGTCCAGGACGTCGCCCGCATCCAGGTCGTCCAGCTTCTGCGAACCGTCCCAGCGGGAGTACCGAAACCTCACCCGACCACGCTAGCAGGGCGCCAACCGCCCAGCGCCCGTTCGATGGCCCTCGCCGCCTTCAAGGCCGTGGCGTCGCGCCAGTTGCCCGCCACCACCTGGACGCCGATCGGCATGTTCTCCGGCGAAGTGCCCGCCCGGACCACCACGCAGGGGTTGCCGCTGAGCGAGTACGGGACCGTGTAGCTCAGCTGATGATCGGCGACGGGCTTGATCTTGAGCAGCGGCGCGATGTCCGGCGCCACCGGGCTCAGGACAATGTCGAAGCGGGACATGAACTTCAGCACCGCGGTCCGGAACGCGTCCCACCGCTCGTACATGTGCTCGTAGCTCATGTGCTTACGGCCCCAGAACGCAAGCGTCACCTGGTAGGCCTCGCCCAGCGAGGGCGGGCGCTCTTCGGTCACGTTGCATCCGGCCGCCGCCAACGCCCTCGCCGCCGCCTTCACGGTGGCGGCCACTGTCGTCGTCGGCCTGGCCAGGCCGTCGTCCGCGTACCACGCGACGCGCAAGCCTTCCAGCTTCGGCGCGGTCCACGCCCGCACCGGGACCACGCCGGAGTCAAGCCCGTCCGGTCCGGCGAGCACCCGCATCGCGATGCGCAGGTCGGAGACGTAGCGGGCCATCGGGCCTACCTGGCCCCGAGTGTCGCTGACCCCGCCGACCAGTCCGTACGCGCCGGTCACGGGGATGAGGCCGGCGGTGGGCTTGAGCGCGGCGACGCCGCAGTAGTGCGCGGGAAGCCGGATGCTGCCGCCCGAGTCGCTGCCCAGGCCGAGGGGCGAACCTCCGGCGGCGATGATCGCCGCCTCGCCGCTGCTGGTCACGCCCGGCGAGCGGTTGACGTCGTAGGGATTGCGGGTGCCGCCGCGGGCGGGGGTCCAGCCGTCCTCGTCCGAGCCGCCAGGTGGACAGTTGGTCTTGCCGATGAGGATCGCGCCCGCGCGGCGCAGTCGGGCCACGACCGTCGCGTCGTGGTCCGGGATGCGGCTTCGCAGCATCCGCAGGCCGGTGGTCGTGGGCAGGCCGGCGGTGTTGAAGATGTCCTTGGCGGTGAAGGGCACGCCGTGCAGGGGGCCGAGCACCGCCTTGCGGCTCTTGGCCCGGCGGTCGGCGGCGCGGGCCTCCTTGATCGCGCTCTCGGCGGTGGCGAAGACCACGGCGTTGAGGCGCGGGTTGACGGTGTGGATGTGCTCCAGGTGCGCCCTGACGACTTCGACCGAGGAGAGCTTCTTGGCCGCGATCGCGCGCGCCAGCCATCCGGCCGGGGCGCCGATCACGTCACGCACGCGGCGAGATTAGCGGCTAGACGCGATCTCCGGGCTTGATATCGAGAACTTTGACAGCTCCGCCAACGAGCTCCTGGAGCTGGCTTGGGCTTCCAGACAGGACCGGGAAGGTGCCGAAGTGCATCGGCACCACGGTCTTGACGCCCAGGAGCTGGGCGGCTTTGGCCGCGCGATCGGGGCCCATCGTGTAGAAGCCGCCGATGGGCAGAAACGCGACCTCGAACTTGCTGAGCTCGGCGATGATGGCCATGTCGCCGAAGACGTCGGTGTCGCCTGCGAAGTAGACGGTGAACCCGTTCTCGAACTCGATCACCAGGCCACACGCGTCGCCGCCGTAGACGATGCTGCCGTTGTCGTCGGTGATGCCGCAGGAGTGCTCGGCGTGGACCAGCGTGACGCTGATCCCGTCGACCTCGATCGTCCCGCCCTGGTTGGCGCCGATGATCTTCTCGTTGTCGAGCCCCTTGGAACCTAACCAGGCGCCGACCTCGTAGTTGCACACGATCGTCGGCTTGGTCCGGCGCGCGATCTCGAGAGCGTCGTGGATGTGGTCGAAGTGGCCGTGGGTGATCAGCATCAGGTCGCACGTGTCGACGTTCTTCAGCGTCTCGGGGGCCGCGGGATTGCCCATGACCCACGGATCGATGAGGACCTCTTTGCCCTTGGCGCTGCGTGCTTTCCAGGTCCCATGACCAACCCAGGTGAAGCTGACGTCGGCATTGAGCGCCATGCTCACTCCCCCCTCTAGCCGTTGGCAGTGTGGAAAAGCCGATTCTCCCACACGGCCAGAACGAAGATTCCGATCGCCGCGACGGTCCACAGGTTCGGGAAGAACAGGTCGCATGGCTGCTTGTAGAAGCCGAGAAGGCACAGCGCCAGCAGCGCCAGGGTTACGTAGCGCCGGCGTTCGACCGCGCGCACAGCAAGCAGCAGAGCGACGGGAAGAAGCGGCAGCCACTGGTAGGGCCAGACCTCGTTGGGGATCAGGGCTCCGAGCGCGAATCCGAGCGACATCCCGTACGCGGGGTTCCAGCCGCTGCGCCACGCCGCCCACGCGGCGGCACCCGCGAATATGAGGGCGCTGACATAGGAAAGGAAGATGGCGAGGCCCGAGAGGTGGAGCGGAGACGTGACCAGGACGTAGCCCGTGCCGCCCGGGACGGCGAACTGCTCGCCGCCGATGTAGCGCGTGAACAGCGTGCGCACCGAGTCGTAGGCGCAGTCGGGGTTGTGCGACCCGAGCGACGGAAGCAGGACGTGCTGGTAGTAGAAGATCGCGCCGCCGAAGCCGAGGGGAACGAAGGTGATGGCGGTGATGGCGATCGCGGCCACGCCGAGCGCGACGGCGTAGCGCACGCGATGCTCCGGTCGCGGGCCGATGATCATCGCCGCGGGAAAGTATTTGAGCGACGCGGCGACGCCGCCGACCGCGCCGGCGATCAGCGGCGAGCGACGCTCCAGCCAGATGGAGGCCATCGCGCACACCAGCAGGATTCCTCCCCGCTGGCCGGCGCTGACGTCGGCGAAGAGCGGCGGAAAGTAGCCCGCGACCAGCCAGAACACCGGCCGGGCGAGGGGATGCCGGCTGGCGACGGCGCGGTACAGCAGAAGCAACGCGACGAGCAGCGCGAGCGCGTCGATCGCCGTCCACACCTGGACGCCGACCTCTTTCGGCAGCAGCGCGATCGGCACCGCGAGCACCGCCACCGGCGGGGGGCTGACGAACGCGTCGAGGCCGCCGGGCGGGGCGATGATGTGCAGCCTGTCGAGGTAGTTCGCCGCGGCGTCGTACATGTGCGACGGCTCGTTGAGGTAGGCGCGCCCGCCCTCCCACATCCCCTCTGTGTCAGGACGGCGGGGCGAGAGGATCGTGAGCACGACCACGCGGATCCAGAACACCGCCGCGAGCGCCCAGTAGAGAAATGGTTGGGTGAAAACGCGACGGATCAATCGGTCGGCACGCCGTTGCGCGAGAGCCAGCTCTTTCCTTTCAAGAAGTCGATGAACGCGGTGACCGGCGCGGGCAGCTTGCGCCGGCGAAGGTGGACGATGTGCCAGTCCCGCCGGATCGGAAAGCCGCGCACCTTCAGCTCGACCAGCCGTCCGCTGGAAAACTCGAGCGCGGTGGCGTAGCGCGAGATGACGGCCAGGCCCAATCCGGATTCGACCGCATGCTTGATCGCGCCGTTGGAGCCGAGCTCCATCGCCACGCTCAGCTTCGCGCCCGCCTTGCGTGCCGCCTTCTCGAGCGACCAACGGCTGCCCGACGAAGCCTCGCGCATGATGAACGGCTGGCCGGCGAGGTCTTTGAGAGTCAGGCCTCTCTTCCCCGCCAGCGCGTGGCCGGCCGGTGCGACGACGACCAGCTCATCGCTGAGAAAGGGGATGATCGCCAGCTCCGCGTCCTTCAGCGCCGGGCCGACGACCGCCAGATCGAGCTCGTTGCGCAGCACCTGCTCCTGGACCCGCTCACGGGTGCCGATCTCGAGCGAGATGACCAGCCCCGGATGGAGCTTCTTGAACGCCCCGAGCGCCGCTGGAAGCAGGTAGATGCCGACGGTGGTGCTGGCGCCGACGCGCAGCGTCCCGCGCTTGATGCCGCGCATCTCCTCGATCGCAACGGTCGCTTCGTCGAGGACGTCGAGCATGCGGCGGGCGTACGCGTAGAGCACCGCGCCCGCCTCGGTCAGCTTGACCCGCTTGCCGAGGCGGTCCAGGAGGGGCAGGCCGAGCGTCTCCTCGAGCTCTTTGACCTGGTACGAGACCGACGGCTGGCTGAGCTTGAGACGCTGCGCCGCGAGGCTGAAGCTCGCCAGGTCGGCGACGGTTTTGAACGTCCGCAGCTGGCGCAGGGTGACCGCGCGATCGAGATCGAGGCCTTGAGTTGGAGCCTTCGGCACGGCGCCTACGATATATGCGCATGGCCGCCCGCAAGCCCAGGTCGCTTTCGCCAGTCCGGCGGACGACGCCAAGCCTCGAAGGGGTCGAGGCCCCGCAGCGAGAAGCGGCGACCGTCTCCGAGCAGAAGGTCAACCAGTACCGCAAGCGGCGCTACCAGGCGCTGCACGCCGACACCGAGGCCGCGAACAAGCGGCGAGCCGCCGGCAAGGCGACGGCGCGTGACCGGATCGAGATGCTGCTCGACGGCGGGTCGTTCGTCGAGCTGGACGTCTTCGCCACCCACCGCGCCCACGGGTTCGGGATGGAGGACCGCAAGATCGCGGGCGACGGCGTGGTCGCGGGCTTCGGCGAGATCGATCGCCGGCCGGTCGCGGTGTACGCCTACGACGCGACGGTCTTCGGCGGCTCGTTGGGCGAGGTGACGGCGGAGAAGATCGTCAAAGTCCAAGAGCTGGCCGTCCGCAACCGCGTACCGATCATCGGCATCAACGACTCCGGCGGCGCCCGCATCCAGGAGGGGGTAGTCGCGCTCGCGGGCTACGCGGACATCTTCTTTCGCAACGTGCGCTCGTCGGGTGTGATACCGCAGATCTCCGTGATCGCGGGCCCGTGCACCGGCGGCGCCGTGTACTCGCCGGCCATCACCGACTTCATCTTCATCGTCGCGGGCCAGGGCTACATGTTCATCACCGGTCCGGAGGTCATCAAGGTGGTGACCGGCGAGGCGGTGTCGTTCGACGAGCTCGGGGGCGGCCAGGTGCACAACGCGACATCGGGCGTGGCGCACTTCCTGCCGAAGACCGAAGCCGAGTGCGCGGCCGGCGTGCGCAAGCTCCTGTCCTACCTGCCGCTGTCGAACACGGAGCGCCCGCCGTTCGTACCTACGACCGACGACCTGGAGCGTGCGGACCCGGAGCTGCAGACCATCGTGCCCGAATCGCCCAACAAGCCCTACGACATGCGCGAGGTCGTGTCGCGGGTGCTGGACGGGCGGGAGTTCTTCGAGGTACAGCCGTTCTTCGCGCCGAACATAATCGTCGGGCTTGGCCGGCTGGGCGGCCACGTCGTCGGCGTCGTCGGCAACCAGCCGAAAGTGCTCGCCGGCGCGATCGACATCAACGCTTCGGTGAAGGCCGCGCGCTTCATCCGCTTCTGCGACGCCTTCGGCATCCCGATCATCTCGTTCGTCGACGTGCCGGGGTATCTACCGGGGCGCGACCAGGAGCACGGCGGGATCATCCGCCACGGGGCCAAGCTGCTCTACGCGTACGCCGAGGCCACGGTGCCGAAGCTGACCGTGATCACGCGCAAGGACTACGGCGGCGCGTACTGCGTGATGTCGCCGAAGCAGATGGGCGCGGACTTGAACCTGGCTTGGCCGACGGCCGAGATCGCGGTGATGGGGCCCGAGGCGGCGGTGAACATCATCTACAAGCGCGACCTGGCCGGCGTGCGCGACCCGGCGGGGCGGCGGAAGGAGCTGGTCGCGGAGTACACGGCGCGGTTCGCCAACCCTTACGTGGCCGCGGAGCGCGGCTATGTCGACGACGTGATCGAGCCGAGCCAGACGCGCCGGGAGCTGGTCCGGGGGCTGCAGCTGTGCCTGCGCAAGACGGTCGAGCGGCCGCCGCGCAAGCACGGCAACATCCCCCTCTAAACGAAGCCCCCCTTACCGGATAGTCGCGACTATCCGGGCTCGGTGAGCAAGATGCCGGTTAGTCGCGACTATCCAGGTTGACGCCCTCAGGTCGGGCCGTCCGGCCGCCGCGCCAGGGCGTCCGACTTCCGGCAGTACTCGTCCACGCTGACGACGTACTCCGCGTGCGACCACGTCAGCGGCGACACCGACAGCGGCGCGCCGGTGTGAGGGTCGAGCTGCTCTGACAGCAGCCCTCCGGGCAGCTGATGCTTCACCGCCCAGTCGATCATCTGATGCGCCGGGACCAGGTCGGCGGCCGTCTTCGCCGTCGCGATGTACCACTGCGCCAGCCACAGCGTGCACATGAACCAGGGGTTGCCAGGCACGAGGTTCGTGTCGGGCTCCACCTTGAAGTAGTAGTCGTCGGCGTAACGCGCGATGCCTCCGCAGCTCGCTTTGTTCGAAAGCTGCTCGGCGATCGCGTGCATCGTGTCGACGATCCGCTTGTCGTCCGGCGAGTACATTCCAAAACGCCACAGGCCGTAGATCGCGCTGTCCAGCACCGTGTCCACGGTCACCGACTCGTCGTCCTCGACCGTGATCCGGCGCGGGAAGCGGCCCAGCTCGGCGCTGTACAGGTGCGTGTCCGACGCCTCACGCAGACGTTCGGCCGCATCCCGGTAGCGCACGTACGCCTTCACGTCGCCGAACAGGTCGGCGAAGTTACGCGCAGCGTCGACGGCAGCCCATTCCGCTCGTCGACGTACTCCACCATCCAGTCCGCGGCCGGCGTCAGGAGCGTCGAGTACAGGCCGACGACGAAGTCGAGGTTGTGGTGGATCCGGTAGTGCTGCCACAGCGACCACAGCACGAGCCCGGTCTCGTCCTCCTGCACCGGAAGCGTGCGCACGCCGTGCGAATCGACCCACGGCAGCCACGAGCTGCCGGGCTGGCCGTACGGCGTGTACTTGTGCAGGAAGAAGCCCTCTTCGACGAGGCACTGCTGGCTGAATGTGAAGAACTCACGCGTGCAGTCCTCGTGCCCCGCGCGGTCGAGCGCGTTGGCGACGAGCGCACCGTCACGCGGCCAGTGGTAGGCGTAGGTGTCGCGCGCGAACTTCGTGATGTCGAAGTCCGTCGAGGCGATGATCGCGCCGCGGTTGTCGGTGTGCGTGCGCGCGGTCAAAACGCTGCGCCGGTAGAGCTTCGACGCGTCCTCGCCGAGCGCCTCGTCGATGTGACGGTGGTCCTTCTCCGACCACACCTGCCAGTACGTGAGAGTGCGGTCGCGGTAGGTGTCGGGTCCCTTGCTGACGATCAGCTCCTGGCCGAACACCGTGACCTCGCTAAGGCGCGTGCCCATGCACAGCCAGTGGGTCAGGCTGCGCGGCTGATTGGCGCCGACTCGACCAAGGTCGAACGCGACGGTGCAATCCACCGAGCCCTGCTCGATCGGATTGCGGCCAAGCACCCCGTCCTCGGCGTCGACCCACGTCCCGGCGGCTCCGTTGCCCTTCTTGCCGTTGGCCCAGCTCGAGATCCCGAACTCGTCGCCCGAAATGCCGCCGATCAGGAAATAGCGGTTGGCCCTGTAGGCGATGACGCTTCGGTGCCGCGGGTCGTAGAGCACCGTGTTGCCGATGTCCGAGCCTTCGATGTACCAGTCATAGTGAAAGAAGACGGAGCCGGCGTTGAAGCCGGACGGTGAGGTGACAGTCAGGTTGCGGATGAACCAGTTCCGGGCGAGGTCGATGTAGTCCTCGAAGCGGACGGAGATGCCGAGGCCGGGATGCGACAGGGTGACGTCGCTGACCAGCGAGTCCTCCGCGTAGCTGAGCGTCCGCACCCAGGCGCCGTCGTCGAGCCAGGCGAACCGGCCGTCGATGAAAAAGCCGGTCCGGCAGACGTTGCCCATCGTGTGGTTGGCGTCGCCGACCCGCGGGAAGTAGATGTCGCGGACCGAGTACGTCGCGTCGAAGCCCACGAGCGTGTTGCCATTTCCGAGGACGAGGCTTCTAGGCACGATATCTGTTGCGCGGCAAATCCTACAATTCGGCCACGCCTCCCATCCGCATCATCACGTCACGCAAGCGTCGCCGCACAGTGGCCGCCCGGATGAGATCGGGCGTGCTCGAGCTGCTCGTGCCGGCGACAATGCCGCACTCCGAGCGCGAGCACTGGGCCGAGGTCATGAGCCGGCGCCTGGAGAAGCAGGCCGAGCGCCGCCGGCCGTCAGACGACCGCCTGGCCGAGCGGACCCACCGCCTCAACGAGCGCTACTTCGGCGGCCAGCTGCGCTGGGCCTCGATCGGCTTCACCGACATGGAGCGGCTGTGGGGCAGCTGTACGTTCACCGACGGCGCGATCCGGATCGCCAGGCGCGCCGCGGCGCTGCCCGACTGGGTGCTCGACTACCTGCTGGTCCACGAGCTCGCGCACCTGGTACAGAGCGACCACGGGCCTGACTTCCACGCGCTCGAGAATCGGTACCCGCTGACCGAGCGCGCGAAGGGCTACCTGCTCGCGCTCGACGCTATGTAGCGCGGGGGAGGCAGGCCTCCCCCGCGGACCCCCTCCGTGGCTAGCGATGTCTGGCGGCGGTTGGTAGGCAATGCCATGGTGACGGCCGGAATGAATCCGGCCTGCAACTCCACCTCGTCTATCAAGGAGTGAGGACTATTTTCGTCGCCTCCCGCGCGTCGAACATCTTGTAGGCCTCTGCGGCTTCGGCGAGCTTCATGCGGTGGCTGATGATCTTCTCCGGGTGCAGCCGGCCCGCGGCGATCAGGTCGAGCAGCGGCTTCATGTACCTCTGCACGTTGCACCGCCCGGAGCGAAAGGTCAGTGCCTTCTCCCAGAACAGGTAGTAAGGAAAGTCGCCCGTGAACTCGGCCGGCACCCCGACCACCGAGACCGTGCCGCCGCCGCGGACGCAGCGCATCGCCATGTCGACCGTCGCGGTCGCGCCCACCGCCTCGATGCTGGAATCCGCGCCCACGCCGCCAGTGCGCTCCAGGATCGCCTCGATCGGGTTGAGCTTCGAGGAGTTGATCGGGATCGCGCCCAGCTCCTGTGCCAGCTCGAGCCGGGAGTCGACCAGATCGACGATGAACACGCGCGCGGGGCCGAAGAGCTGCGCGCACATGGTCGCCATCAGGCCGACCGGACCGGCCCCGATGATCGCGACCGTGTCGCCGTAGCGGATCTCCGCCCGCTCCGCCGCGAACAGGCCGGTGCTCAAGATGTCGCCGACGAACACCGCCTGCTCGTCCGACACTTCGTCCGGGATCAGCTCCATCGAGCTGTCCGCCAGCGGCACGACCACGTACTCCGATTGACCCCCGCCCAGATTGCCGAGCACGGCGCCGAAGCCAAACGTCTCCAGGTTGACGCATTCGTTGAAGTTGCCCTTGCGGCACAGAGCGCAGTGGCCGCACGAGATGTAGAAGCTGGTGACGACGCGGTCGCCCTTCTTGAACCGGTTGACGGCGCTTCCCGCCTCCTCGACGACCCCGACGAACTCGTGGCCGAGCAGCTCACCCTCGCTCATCGGGATCCGCCCGTGGTAGGCGTGGAGGTCGGACCCGCAGATGGCGTTCAGCGTGATCCGGACCAGGACCTCGTCAGGGCGCCTGATGGCGGGCTTGGGCACGTCCATGACCTTGACCTCGCCGACGCCCTGGTAGGTCGCCGCCTTCATGGCCAGAAGATTAGGGCCTATCCGTGCCAGGCCTCGAGCAGGCGCTCGAGCTGCTGCGCGTTCTTGACCGAGTAGTTCGAGTAGTTGTTGTTCATGAGCGCGTGCACCTGGCCCGCGGAGCGCTCCATCTCCTTGATCTTCGGCACCCACTCCGACAGCTCGGCGGCGGAGTAGTCGTAACGGAAGCGGACGTTGGGCGGGACTCCGCGCAGATCCCACGTCTCGTGGTTGCGGCCGTGGAAACGGATCACGGCCAGGTGCGCCGAGGTCACCTCGTGGACCGACGGCATGCTGGTCGTATGTCCAGGCGGCACGTCGACCGCCACGTACGGGATGTCGCGCGTGCGCAGGAAGGCCAGCGTGCCGTCGCGGTGGCGGGCGTCGAGCCACTCCGGGCGGCGAAACTCGACCGCCACCTGGAAGCCGAACATCTTCTCCTGCACCTGTTCGACGTAGGCAAGGGATCGCGACGAGGGTAGGAACCACGGCGGGAACTGGAAGAACACCGCGGTCAGCTTCCCGGCCGCACGGAGCGGCTCGAGCGCCGAACGAAACCGATCCCATGCCTCGTCGACCAGTTCGTCTGGGAGGTGCTCGAGGTAGAGGTTCTTCTTCTCCCGCAGCGCGGAGGGAAGGTCGGCGCGCATGTCGGGTGGCAGCGACAGCGGCCGCGTCGGGTGGTTGGTGAAGAGGGCGAACGACTTGACGTCGAAGACGAAGTCCGCCGGCGTCTGCGCCGCCCAGGCCTCGACCGTCTCCGGCTTCGGGATGCCGTAGTAGGTCGAATCCACCTCGACGAGCGGGAACTGCGACGCGTAGAAACGCAGGCGGTCGACCGAGGATTTGACTGCGAGCGGGTAGAAGAGCTTCGAGTCGATAAGGGATCTGTCGGCCCACCCGGCGATGCCGCAAAGCACTCCCACCCGCTTTATGATCGCGGCGCCCTTGGGTCGCTACATCCGCTACTGGTACACCTACCGCGCGGCGGTCGCGGTCATGATCGCCCTCTTCCTGACCGGAGCCATGTTCTGGCTCTACACCCAGCAGCTCACCTGCGACGCCGCCGGCTCCGGCTGCGTCGTCAACGTTTCGGTGCACCCGGAGGACCGCTTCGCCGCCCAGTACGACCCTGGCAAGCCGATCGACGACGTGGTCATCGTCGGCATCGACAACGAAAGCCTGAAGACGCTGGGCCACTACCCCGTCTCCCGTGACAGATACGCGCAGGCGCTCCAGAACCTGCAGAAGGCTGGCGTCACCGCAGTCGCCTTCGACATCGCATTTCCGGACCCCGGCCTGGGCGACGGCCAGTTCCACGACGCGCTCGCGGCCACCAAGGTCCCTGTCGTGCTGGCCTACGGGGCGAGCCAGCTCGACACGAGCAGCGGAATCCCGATCCAGGGCGGCGCGGTCGACCAGATTCCCATCAAGGCCTTTCGGTGCGTCGAGAGCGATGGGCCCGTCGACGCAGCCTGCCAGCAGGGCCTGCCCAACGTGGTTCTCGCCTCCACGGACGTGGTCATCGACCGCGACGGCGTCGTGCGCCGCATGCCGCTCGCGGTGCAGCCGCTATGCCATACCCGGCAGACCTGCAGCACGCCGGTGATCGATTCGTTCGGCATGGCCGCGTACCGCCTCAGCCAGTTCGGGGCCGACTTCAAGACCGCACCCGATGTCCAGGTCGCGAATGGAACCGCGACCTTCGGCTCGGCGTGGAAGACCCAGGTCGACAGCTCGGGCTCCGTGTTGGTCAACTTCTCCGGCCCACCCGGGAACTTCAAGGACTACGGGCACTACGTCAGCTTCGACAAGGTCGTCGACGGCAGCGCCTCGCCGGACCTGCTGAAGGACAAGGTCGCGCTCATCGGCGCCTACGACCTCACCGGCGTCAACGACGAGCAGCTCGTGACGACGAGCTTCGGCTCCACGACGCGGGCCATGGCCGGGGTGGAGATCCACGCCAACGTCGTCCAGATGCTGCTGAACGCCGTCCCGCTCCCCCCCAACCCGTCGCGCTTCCTCACCGCCGAGCCGCCATGGGTGCTGCTGCTAGTCATCCTCATCCTGGGCCTGGCGACCGCCGTCGGCGTCGCTCGCGTGACGGTCTTGTGGGGCTTGATCGGCACCGTGATCGCGCTCGTCCTCTTCACCTTCGGGATGTCCGCCCTGTCGTCGTTCCAGAACTGGGTCCCGGATCTCTTCCATCCGTGGCTTGCCATCGCCCTGACCTACTCGGGCGTGACCGCTTACCGGTTCCTCTACGAGGACCGCGAGAAGCGCAAGGTCACCGCCCTCTTCGGCCACTACCTCAAACCCGAGATCGTCGCCGAGCTGGCGAAGACGCGCGGCGGCGTGGACGACATACTCCGCGGCGGCGAGCGCCGCGACATCACGTTGATGTTCGTCGACATCCGCGGCTTCACGTCGATGTCGGAGTCGATGGCGGCCAGCGATGTGACCGAGGTGGTGCAGATGTACCTCGACCACCTGAGCGGGATCATCTTCACCTGGGACGGGACCATCGACAAGTACGTCGGCGACGAGATCATGGCCTTCTGGAACGCGCCGCGCATGCAGGAGAACCACGCACTGCTCGCCATCCGCTGCGCCTATGACTGCATCAACCGGGCGCCAGAGCTGCAGCAGAGGCTGATTGCGAAGGGCCTTCCGCCGATCCGGTGGGGAATCGGCATCAACACGGGCCCGGCGGTCGTCGGCAACATGGGCTCGCGCAGCCGCCTGCAGTACACCGCACTCGGCGACACGGTGAACACGGCGGCGCGCTTCTGCTCGCACGCGCCCGCATTCCAGGTTCTGATCGGCGAGATGTCGTACCAGATGTGCAAGGACTACATCGCGGTGGACCTGGTGCCGGGCGTGCAGCTGAAGGGCAAGTCGGCGGAGACGTTCCGCATCTACGAGGTCACCGCCATCCGCCAGGCACCGGACGCGCCGTGGGTGCAGTTCCCAACCCAGATGGCGACCCAGACCCACCACGCCTTCACCGCCCAGTACACGCAGCAGACCGTGCTGGCCGCGGCCGAGACGGGTTCGACGGAGATTCTGGTGGGCGAGGAGGCGGAGAAGCTGCTGGCGCAACGCCAGCAGTCGCCGAATTAGTGGGCTAGGCCGACCACCAGGGCGGTCGCCGCGGCAACCACCCCGGCCAGAACTCCCAGGACACTCAGGCAGCTCACCGACCTCTTGGCCGCCGGCTTGACCGGAGGAGTCGGGTTGTAGGCGATGTGCGGAGGCGACTGGACGCCCGCGCCCGATTGCGCCACCGCGATCCCCATCGGGGTCACGGGTATTGGCACCGCGGGCGTCGCGTTGGGGACCATACGGGAGAGGTCGGCGCCCGGCTCCAGGCTCCTACGCCAGCCCGGGCACATCCGATCGGCCACCCTCGACATCGCCTCGTCGAACTCCGCGCCGGTCTGGAACCGATCCTCCGGCCGCTTGGCCAGCGACCTCAGGATGACCTGCTCCAGCTCCGGGTTCAGCCCCGGCTGAAACACGGAAGGCGGCCTGGGTGGCGCCTGGACGTGCTTGGCCATGAGCGTGAAGGGCCCGTCCGCCTCGGTGGCGGAAAAGGGAGGCTGGCCGGCGACGAGCTCGTAGAACACGATGCCAGCCGAGTAGAGGTCGCTGCGGCCGTCGACCTTGCTGGAGGCGACCTGCTCTGGCGACATGTACTGCGGCGTGCCCACGGTGGTGCCGGTCTTGGTCGCCGTGCCGCCGACGCCCGTGTCGTCCATCAGCCGTGCGATGCCGAAGTCCGTGACCTTCACCATCCCCTCGTCGGAGATGAGCACGTTCTCGGGCTTCATGTCGCGATGCACGATCGCGTGCCGGTGGGCGTAGTCGAGCGCCTGCAGCACGCCGTGCATGACGGCGAAAGCCTGCGGCGGCGGTATCGCCCTCTCGTTCATCCAGCCGCGCAGCGAGCGGCCGCGGACGAACTCCATGACGAGGTAGTTCACGCTGCCCTGAAGTTCCATGTCGTGGACCTGGACCAGGTTCGGATGGCTCGTCCGCGCCATGACCTGCGCCTCCTGGAGGAAGCGCTTCAGGGCGACCGGGTCGGCGGACTGGATCAGCTCCTTGATCGCGACCTCGCGGCCCAGGCCAGGCTGCTCGGCGACGTAGACGGTGCCCATGCCGCCGCGGCCGAGCTCTCCGCGCACGCGGTACTTGCCGATGTAGCGGTCGCCCGGCACCTGGGGAGGCGACGTGATCGAGGCGACGGGCGGAGGCGGGGTCGCCGGGGGTGGGACCGGGATCAGACGCATGGTGGCGTTGTAGTCCCCGGCGAAGGGCGCGGGTTCTTGAGCCGGCTCTGGGCGTGGCTGGTCCGGTTGGTCGTCCTGCTGCGACTTTGGCGCCCACCCTGGAACCGGCGGCTGACCGGATTCGGTCATCTTCTGGCGAGCCTAGCAGGGAACCGAGCGAACTCGCGCCGGCTATGGCGTTTTGGGGGCATTACGTCGATAATCTGGCCGCAGCAGCCAGCTTCAGGAGGAGATTGTCCATGTCGCAGATGCCCCCACCGCCCCCCGCAAGCCCCGAACCGGCTCCGGCACCGGCGGGCGGGACGAGCGCCGTCAGCAGCAACAAGAAGACCTACACGATCCTTGCCTACGTCCTCACGTGGATCGGCGGCCTCATCTTTCTCTTCGTCGGCAAGGACGACCCGGACGTCAAGTGGAACTCGGCCAACTCGCTGATCATCTTTGGCAGCCTGACCGTCCTCAACATCATCTTCGGCTTCATCCCCGGCCTGAACCTGGTCACGTTCTGGCTCATCCCGCTCATCGGCCTGGGGTTCTGGATCTTCTTCCTGGTCAAGTCGCTCCAGGGCAACGGTGAACGCATCCCGGCGCCTGGGATCGGCAGCTTCCTGAACCAGTACGTCGAGCAGCTGGCGAACGCCGTCAAGTAACGACTCGTAGAGGGAACCCTGCCGGGTTCCCTCTAAGCCCGGCATTAACTGCCTTTTGCGCAAAACGCACGCATCGGCGGCAGTTCATGGGCCCGTTTTGCGCAAAACGGTTGAGCCCTATGCGTCCTCTGCGGTCAGCTGCTCCAGGGCCTTCTCGATCCCCTCGCGCAGGCCGTCTCGCTCTTCGCGGAGCTGCGTCGCCTCGGCCCGCGCCGACGCGAGCTGGTAGCGCAGCCGCTCGACCTCGTCCTGCAGCTCTTTGACCCTGGGGTCAGGACCTCCTCCGCCGCCCGCTGCCTCCGCGTCCGCCAGCTGCAGCTTCAGCCGCTCGACGGCGACCTTGAGCTCGCGCCTCTCGGCGAGAAGGTCCTGGACGAGCGAGTCAGACGGCCTGGTCTGCTCTTTCGACATAGCGGCACATACCGGGCTGGAATTCACGCAGGCGGAGGTGCTCCATCTCGCCGCGCAGGTAGCGGGCCTTCAGCTCGAGGCCGCGAATGCCCTTGGCCGTCTCGTAAGGAAAGCGATACAGCTTGCCCGAGTCGACCAGGACGCACACGGAGAGCTTTTCGCCTTCCTTCTCCAGCACGTGCTTGTAGCAGGGCACGGTGCGGCGCGCGATCTCCATCTTGGTGAAGCCTCCGACCCGCCCCTTGAGAACGTCGATGGGACCGCGCATTCCGTCTGGAAATGCTAATTGAGCAGGGAGAGCTGCTCCGGCGGTGGCGGAGGTTTGAGGATCACGCGCCTTCGGTCCGACACTCCGTGCAGCGACCGCAGCCGCGCCACCTCCTGCATCGCCTTGTCGCCGAACGATTGCGGCAGATAGGCGCGGTCGCGGTACGCGCGCTCGTAGCGCGGTAGCAGCTCCGGCCAGTGCCGGCCGAGGACCGAGAGGAAGTGCTCCCGCGTCCCGTCTTTGAGATGAAGCATGTTCGCCCACAAGCCGGTCGCGCCCGCGGTCCGCGCCGCCCTGACCACGTCCTCCAGCAGGTCTGGCCGGTCTGATAGCCCGGGAAGGATCGGAGCCATGCCGACGCCGACGTCGATGCCCGCCGTCACCAGCTTCTCGATCGCCTTCAACCGCTGCCGCGGATGGGCCGTACCCGGCTCGGTCTTGCGCCAGATGTCGTCGTCGAGGGTCGGGATGCTGAAGGTGATGTGCAGGTCGGCACGACGCGCGAGCTCGCCGAGGACGTCGACGTCGCGGACGATCATCGGCCCGCGCGTGATCATCGCCGCGGGGTTGGAGAAGTCGCGCAGCACCTCTAGACACTGGCGGGTAAGGCGGAAGCGGCCCTCCGCCGGCTGGTAGGGATCGGTCGCGGCGCCGATCACGACCGTCTCCTTCTTCCAGGAGCGCCGCCCCAGCTCCAAACGGAGCACGGAGGCGACGTTGATCTTCACCCGGATCGTCCGGCCGTACTGGTCGTCGGACGGGCGGTCGGCGCGGAGCTCGAAGGCGCGCACGTAGCAGAAGGCGCAGCGGTGCTCACACCCCGTGTAGGGATTGAGCGACCAGCCGAACATCATGTTCTTGACCGGATTCAGTGCCGACTTGCATTCGACCTGCTGGTAGTCGACGTCGGCCAGGCGAGGTTCGACCGCAGCCACAGCCTCGATAATAGAACAAACGTTTGGACTACTACTGGGAGGCTACCTGAGCTTGATGTCCGAGTTCGGCGCCTCGCCGATCGGCCGGCCCTTGCGCAGCCGTCGGCCGGGTCGCAGCAGCGACGAGGGGCAGAAGTCGTTCAGCACGCATTCCTCGCAACGCGGCCGGCGGGCGTCGCACACGCGGCGCCCGTGCAGGATCAGGCGCAGCGAGAGCGCCGTCCACTCTTCCTTCGGCACCATCGACGTGACCTGGAACTCGATCTTCACCGCGTCACGGGTGGCGGCCAGTCCCAGCCGGTTCGTCAGCCGCGTGACGTGCGTGTCGACCGCGAACCCTGGCTCGTCGAAGCCCGCGCCGAGGATGACGTTGGCCGTCTTCCGGCCGATGCCAGGGATCTTGACCATGTCCTCCATCGTGGTCGGCACCTCGCCGCCGAACAGCTCGACGAGCGCCCTGGCGGCCGCGATGATCCGCCTGGTCTTCAAGCGGAAAAAACCGGTCGGTTTGATTAGCTTTTCGACCTCGGCCGGGTCTGCCGCGGCCAGGTCGTGGGCGGTGGGGTAGCGGCGGAACAGCTCCGGCGTGACCAGGTTCACCGACCGGTCCGTCGTCTGCGCCGAAAGGATCGTCGCGACGAGCAGCTGAAAGGGGTTCTCGTGGGTCAGCTCGGTGGCCGCCCGATACAGGTCGCGCAGCCGCTCGACCGTAAGCAGCGCGCGCTTGCGGGCGCCGCGCGGCGGCTTGGGAACGTTCCAGTTACGCGGCTTGGTCTTGGAGGCGCTAGCCAAGCAGCCGGCGAGCCACCGCCGCGATCTGGTTCCCTTCGGCGCGACCCCCAAGCCGCGCCGTCGCGGCTTTCATGACCGCGCCAAAACCCTTCGGCCCTTCGGGCTTCACTTCCTCGATGACCGCGCGCACCTCAGCCTCGATCTCCTGCTCGCTCATCGCCGCGGGCAGGTAACCGCGCAGGACCTCCATCTCGGCCTCTTCGCGCCGCGCCGAATCCTCGCGACCGGCCTTGCGGTACATCTCGATCGCCTCCTCGCGCCGCTTTACCTCCTTGCGCGCGACGCGGATCACGAGGTCGTCGTCGATCTTTCCCTGCACAGATCCATCCTTGCTCGCGCGTACGAGCTCGCTCTTGAGAAGCGACAGCGTGTTCAAGGCAACCTCGTCGCGGCGCACGCGCGCGTTCACCATCTCCGATTGAACGCGGTCATAAAGTGCCATTTGCGCGATTCTCACACACCGACCCTTCCGGCATAATCGGCGCCTATGGCTTACCTGGTGGCGGGGCCGTTCGTCGCGCTGGTCGGTATCGTCGCGGTCTTTTTCGTATTGCGGCGCAAGTCGGTCGAGAAGCGGTCGATGTACTCGGCGCGCCGTTCGCAGATCGAGCACAAGGTGCGGGCCGCCCGACAGCGGACACTGGCGCCGCACGGCCGGGCGCAAAAGCCCCAGGAGGAGACGATTCCGGGCTCGACGTCGACGTTCGCGACGCAGGCCCCCCGAGCCACGGTGAACTGGGAGACGCCGGCTTACGGGGCGCCGCCTGTTGCTCCGCCATCAGCTCCGCCGTCGATGCCGCCTCCACCGCCGCCCCCCCAGGACGCGCCTGCCAGCGCGCCGTGGGACGTGCCCGCCGCCGCATCAGCCCCGGCACCCACGTTCGACTACCCACCTGCTCCCCCGGCGCCGGCGTACACGCCGCCCCCGCCGCAGCCTACGCCAAGGGCGCCAAGCGAACCCGCCTGGACCCCGGCCCCCGCGCCTGCGGTCGAGCCGGCCGCTCAGATGGAGCCTGCGACGGCCACCGCAGCCTCTTCAACGTCGGCCGGCGGTTGGTCAGTCGTCAGCACGGCCAAGGAGGGTGCCGGGCCGGAGCCTGACGGCAAGAAGAAGAAGAAAGACAAGGGCGGCGCGGCGACTGCGACCGACGCGTGGCAGCTTGCCTCAGGCGATGCCCCCGGTGCGGAGGCCGACGAGCCCGAGGCCAGGCGCCCGAGCGGGACCGTGATGGCGGTCGCTCAGTACGCGGTGCTGGTGGTCGGCCTGGTCATGGTGCTCATCGGCGTGCTCGTGATGGTCGCCAACTCACACGTCACGTAGCGCCAGCAAGACTCCCGCCAGCGCGCGGCCCCCGTCGCGCATGACCGTGTCCGCGACCAGCGTCCGGTAGCCCATCTCGCGGATCGCAGCACTCAGGCCCGCATCCCTCGCGTCGAGAACGAACGTCGTGGCGATGTCGCGATACATCCTCGCGACCTCGACCGGGCCAGGATCTTTGCCCAGGGCGCGCATCATCTCCACGGTCGGACCTTTCAACGCGGCTCCGGCGACGATCGGCGTCACCGCGACTGTGCGCCCGGGCGCGATTTGCTTGCGGATCAAGGCAAGGATCGGCGCGATCGAGATCAAGGGATTGGACGGGCCGATGACGACGAGGTCGGCGTCACGCAGAGCGGCGAGCACGTCGGACGTCGCGTGCGCCTCGTCGATGCCGGCAAAGTGGATGCCTCGCAGTTGGGGCGCGAGCCTTTCGCGGACGAAGTACTCCTGGAACGACAGCTCGCCGGCGTCGGTCGTGAAGCGCGTGCGGACGCTTTCGTCTGACATCGGCAGCACGCGCACTTTCACGCCGAATCTCTCGCACAGCTCGCGCGTCGCCTCGGTCAACGTGCAGCCGCGCCGCAGGAGCCCCGTTCGCACGAGGTGCGTGGCGATGTCCTTGTCGCCGATGCGAAACCACGCGGCCTCGCCAATGCGGTCCATGCTGTCGAGCACCTTGAAGGTGTCGTCCTTGACGCCGTATCCCGCCTGGTCGTTGAAGACGCCCGCCAGCCGGTAGATCACCGCGTCGACGTCGGGGCAGACCAGCACGCCCCAGAACTCGTCGTCGTCCGCGGTGTTGGCGACGACCGTCAGCTCGTGCTCGGGCGCGACCGCCTGGATGCCCGCGGCGAGGGCCGCGCCTCCTGTGCCGCCCGCGAGAACGACGACCCTCAGCGGAAGAGGTCCTCGGCGGCGGGACGAATGAGGTCGCGACCGGAGCCCGGACCCTGAAGCCCCAGGCCACGCACGATCACGGCCGG
>WNGH01001187.1_pt1 | contig 33002 bp, 36 predicted proteins | sample 5400631 | NCBI WGS metagenome assembly WNGH01 (sample SAMN13153373, study PRJNA577476) | soil metagenome | isolation source: 115 cm soil or saprolite under Garry oak tree replicate 1 | place: USA:California | collected 2016-06-15
GGCCTCGCGGCCGGCGCGCTCCTGCTCGCGCCCGCCGGCCCCGCCCTCGGCGGCCGGTTCGTGCAGGACGGGCTCGCGCTCTTCGCGAAGCGGCTCTTCCTCGTCGCCACGTTCATCGGCCTCCTCGCCGGCCTCGGCCACCCGGCCGGCGCGTTCGCCCGGCGCGCCGCGGAGTACCACCTGCTGGTCCTCGCCTCGCTCCTCGGCATGCTCGTGCTCGCCTCCGCGCGGGACCTGATCCTCTTGTTCGTCGCCTTCGAGCTGATGTCGATCCCGCTGTACGTCCTGGCGGGCTTCCTCAAGCGCGACGCCGCCGCGGTCGAGGCCGCGCTCAAGTTCTTCCTCGTGGGCTCCGTGTCGTCCGCCGTGCTCGCCTACGGGCTGTCGTTCGTCTACGGCGCGACGGGCTCGACCGACCTGGCGCGGGTCGCCGCCGCGATCGGCAAGGGCGACCCGCTGCTCACGCTCGGACTCGTCGCCGTGCTGGCCGGTCTCGCCTTCAAGATCGCCGCGTTCCCGTTTCACATGTGGGTGCCCGACACCTACGAGGCGGCCTCCACGCCGTTCGTCGCGTGGCTCAGCGTGACGCCGAAGGCGGCGGGATTCGTCGTGCTGTTCCGCGTCTACCTGGAGGGCGCGGGCGAGGGCGCGACGCTCTGGGTCCCGGTGGCGGCGGGCCTGGCGACGGTCACGATGCTCGCGGGCAACCTCATGGCGCTCCCGCAGCAGAACACCAAGCGGCTGCTCGCGTACTCGGGCATCGCGCAAATCGGGTACATGCTCGTCGGGTTCGCGGCGGCCTCGCAGAACGGCGTGGCGATGGTGCTCTTCTACCTCGTCGCCTACGTCTTCGCGAACATGGGCGCCTTCCTCGTCGTGGAGGCGCTGGCGCGCGCCGAGGGCACGGAGTCCACGGCGGCGTTCCGCGGCCTCGCGCAGCGCTCGCCGCTCCTGGCGCTGGCGATGCTGCTGTTCCTGCTCTCGCTCGGCGGGATTCCGTTCGTCGCGGGCTTCTGGGCGAAGCTCTACGTTTTCTGGGCGGCGGCCGAGCGTGGGCTCTACTGGCTCGTGCTCCTCGGCGCGATCCTCACCGTGGTCGCGCTCTTCTACTACCTCCTCATCGCGCGTCGCATGTACATCGAGCCCCCCGTGAGCACCGGGCGCGTGCCGCTCCAGCCGACCTTGGCGATCGCCCTCCTGCTGTGCGTGCTCGGGGTCGTCGCCCTCGGGCTCTATCCGAAGCCGCTCGTGATGGCAGCACTCCGCGTCGCAGCGCCGCTGTTCTGACGCGCCGAGACAACTTCCTAAGACACAGATAAATAATACTTTTCTGTTACATATTTGACTGGTCGGCGGGCTTGGGCTAGGGTTGTACCGACTGGTTGGTACATTGGTACAAATGGCGACCACGAAGACGGCACCCCAGACGGTTCGGCCCCGAGACGGGCGCTCCACGCGCGAGGTCATCGTCCGCGCGGCGCGGCGCCTCATGCAGCTGCAGGGCTATCAGGCGACGTCGCTCGACGACGTGCTGCGCGAGAGCGGCGTCGGGAAGGGGAACTTCTACCACTATTTCCGGAGCAAGGAGAGCCTCGGCCACGCGATCCTGGATGATCTCGTCGGCGCCTTCCTGGAGCGCACGCTCGAGCCGTGCTTCGCGGACCCCGGCGGGCGCCCGCTGGCCCAGATCCGCTGCTTTCTCGATCGCCTGCTGGCGCTCCAGCGCGAGCGCAACTGCGTGGGCGGCTGCGCGCTCGGCAACCTCGCCTCCGAGCTCTCCGATGTGCACGAGGGGTTCCGAGAGAGACTGGCCGGGATCTTCTCCGCGTGGCGCGCGCGTCTGACCCAGGCCCTCGTCGACGCGCAGCGCGCCGGCGAGATCGAGCCCGGCTGCTCCCCCGAGACGGTCGCGCATTTCCTCGTCGCCTCGCTCGAGGGCGCGATCCTCCTGACCAAGGTCAGCAAGGACATCCGCGTGATGGAGCAGTGTGTGGGCGAGCTCAAGCGCTATCTTGCGCTGTACGAGGTCCGGCGATGAGCACGACCGGCGAGCCCCTGAGCGCCACGCGCGTGGACGCCGACGCGGCGCTGGTCGAGGCGCTCCGGCGCGACGATCAGGCCGCGACCGAGCAGCTCCTGGACCGCTACGGCGACCGCGTCTACCGCCTCGCGCTCCGCATCACCGGCTCGAACGAGGACGCGGAAGAAGTGACCCAGGACGCGCTGTGGACGGCGGCTCGGAAGATCGGGACGTTCAAGGGCGAGTCCGCCTTCGGCAGCTGGATCTACCGGATCGCGGCGAACGCGGCGTACCAGAAGCTGCGGGGGCGCAAGTCCCACGCGCGCGAGCTCCTGCTCGACGACGTGCTGCCGGCCTTCGACGACGACGGCCGCCACTTCGAGCCGATGGACGACTGGTCGCCGCGGGTGGACGAGCAGACGCTCCAGGGCGAGCTGCGCTCGGTGCTGGAGGCGGCGATCGACGCGCTGCCCCCCGACTACCGGACCGCGCTCGTGCTCCACGACGTGGAGGGCTTGTCGAATCCCGACATCGCCGCGACGCTCGGGCTCAGCCTGCCCGCGGTGAAGTCGCGCGTGCATCGCTCGCGGCTCTTCGTCCGTAAGCGGCTCGCCGAGTATCTCAAGGCCTCCTGAGCCCGCGCGTCGAGTTGACGCGGACGGGCCCCGTGTGGTCTCATAAGTCTTCGTCATTACTACCTTTGAGGACGGTCTGACGGCATGGAAGCGGTGATCGCGACAGGCGGCAAGCAGTATCGCGTGGCGGCCGGCCAGGTCATCTCGGTGGAGAAACTCGCGGGCGAGTCGGGCGCGCCGGTGGAGTTCCGCTCGGTGCTCCTCGTCACGCGCGACGGCGAGGTGATCGTGGCAGCCGACCGGCTGCGCGACGCGCGCGTCAGCGGCGAGATCGTGACGCAGCGTCGCGGCCGGAAAGTGTCGGTCGTGAAGTTCAAACGACGGAAGAACTATCGTCGGAACGGCGGCCACCGCCAGTCGGTGACGGCGGTCCGCATCACGAAGATCGAGGTCTAGCGCGTCATGGCCCACAAGAAGGGCGTCGGCAGCTCCCGGAACGGTCGCGACTCCAATCCCCAGATGCTGGGCGTCAAGCGCTTCGGCGGCCAGTTCGTGACGGGGGGCTCCATCCTGGTCCGCCAGCGCGGCACGCGTTTCAAGCCCGGCCGCAACGTCGGCCTGGGCTCCGACGACACGCTCTACGCGCGCGTCGACGGCTACGTGCTCTTCGAGCGCCGCCGCGATTCGCGCTACGTGAGCGTCACCCCCACCCCGGCGTAGCCGCCGGGCGGGCGCCCCGGGCCCGCCGCCTGTCATGTTCGTCGACGAGATCGATATTTTCGTCAGGGGCGGCGACGGAGGCGCCGGCTGCGTGAGCTTCCGCCGCGAGAAGTACGTCCCGCGCGGCGGCCCCGATGGCGGCGACGGGGGCGACGGCGGGAGCGTGTGGCTCGAAGCCGACCCGGCCTTGACGACCCTGCTCGACTACCACTACAAGCGTCACTATCACGCCGAGCGGGGCCAGCACGGCGAGGGCAGCAACCGGTCGGGGGCCTCGGGCGACGACCTCGTCCTGAGAGTGCCTCTCGGCACCGTCGTCACGGACCGCGACTCGGGCGAGGCGCTCGGCGATCTCACGCGGCCGGGCGAGCGCGTGCTCACGGCGCGCGGCGCCCGCGGCGGGCGCGGCAACGCGCGCTTCGCGTCGTCCACGAACCGGGCGCCGCGCCGCGCCGATCTCGGGCGGTCGGGACCGGAGCGGTGGATCCACCTCGAGCTCAAGCTCCTGGCCGACGTCGGTGTGATCGGCTTCCCGAACGCGGGCAAGTCCACGCTGGTCTCGCGGCTCTCGGCGGCCAAGCCGAAGATCGCCGACTATCCCTTCACGACGCTGGTACCGACGCTCGGCATCGTGCGGGCCGACGACGACGCGAGCTTCGTCATCGCGGATCTGCCGGGACTGATCCCGGGCGCCGCGGAGGGCAGGGGGCTCGGCCACCAGTTCCTGCGCCACACCGAGCGCACCCGCCTGCTCCTGCATATGCTCGACACGGACCCGAACACAGGGCGCGACCCGCTCGAAGATCTCGGCGTGATCGACGCGGAGCTGGCCGCCTATTCCCACGACCTCGCCGCGCGGCCGCAGATCGTCGTCGTGAACAAGGCGGACCTGCCGGACGCGGCGCCGGCGATCGAGCGGATCCGCCGTCATTGCGTGGTCGCGGGGCGGCCCTGCCACGTGATCTCGGCCGTGACCGGGCAGGGACTCCGCGAGCTCGTCCGCGGGGTCGCCGCCCGCCTCCGAGAGGCCGGATGGGCGCGCGCCGCAAGCTAGGCCGCCTCCGCCGCATCGTCGTCAAGGTCGGCACGGGGCTCCTGACCGCGCCGGGCGCCGGCCTCGACCCCGACCGTATCGCGGCGCTCGCGCGCGAGCTCGCGGGCGTCAAGCGCGAGCGCGAGGTCGTACTCGTGAGCTCGGGGGCGATCGCGGCGGGCGTGGCGCGCCTGGCGCTCGGCGCGCGGCAGCGCTCCATCCCGGAAACCCAGGCGGCGGCCGCGGTCGGCCAGTCGGCGCTCATGCAGCAGTACGAGGTCGCGTTCAAGCGTCACGGCATCACCGTGGGCCAGGTCCTCCTGACCCAACGCGCGCAACACGCTGCTCGCGCTGCTCAAGCTCGGCGTGCTCCCGATCGTCAACGAGAACGACACCGTCGCCGTGGAGGAGATCAAGGTCGGCGACAACGACAATCTCAGCGCCCTCGTCGCCTCGCTGATCGACGCGGATCTGCTCGTGCTGCTCACCGACGTCGACGGCCTCTACACGAGCGATCCGGCGACGGACCCCGGGGCGCGCCGGCTCGAGACGGTCGAAGCCGTCACCGACGACATCGAGCGTCTCGTGTGGAAGGGGCGCGGCGCCGGCTCCGTGGGCGGTATGGTGACGAAGCTCCAGGCCGCGCAGAAGGCGGCCGCGGCCGGCGTGCCCATGGTCATCGCCAGCGGTCTGGCCTCGCGGGTCCTCGACGGAATCCTCGCGGGCGACGCCGTCGGCACCTACTTCGCGCCCAAGGCGGATCGTCTCGCCGCGCGCAAGCGCTGGATCGCCTTCGCGGTGCCGCCGCAGGGGCGGCTCACGGTTGACGGCGGCGCGCTCGAGGCATTGACGCTGCGGGGCAAGAGCCTGCTGCCGTCGGGGGTCGTCTCCGTCGACGGCGAATTCGCCTCCGGCCAGGTCGTGGCGGTGGTCGGCGCCGCGGACGGCCGCGAGTTCGCGCGCGGGCTCGTCAATTTCGACGCCGCGGAGCTGCGCAAGATCCGCGGCGCGAAAACGCGGGACATCGAGGCGCGGCTGGGGTACAAGAGCTTCGACGAGGTGATCCACCGTGACAATCTCGTCATCCTCTGACGACGCGGAGAGGCGGGGAGCACGCATGGACGTGAAGGGACTCGTCGAGACCAAGGCGCGCGCGGCGGCCGCGGCCGCCCGGGCGCTCGCGCTCACCCCGACGCGCGTGCGCAACGAGGCGCTGGCCCAGATGGCCCGCGGCCTCGAGGAGAAGACCGCCCCCTTGCTGGAGGCGAACCGGGCCGACCTGGAGCGGGCCCGGGGGGGCGGCGCGACGCGCGCCTTCCTCGACCGGCTGACGCTGACCGAGGACCGCATCGCCGAGATGGCCGCGGGGCTCCGACAGATCCGCGCGCTGCCGGATCCCGTCGGCGAGACCGTCGACGCGTGGCGGCGCCCGAACGGCATCGAGATCGCCCGCGTGCGCGTGCCACTCGGCGTCATCGGCTTCATCTACGAGTCGCGCCCGAACGTCACCGCCGACGCCGCGGGCCTCTGCGTGAAGTCCGGGAACGCGGTGCTTCTGCGCGGCGGCAGCGAGGCGATCGAGTCGAACGGCCTCATCGCCACCGTCCTGTCCAAGGCGCTCGAGAAGGCGGGCGCACCGCCCGACGCGATCCAGTTCGTCGAGCTCACCGACCGCGCCGCGGTCGCGGCCATGCTCGAGCTCGACGACCTCCTCGATCTCGTCATTCCGCGCGGCGGTGAAGAGTTCGTGCGCTGGGTCGCGCGTCACTCGCGCGTGCCCGTCCTCAAGCACGACAAGGGCCTCGTCCACGTCTTCGTCGACGCCGCGGCGGACCTCGAGATGGCCGCGGCGATCACGGTCAACGCCAAGGTTCAGCGGCCCAGCGTGTGCAACGCGCTCGAGACGCTGCTCGTGGATCGCGCCGTGGCCGGCGCGTTCGTGCCGATGGTCGTCGCGCGCCTCGTCGAGGCCGGCGTCGAGGTGCGCGGGTGCCCGGCGACGCGCGCGCTGGCGCCGCGCGTGCGCGCGGCGACCGACGCCGACTGGGACGCGGAATACCTCGACCTGATCCTGGCCGTGCGCGTGGTGGACGGGCTCGACGACGCGATCGCCCACATCCGGCTCCACGGCACGCGGCTGGCCGAGGCGATCGTCACCAACGACCTGGCCCGTGCGCGCCGGTTCACGCGCGAGGTCGACGCGGCGGCGGTGCTCGTGAACGCGTCCACGCGCCTCGTGGACGGCTACCAATTCGGGATGGGCGCGGAGATGGGCATCTCGACGTCGCGCGTCCACGCGCGGGGGCCGGTGGGCGTGCGCGAGCTCACGACGACGAAGTTCGTGGTCCTCGGCGACGGGCAGGTGCGGGAGTAGCGTGTCGCGCGTTGCGGTCTTCGGCGGGGCGTTCAACCCGATCCACTACGGGCACCTGCTGCTGGCCGATCACGTCCTGGAGCTCCTCGGGCTCGACCGCGTGCTCTTCGTGCCCGCCGCGGTACCGCCGCACAAGCCGGCGGCCCGACTGGCCCCCGCCCGGGACCGTCACGAGATGGTAGCCCTGGCGATCGCGGACCATCCGCGCTTCGCCGTCTCCGATCTCGAGCTGCGCCGCGCCGGCCCCTCGTACACCGTGGACACGCTGGAGGCCCTCACCGGCACGGGCGACACGCTCTTCCTGCTGCTGGGCTCGGAGACGTTCCTCGACCTGCTCTCCTGGCGCGCGCCGCGGCGCATCGCCCAGCTCGCCAGGCTCGTCGTCGTGCCGCGCGCCGACAGTCCCTTCGACCCGGAGAGCGCGGCGGCGCAGAAGGTGCTCCGCGAGATCGGCGTGGAGGGGGGCTTCGTCGACACGCGCGGCGAAGCCCCGCCGGCGCGCGGCGTGCTGATCGCGCGGGCGACCTCCTTGCCCATCTCCGCCTCCGAGCTCCGACAACGCGTCCGGGAGGGCCGCTCGCTCGCGTATCGGGTGCCGCCGCCCGTCGTCGACGTCATCCGGGCGCGGGGCCTGTACCGCGAGGACGTCGTGTGACGGCTCTCGTCGGCGAGCGCAAGGCGCGTCGGGCCGCGCACGCCGCGCGGGACAAGCACGCGCTCGGCCTCGTCGTGCTCGACGTCCAGCGGATATCGAGCGTCACCGACTACTTCCTGATCTGCAGCGGACGCTCCACCACGCACCTCGAGACGATCACGCAGGCGATCCGCGAGGAGCTGCGCGCCGACAACGTGCGCCCGCTCCATTCCGAGGGCGTGGCCGACAGCGGCTGGGTGCTCCTCGACTACGGCGACGTGCTCGTGCACGTTTTTCTCGAGGAGACGCGCGCGTACTACGCGCTCGAGCGTCTCTGGGGTGATGCACCGACGCTCGAACTCGACGGCGCGTGAGCCGGCGCCTTGCGCCGTTGCCGGGTGCGTGCTAGCGTGACCAATTGCGAATAGGTCTCCGGGCTCGGGGGAGGAGGGGGCCGGATGAGGAAGGAGCGGTTGGCGCAGTTCAAGAAACGCTTGATCGAGAAGCAGCGCCAGCTCACCGAAGAGGTGGGCCGGACGGCGCTGTACGGCAAGGATCAAGAGGACGATTCGATCAAGGACCTGGGTGACCAGGCGAACACTGCCTATACGCGCGAGTTTTTCTTCGAGCTCGGCAACGGCGATCGCCGGCTCCTGCGCGACGTCGTCGCCGCCCTGCAGAAGCTCGACGACGGCTCCTTCGGCTCCTGTGAGCGCTGCAGCGAGCCCATCTCCGAGAAGCGGCTCGAGGCCCTGCCCTACGCGCGCCACTGCATCAAGTGCCAGCAGCTCGTCGAAGAAGAAGAACGGATGGCGACGGGCTGAGCCGCCGTCGCCCCGCGCCGACCGCTCCCTCCCCGCGCGCGCAATGACTTTCCGCTTTTCGCCCGACCTCTTCCGGGATCTCGGCCGGCGTCTCCTGCGTCTGGTCGGCGCGGCGCAGACGCCCGCCACGGGCGCCGACGATCCCGAGGCCGCCGATGCGATCCGCCGCGCCGACGCCGCGCGCGGGGCCGGCCGCCTCGACGACGCTCGCACGCTCTACCGTTACGTGCTCCAGCGCTGGCCCGCGCACGCGCCCGCGCATCGCGGCCTCCGCGACGCCGCGTGGGCCGGCGGCGACACCGGCGAGGCGATCGCCGTGCAGCAGCGGCTCGTGTCGCTCGTCCCGGCGGGCGAGCGCGCCGTCGAGCTGGCGTGGCTCGCGGCGGCCCACCACGAGCTCGGCCGACGCGCGCTCGCGGCCGGCGACGCCACCGGCGCCGTCGGTCAGTTTCGCGCGGCGCTGCGCGCGGACGGGGCGTTCGTGCCGGCGCTCGTGGCCCTGGGCGACGCGCAGGAGGCGGCGAGCGACCTCCGCGAGGCGGTGCGCACCTGGGAGCGCGCGGCCGAGACCCACCCGGCGCTGCCGCTGCTGGCGCGGCTCGAGCACGTCTTCCACCAGGAAGGGCGTCCGAGCCGGATGATCTCGGTCTACCAGAGCGCGAGCGAGCGCGCGCCGGACAACCTCGCCCTCGCCGCCGCGCTCGGACGCGTCTACTTCGAGCTCGAGATGCTCGACGAGGCGGCGGAGGTCTTCGAGAAGCTCGAGATGCGCGTGCCCGACTCGCCCCTCGTGCAACACGCGCGAGTCGCTCGACGAGTACCGCCGCGCGCTCCGGCTCGGCCACGCCTTCGACTGGCCGCACGAGTGCGCGGCGTGTGGCGCGCACGCGCCCACGTGGCGGGAGCGCTGCGCCGGCTGCGGTCGCTGGAACACCTTCCGGCCCGCGTCCCGCTGACGGCGCGGCGCGCATGCTCGAACTGGCGGTCGCCGCCCTCGACCTCCTGTTTCCCGCGTTCTGCCCCGTCTGCGCCGAGCCGCTCGGTGCGGGCCGCCGGGACCCGCTCTGCGGCCGGTGCTTCGCGGCGATCCCGCTGCTGCCGCCGCCCGTCTGCGGCGGGTGCGGTCTGCCCGTGCCCGACGGGTGCGGTCTGCCCGTCGCGCCGGTGGACGCGCGCCGGGCCCCCGTCAGCCGCTGCGCCACGTGCGTGGCGCAGCCGCCACCCTGGGACTGGGCCCGCGCCGCGGCCGCGTACGCGGGGACCGCGCGCGACGCGCTCCACGCGCTGAAGTTCGAGGGCAAGCGGGCGCTGGCCCGGCCGCTCGGCGACCTGATCGTGGAACCGTGCCGCGTGGCGGCCGGCGGCGACGTCGAGGCGATCGTTCCCGTGCCGCTCGGGCGCGGCCGCGAGCGAGCCCGCGGCTACAACCAGGCCGCGCTGCTCGCCGAGCGGCTGGCGCGCGGCGTGGGCGGCCCGGTGCGCACGCGCTGGCTCGCGCGCTCGCGCGAAACGGCGGAGCAGAGCGGGCTCGGCGCGACCGCGCGCGCGGCGAACGTCCGCGGCGCGTTCGTGGCGTCGTCGTCCGCCGCCGGGCGGAGCGTGGTCGTCGTCGACGACGTGCTCACCACCGGCGCCACGGTGGCCGAGTGCGCGCGCGCCCTCCGCCGGGCGGGGGCGCGGCGTATCGGCGTCCTGGCAGTTGCCCGGGTCCTCTGACTCGCCGTATACTCACGAGTGACCGTAACAGTCCGGGAATAAAGACGTTCGTTCGCCCTACGAAGGAGAGTCCTTCCATGAGCATTCGGGTCGGCGTCAACGGCTTCGGCCGCATCGGCCGCGTCTTCTTCCGGGCCGCGCTCGAGTCCCTCGAGTCGAGGGACATCGAGATCGTCGGCGTCAACGATCTGGCCGACGCCAAGACGCTCGCGCACCTGCTCAAGCACGACTCCGTCCACGGGGCGCTCCCCGCCGAGGTGGCCGCGAAGGGCGAGGCCATCTTCGTCAACGGCCGCGAGGTCCGCGTGTGCGCGATCAAGGACCCGGCGCAGCTCCCCTGGAAGGAGCTCGGCGTCGACATCGTGGTGGAGTCGACCGGCCTCTTCAGCGACACCGCCAACGCCTCCAAGCACATCCAGGCGGGGGCGAAGAAGGTCATCATCACGGCCCCGGCGAAGGACCCGGACGTGACGATCGTGCTCGGCGTGAACGAGAAGATGTACGACCCGACCAGGCACCGGATCATCTCCAACGCCTCCTGCACGACCAACTGCCTGGCGACGACGGTGAAGGTCCTGGACGACACGTTCGGCGTGAAGCGGGGTTTCGCCTCCACCGTGCACGCCTACACGAACGACCAGAAGATCCACGACTTCCCGCACAAGGACCTCCGCCGCGCCCGGGCCGGCGCGGTCAGCATGATTCCGACGACCACGGGCGCCGCCACCGCGGTCGGTCTCGTGCTTCCCAAGCTCAAGGGCAAGCTCGACGGCATCGCCATCCGGGTCCCGACGATCAACGTGTCGGTCGTCGATCTCACGGCGGAGCTCGAGAAGCCCGTGACCGTCGGCGCGGTCAACGACGCCTTCCGGGCGGCGGCGGCGGGAGCGCTCAAAGGCATCCTCGACACGACCGACGAGGAGCTCGTCTCGAGCGACTTCAACGGCAACCCGCACTCGTCGATCGTCGACCTGCCGTCCACGGCCATCGTGGACGGCAGCATGGTCAAGGTACTGGCCTGGTACGACAACGAGTACGGCTACTCGTCTCGCGTGCGGGACCTCATCCGCTTCATCGGCAAGAGTCTGTAACCGATAGCGTGCCGAAGCTGGCGATCGAGGACCTCCCGCTCCGGGGCCGCCGGGTCTTCCTCCGGGCGGACCTCAACGTGCCGCTCGACGGCGGCGCGGTCACGGACGACACGCGCCTGCGCGCCGTGCTCCCGACCCTCCGCCACGCGATCGACGCCGGCGCCTCCGTCGTCCTCGCCTCGCACCTCGGCCGTCCCAAGGGCGAGCCCGATCCGCGCTGGTCGCTCAAGCCGGTCGCCGAGCGGCTCTCGGCGCTGCTCGGGCGGCCGGTGCCCCTGGCGCCGGATTGTGTCGGCGACGCGACCGCGGCGCTCGTGAAGGCGCTCGGCCCCGGGGACGTGCTGCTCCTCGAAAATCTCAGGTTCCATCCCGAGGAGGAGAAGAACGACGACGCGTTCGCGCGGGAGCTCGCCGGTCTCGCGGACGTGTACGTGAACGACGCCTTCGCCGCGGCCCACCGCGCCCACGCCTCGATCGCCGCGATCACCCATCACCTGCAGCCCGCCGCCGCGGGGCTCCTCATGCGGCGCGAGCTGGAGGCGCTCGGGCGGATCCTCGAGGCGCCGGAGCGTCCCCTCGTCGCCGTGCTGGGTGGCGCGAAGGTCTCGGACAAGCTCGCGCTCGTCGAGCACCTGCTCGAGCGCGTGGACGCGCTCCTCGTCGGCGGCGGCATGGCGTTCACCTTCCTCCTGGCGCTGGGGCACGCGGTCGGCCGCTCGCTCGTGGAGCCGGACCGGATCGGCACGGCGCGGCGGGCGCTCGAGACGTCGCGCCGGCGGGGCGTGCCGCTCGTGCTGCCCGTGGACGCCGTCGTCGCCGAGGGGCTCGACAGCCCGTCGGGCCGAGCCGTCCCCGTGCGCGAGATCCCCGCCGGCCAGATGGGGCTCGACATCGGACCGTTCACCATCGACCGCTTCCGCGCGCCGCTCAAGACCGCGCGGACGATCGTCTGGAACGGGCCGATGGGCGTCTTCGAGAAGCCTCCCTTCGCGACGGGCACCCTCGCGGTGGCGCGCGCGGTGGCCGGGTCGGGCGCGTTCTCCCTCATCGGCGGCGGCGATACGATCGCGGCGGTGAACCAGTCGGGCGTCACCGACCGCATCGGCTACATTTCGACCGCGGGCGGCGCGTTCCTCGAGTTCCTCGAGGGCCGGCGGCTGCCCGGCGTCGAGGCGCTGACGGAGGCCGCGTGATGCGTACGCCTCTCGTGATCGGCAACTGGAAGATGAACGGCACGCTCGCCGAGGCGCGCGCGCTGGCCACGGGTGTCCGTGACGGGCTCAAGCGCGTCCGCGGCGTCGAGGTCGTCGTGTGCCCGCCGTTCACCGCGCTCGCCGCCGTCGCGGAGATCCTGGCCGGAACCCCGATCGGCCTCGGCGGCCAGACCTGCCACCACGAGGCCTCCGGCGCCTACACGGGCGAGATCGCGCCGACGATGCTCGTGGACGTCGGCTGCCGCGCGGTGCTGGCGGGCCACTCGGAGCGGCGCCGCGAGCTGGGCGAGACGGACGCGCAGATCAACCGGAAGGTCATCGCGGCGCTGGCGCACGGCCTGATGCCGGTGCTCTGTGTCGGCGAGACGGCGGACGAGCGGCGGCAGGGCCTCACGTTCACCACGGTGGAGGGGCAGCTCCGGGCCGGGCTCGCGGGCCTCGACGCCGCCGCGCTCGGCGGGGTGACGCTCGCCTACGAGCCGGTGTGGGCGATCGGCACAGGCCTGAACGCGACGCCGGCGCAGGCCGCCGAGGTCCACGGCTATCTCCGGGGCCTGCTCTCCGAGCTGGCCTCGAAGGAGGCCGCGCAGGCCACGCGTGTCCTCTATGGCGGAAGCGTAAAAGCGGATAATATCGACGGGCTCTTGGCGGAGACCGAGATCGACGGCGCCCTCGTCGGCGGCGCGAGTCTCAACGTCCAGGGCTTCGTCGCGATCGTCAAGAAGGCCGCGCGGGGCGCGGCCGCGAGGGGAGAGTAGATGGTCATCGCGCTCACGATCGTCCACATCATCGCCTGCTTCGCGATCATGGGTATCGTGCTGCTCCAGTCGGGCAAGGGCGCCGACATCGGCTCGGCGTTCGGCGGCGCGGGCAGCCAGGCCGTCTTCGGGTCGATGGGCACCCCCACGATCCTGGGCAAGATCACGACGGCCATCGCGATCGTGTTCACGCTCACCTCGTTCTCGCTCGCGCTGCTCGGCGGCGAGCGGGGCGGCTCGGTCGTGCGCGAGTCCGCGCCGGCGAGCGCGCCTGCCGAGCCCACGGCGCCCGCTGCGCCTACGCCGCCCGCGCCGGCACCGGCCAGGTAAGTCGCCATGCGCATGCGACGGCTGCTGCTCTTCGCGCTCGCCGTCGCGATCCTCGCGTGCGGGAGCGCCACCGACGACGCCGCGGCCCAGGGCGGCGCCAAGGCGTACGGCGACACCTTCATCGATTCGATCCTCGGCAACATCTCCAGCTTCATCCCGATGATCACGACCGATCTCTACTCGCACCAGGTCGGCGAGCTCCTCTACAGCGGTCTCGTCACCTTCGACCGCGACATGAACCCGCAGGGCGACCTGGCCGAGTCGTGGAAGTTCAGCAAGGACTGCCTCGATCTGACCTTCAACCTCCGCAAGGGCGTGAAGTGGCACGACGGCCAGCCCTTCAGCGCGGCGGACGTCGTCTTCACCTACGAAGCGGCGATCGACCCGAAGACGCCGAACGCGTACAAGAACGACTTCGACGACGTGGAGAGCGTCAAGCTGGTGGATTCGCACACCGTGCGCGTCCGCTACTCGAAGCCCTACGCCAAGGCGCTCGTGAGCTGGGGGCTGGCGATCCTCCCCAAGCACCTGCTCCAGACGTGGGTGCAGAACGGCAAGATCAAGGAGGCGCCGCAGAACTTCGAGAAGCCGATCGGGACGGGTCCGTACCGCTTCGGCGAATTCCGGTCGGGCGAGCGCGCCGTGCTCCATTCGAACCCCGACTACTTCAAGGGCCGGCCGTATCTCTCGCGCGTCGTCTACCGGGTCATTCCGAGCCAGGCGACCATGTTCCTGGAGCTGAAGGCCAAGGGGCTCGACTCCTCGGAGCTCACCGCGCTGCAGTACGCGCGGCAGACCGACTACCCCGCCTTCAAGAGCGAGTACAACCGCTATCGCTGGGCGGGCGACCGCTACACCTACTTCGGCTTCAACCTCAAGGACCCGCGCTTCGCCGACAAGCGCGTGCGCCAGGCGTTCGCCTACGCGATCGACAAGAAGCAGGTGATCGAGGGCGTCATCCTCGGCCTCGGCCGCGACGCGACGGGACCATACATGCCGGGGTCGTGGCCCTACACGGACAGGGTCAAGACGTACAGCTACGACCCGGCGAAGGCCAGGAAGCTCCTCGCGGAGGCGGGCTGGAGGGAGAGGAACGGCGACGGGATCCTCGTGAAGGACGGCACGCCCTTCGCGTTCGAGCTGCTCACCAACCAGGGCAACGACGAGCGCAAGAAGATCGCCGAGATCATCCAGGCGTCGCTGCGCGAGATCGGCGTCGCCGTCGAGATCCGCATCATCGAGTGGGCGACGCTGCTGAAGCAGCACATCAAGAAGCGCAACTTCGAGGCGATCGTGCTCGGCTGGGCGATCGGCATCGATCCCGACCAGTACGGCGTGTGGCACTCGTCGCAGACGGGTCCGGATCACCTGAACCACATCCAGTTCCAGAACCCGGAGGTGGACGCGCTGCTCGAGTCCGGGCGCACGTCCTGCGTGCAGGCCGACCGCGTGAAGTACTACCACAAGATCCAGCACGTGCTCGCGGACGAGCAGCCGGTAGTCTTCCTCTACTTCCGGGACATGCTCCAGGCCGTGAGCTCGCGCGTGCACGGCATCGACCCGGGACCGAACGGGTTCCGCTACAACATGCCCGAGTGGTACGTGCCGAAGGGGTTGCAGCGTTACACCGCCCCCGTTCCCCAGGTCACCCCGTAATGAGCGAGGACACCGTCTGCTAGACTAGCGCTCCATGCTCGGCTACGCGCTGCGGCGTTGCGTCTTCGCCGTCCCGCTGCTGATCGGCATCACCTTCATCTCCTTCATCGTCATCCACCTGGCGCCCGGCGACCCGACCGAGATCCAGACGGGCGATCTCGGCATCAACGCCCAGGCCGTCAAGCAGATGCGCGAGCTCTACGAGCTGGACAAGCCGCTGTACGTGCAGTACTGGAAGTGGCTCCGGCGCATCGTCCATCTCGACTTCGGCCGCTCGTTCTCACCGGACGGCCGGCTGGTCCTCGACAAGATCGGCGAGCGGCTGCCGATCACCCTCTTCCTCAACATCCTGCAGCTGTCGATCATCGTCGCCTTCGCCGTGCCGATCGGCGTGACCAGCGCCGTCAGGCAGTACTCCGTCTTCGACAAGGTGACCACGCTTTTCGTCTTCATCGGCTTCGCCACCCCGGACTTCTGGCTCGCCCTCCTGTTGATGATCCTGTTCGGCGTCGAGCTCGGCTGGCTGCCGATCTCCGGGCTGCGCTCGATGAACTGGGAGTTTCTGCCGTTCTGGAAGCAGCAGCTCGACTTCCTAAGCCACCTGATCCTGCCCACCTTCGTCGTCACGTTCGGTGGCCTCGCCGGCTTCTCGCGATACATGCGCCAGGCGATGCTCGACGTGATCCGGCAGGACTACATCCAGACGGCGCTCGCGAAGGGCCTGGCGAGCCGGGTCGTCATCGGCAAGCACGCGCTGCGCAACGCCATGATGCCGATCGTGACCATCCTCGGCCTGTCGCTGCCCGGTCTCATCGGCGGCAGCGTCATCGTCGAGTCGATCTTCGCCATCCCGGGAATGGGCCAGCTCATGGTGCAGGCGGTGTACGAGCGCGACTACCCGGTGATCATGGGCAACCTCGTGGTCGTCTCGACTCTCACGCTCGTCGCCAACCTGATCGCCGACATCGCCTACAGCCTCGTGGATCCGCGTATCCGCGTGGGGCGCCGGCGCCGCTGAGCCGTGCGCTCCTTCTGGCGCGCCTTCCGCCGCAACCGGCTGGCCGTGGCCGGCGGCACCGTCGTCCTCGTGCTCGTGCTGCTCGCGGTGCTGGCGCCCGTGCTGGCGCCGTGGGATCCGCACCGTCCCGACATCAAGATGATCCTGACACCGCCGTCCGGCGACCACTGGCTCGGAACCGACCAGATCGGTCGTGACGTCCTGTCGCGGATGCTCCACGGCTCGCGCGTCTCCCTCACGGTGGGCTTCGTGTCCGTCGGCATCGCGACCCTGATCGGGATCACGCTCGGCGCCACCGCCGGCTACAACGGCGGCCTCGTCGACGCGGCGATCATGCGCCTCGTCGACCTCATGCTGGTCTTCCCGCGGTTCTTCCTCCTCCTGGCCGTGCTCGCGTTTCTCCACCCGTCGATCTGGACGATCATGGCGGTCATCGGGATGACGGCGTGGATGGGCGTCGCGCGGCTCGTGCGCGCGGAGTTCCTCACGCTCAAGGAGCGCGAGTTCGTCGTGTCGTCGCAGTCGATCGGCGCGAGCGCATTTCGGATCATCTGGCGACACATCCTGCCGAACGCGATGGGGCCGGTGCTGGTCGCGATGACGCTCGGCATCCCCGCGGCGATTCTCACGGAGTCGGGGCTCTCGTTCCTCGGCCTCGGCGTGCGGCCGCCGTACGCGACGTGGGGCAACATCCTGAGCGAGGGCAAGGACGCGATCGAGCTGGCGTGGTGGCTCAGCGTCTACCCGGGGCTCGCGATCCTCGTCACCGTGCTGTCCTACAACCTCCTCGGCGAGGGCATTCGGGACGCGCTCGACCCGCGGCTGCGCCAGAGCGCGCGCCGGCTTGGCGCGAGAGTGCGTTGAGCGGTATACTTCGCTTCCGTCGTCCACGGGCCGAAGTGGCGGAACTGGCAGACGCGCACGTTTGAGGGGCGTGTGGGGCAACCCGTGGGGGTTCGAGTCCCCCCTTCGGCACCATTCGTTCGTGGAGCGAGCATGAAGGCGACGCTCGCTCTCTTCGTCGTCCTCGTTGCACCGGCGTCGGCGCTCGCACAAGCGCCCGCCGGAATCATCACGACGCTCGACGGTCTGGCGACAGTGACTCGTAGAAGCCAGGCCACGCCAATGCCGCTCAGGTTCAGCGATTCCGTCTTCATCGGCGACCGGATCGCCACCTCTCCGCAGTCGCTGCTCAAGGCGCTTATCGGTGGCAAGGCGTTGCTGACGATCCGCGAGGTTTCGACGGTGGGGCTCTACGAAACGCTCGGAAGAGCCACGATCGCGTTGGAGAGCGGCAAACTCATGCTTAGCGTGCTGAAGGATCGCATGGCGCCGGGTGAGGTTTGGGAGATCCGCACGCGCAACGCGGTCGTGGAAGTCCGCGGCACCCAGGTTATCGTCGAAGTTGTAAGCCCCGTCGTGACGACCATCTGCGTGATGTTCGGAACTGTCTCGGTCGGCGCCGTCGGCGGCGCCGCGGTCGACGTCGGCCCGAGCCAGAGCGTCACGGTCACCGGAGACGCGCCGGGCGGCAAACTCTCGCCACTCTCCTCCTGCAGGACGGGTGTGAGTCGGGGCTGCAAGGCAGAGCCACGCCGGGTCAGGGCCAGAAGCCCGGAGCGCTGGGTGAGAAGTCCCTCGAATAGGCGTCGTTCGGGGCTCCGCGCGGTACTGTCGGGCACCGCCTCAGCCCCCCGTGGCATAATCAAGCGGTTGCGACGGTGAGGAACGACTGCGCATGACGACGGCACTTCCCGTGATCCAGCCCGCCGCGCTCGAGCAGGGCCGGAAGCCCGCGTGGCTCAAGGTGCGGGCGCCCGGCGGGCCGAACTACATCCGGCTCAAGGCGCTCATGCGCTCCGCGAACCTGCACTCCGTCTGCGAAGAAGCCCGCTGCCCGAACATCGGGGAGTGCTGGGAGGACGCCACCGCGACCTTCATGATCCTCGGCGACGTCTGCACGCGGAACTGCGGCTACTGCGCGATCGCGCATGGCCGGCCGACCTGGGAGGACCGCGAGGAGCCTGACCGGCTCGGCCGCACAGTGGCGCAGCTCGGCCTCGAATACGTCGTCATCACCTCGGTCAACCGCGACGACCTCGCCGACGGCGGCGCCGCGCACTGGGCGGCGACGATCCGCGCCGTCCACCGCCACGCCCCGGCGTGCCGCGTCGAGACTCTCATCCCCGACTTCCAGGGCGACGGCGCGGCGCTCCGCACCGTGCTCGAAGCGCGGCCGCAGGTGCTGAACCACAACACCGAGACGGTCCCGCGTCTCTACAAGCTCGCGCGGCACGGCGGCCGCTACGCGCGCACGCTCGAGCTCTTCCGCCGCGCGCGGGCGTGGGCGCCCGAGATCCCACGCAAATCCGGGATCATCCTGGGGCTCGGCGAGGAGCGAGACGAGCTGGTCGCCACGCTCTCCGACCTTCGCGAGGCCGGCGTGTCGCGCCTCACGCTCGGTCAATACCTGCGCCCATCGCCGCAGCACCTGCCGGTCGCGCGGTACGTGACGCCGGAGGAGTTCGCGGAGCTGGGCCGGATCGGCCGCGAGCTCGGCTTCGCCCGCGTCGAATCCGGCCCGCTGGTCCGCAGCTCGTATCACGCCAAGCGACAGACGGAGGCGGCGGAGGCACCGTGATCGAATACACGACGATCCTCATGGCCTTCGGCCTCGCCGCGGCGATCGCCGGCGCGATGCTGGTGGTCCCCTCGCTGATCGCGCCGCGCCGTCTGACGCCCGTGAAGGTCCAGCCCTTCGAGTGCGGCAAGGACCCGCTGGGGGTCGCCGAGGGCCGGTTCGCCATCAAGTTCTCGACGGTCGCGATCCTGTTCATCCTGATCGACATCGAGCTGCTCTTCATCTGGCCGTGGGCGATGGTCTACCGGAAGCTCGGCGCGTTCGGCTTCGTCTCGATGGTCGTCTTCCTGGCGATCCTGATGCTCGGGTTCTTCTACATCTGGCGCAAGGGAGGCCTCGAATGGGAGTAGGCAGCTTCTTCACGGGTAAGCTCGACGAGGCCCTCGGCTGGGCGCGGAAGTACTCGATCTTCCAGTATCCGTTCGTCACCGCGTGCTGCGGCATGGAGTACATGGCGACGGCGTGCTCGCACTACGACATCGACCGCTTCGGCGCGGGGCTGCCGCGCTTCTCGCCGCGTCAGGCGGACGTCCTCTTCGTCGTCGGCACGATCAGTCACAAGATGGCGCCGGTCCTCAAGCGCGTGTACGACCAGATGACCGAGCCGAAGTGGGTCGTCGCCTTCGGCGTCTGCACGTGCACGGGCGGCTTCTACAACAACTACGCGACGGTGCAGGGGATCGACACGCTCATTCCCGTCGACATCTACATCCCGGGCTGCCCGCCGCGTCCCGAGTCCGTGATCGACGGCCTCATGAAGCTGCAGGACAAGATCGCGACCCAGGCCCAGAGGTTCTGAGGCGTTCATGACCGGCGAGCAGATCGTCTCGCGCCTCGGCGCGCGCTTCGGCGCGGCGATCGTCGAGACCCACGCGCATCGCGACGTGCCCACGGTCGTGGTCGAGCGCGCGCGGCTCGTCGAGACGCTCCGCGCGTGCCGCGACGAGCCGGACCTCGCCTTCGATATGCTGACGGACCTCACGGCGGTGGACTACTCGAAGTTCCCGGGACGCGAGGACGGTCCGCGCTTCGAGGTCGTCTACCACCTCACGTCGATCGCCCACAACCACCGCGTGCGGCTGAAGGTGAGCGTCGAGGAGGACGACGCGGTGGTGCCGACCGCCTCCCCCCTCTGGCCGATCGCCAACTGGCTCGAGCGCGAGGTGTGGGACATGTTCGGCGTGCGCTTCGACGGCCATCCCGACCCCCGGCGCCTCCTGATGTACGAGGAGTTCGTCGGCCACCCGCTGCGCAAGGACTATCCGATCGACCGCCGCCAGCCGCTCATCGGTCCGCATGCCTGAGACGACGCGCCGCGAGTTCATGCTGGGCGAGGGCGCCGGCACGGGCGCCGGCAGCCAGAACATCCACGTCGGCATGGGCCCCGCGCACCCGGCGATGCACGGCATCATCCGCATCCTGACCGAGCTCGACGGCGAGACCATCGTCAAGGCCGACGTCGAGATCGGCTACCTGCACCGCGCCTTCGAGAAGGATTGCGAGGCGGGCGGCTGGAACAACGCGATCCCGTACACCGACCGCCTCAACTACGTCTCGCCGCTGATCAACAACTTCGCCTACGCGGCGGCGGTCGAGAAGCTCCTCGGGATCGAGGTGACCGAGCGCTGCCAGTACATCCGGACGATCATGTCGGAGATCTCGCGCGTCTCCGACCACCTGACGTGCGTCGGCGCCTCGGCGATGGAGCTCGGCGCCTTCACCGTCTTCCTCTACATGATCAAGGCGCGCGAGTACCTGTGGGAGCTCGTCGAGGACGTGACGGGCGCGCGGCTGACGATCTCGTACGGGCGCGTCGGCGGCGTCAAGGCGGACCTGCCCGAGGGATTCGCGGACAAGTGCAAGAAGGCGTTCGGCGAGGTCCGCGAGGTGCTCGTCGAGGTCCACCGGCTGCTCACCGGCAACCGGATCTTCCTGGACCGCATGGTCGGCGTCGGCGCGCTCTCGCGCGAGGAGACGATCGCCTACGGCATCACGGGGCCGCTGCTCCGCGCCGTCGGCGTGCCCTACGACGTCCGCACGGCGTCCCCGCACTGGGCCTACGACCGGGTCGAGTTCGAGGTTCCCACGCGCACCGACGGCGACAACTTCGCGCGCTACCTCGTGCGGATGGACGAGATGGAGCAGGCGATGCGCATCGCCGAGCAGGCGCTGGCGACGATCCCGGGGGGCGCGATCAACGTGGACTTCGAGGGACGGCCGATCGACCCGGCGGCGTACGTGGACCAGGGCAAGCAGGGACGCACCGAGGGACTGCTCCTCCTGCCGATCACGCTCTCGCCGAATCTCCAGGGACAGAACCGCGCCGCGCTCGACCGCGTCAACGCCCACGACAAGCGCGTCGTGCTGCCGTCCAAGGAGACGGCGTACGGCTCGATCGAGGGGTTGATGAACCACTTCATGCTGATCATGGAGGGCTTCGGCATCCGGCCGCCGGCGGGCGAGGCGTACTTCGCCTCGGAGGGCGCCAACGGCGAGCTCGGCTTCTACGTCGTCTCCGACGGCGGCGACCGGCCGTACCGCGTGCGCTGCCGGCCGCCGTGCCTCAATCCGATGGCCGCGCTGCACCGGATGGTCGAGGGCGGAATGATCGCCGACCTCGTCCCCACCTTCGGCTCCGTCAACATGATCGGGGGCGAGCTTGACCGCTAGCGTCAGCTTCACCCCGGCCCAGCTCGCCGAGGTCCGGCGGCTGCAGGCGCTCTATCCGGACAGGCGCGCCGCGCTGCTGCCCGCGCTGCACATCGCGCAGGACGCGTTCGGCTGGATCTCGCACGAGACCGAGGTGTACGTGGCCGGTCTCTTCGGTCTCTCGCCGGCGCACGTCCACGAGGTCGTCACCTTCTACACGCTCTATTTCCAGCAGCCCAAGGGACGCCACGTCGTCGCCGTGTGCCACAACCTCTCCTGCCACCTGGCGGGCGCCCAGGACATCCTCGGCCACCTCAAGACGCGGCTCGGCGTCGAGGTCGGCGAGACGACGGAGGACGGCCGCGTGACGCTCCAGGCCGTCGAGTGCCTCTGCGCCTGCGAGTGCGCGCCGATGATGCAGGTGGACGACCGCTACGAGATGGACCTCACGCGGGACAAGGTGGACCGCATTCTGGAGGCGCTCCGGTGACGGGCGAGCCGATCCTGACGCGGAACTTCGACCGGTCCGATGGACACACACTCGCCGTCTATCGCGAGACCGGCGGCTACACCGGGTGGGCGAAGGCGCAGACCATGGAGCCGGCGGCGATCGTCGAGGCGGTCAAGGCGTCGAACCTCCGGGGGCTGGGCGGCGCGGGATTCCCGACGGGGACGAAGTGGTCGTTCGTCCCGAAGAATCACACCGGGCCCGTCTACCTCGTGATCAACGCCGACGAGGGCGAGCCCGGCACCTTCAAGGACCGCTATCTGCTCGAGCGCGACCCGCACTCGCTGATCGACGGCATGCTCATCTCGGCGCGCGCGATCCGTTCGAGGACGGGGTTCGTCTACATCCGCGGCGAGTATGTCGAGCCGTGGCGCCGCTTCTCGGCGGCGGTGAAGGAGGCGTACGACGCGGGCCTCCTCGGCAAGGGGTTCGACATCGTCGTTCATCGGGGCGCTGGCGCGTACATCTGCGGTGAGGAGACGGGTCTGCTCTCGTCGCTCGAGGGGAAGAAGGGCTGGCCGAAGATCAAGCCGCCGTTCCCCGCCGTGAAGGGGGCCTTCGACCAGCCGACGATCGTCAATAACGTCGAGACGATCTGCCACGTGCCGCACATCATCAACCGCGGCGCCGCGTGGTTCGCCGGCCTCGGTACCCCGACCCAGGGGGGCACGCGCATCTACTCGGTCTCCGGGCGCGTGAGGCGGCCGGGGATCTACGAGGCGCCCGTCTCGATCACCCTGCGCCAGCTCATCTACGATCTCGCCGGCGGCGTCACGGGCAACGGCCGCCTCAAGGCCGTCGTGCCCGGCGGCTCGTCCGCGGCGATCCTGACGGCCGACGAGATCGACTGCGTGATGGACGTCGACGGGGTCAAGGCCGCGGGCTCGATGGCCGGCTCGGCGGGCATCATCGTCATGGACGAGACCGTCTCCATTCCCGACGCGCTGATGGTCGTCGCCCGCTTCTACGCGCACGAGTCGTGCGGCCAGTGCACGCCGTGCCGCGAGTCCACGGGCTGGATCTACAAGATGACGAAGCGGATCGTCGAGGGGCGCGCGCGCAAGGACGACCTCGACACGATCCTCGACGTCGCGCGCCGGGGCGCCGGCACGACGATCTGCGCCTTCTACGACGGCGCGGTCGGGCCCTACATCTCCTACATCGAGAAGTTCCGGGCCGAGTTCGAGGCCCTGGTGGCAAAGTAGCGCGCGATGCCGAAGCTGACGATCGACGGCAAGGTGATCGAGGTCGAGGCGGGGACCAATCTCATCGAGGCCGCGCGACGCCTCGGCATCGAGGTCCCGCACTACTGCTACCACCCCGGGCTCTCCATCGCCGGCCAGTGCCGCCTCTGCATGGTGGACATCGACAAGACGCTGCGGCCGACGATCGCCTGTAACACCCAGGCGGCGGAGGGCATGGTGGTCCACACGGAGACGGAGCGCGTGAAGGACACGCGCCGCTCGATCATGGAATTCCACCTGATCAACCATCCGCTCGACTGCCCGGTGTGCGACCAGGCGGGCGAGTGCTGGCTGCAGATCTACTACATGAAGCACGGCCTCTACGATCCACGCATGGTGGACGAGAAGGTCCACAAGCCGAAGGCCGTGCCGCTCGGGCCGCACGTGATGCTCGACGCCGAGCGCTGCATCCTGTGCTCGCGCTGCGTCCGGTTCTGCGACGAGATCACGGGCACGGGCGAGCTCGGCATCTTCAGCCGTGGCGATCACTCCGAGATCGGCCTGTTCCCGGGCCAGGATCTCACCAACCGCTATTCCGCCAACGTCGTGGACATCTGCCCGGTCGGCGCGCTCACGGACCGCGACTTCCGCTTCCAGGTGCGCGTCTGGTACCTCGACGCGGCGAAGGCGGTCTGTCCGGGTTGCGCGCGCGGCTGCAACATCGAGGTCCACGTCAACCACCGGCGCCCGCACCACGCGGACGGTCGGCGCGTGGCGCGCCTCAAGCCGCGCCTCAATCCCGACGTCAACGCGTGGTGGATCTGTGACGAGGGGCGGTACGGCTTCAAGTCGGTCGACGACCCGAGCCGCCTCTCGGCGCCGCTCTCGCGGCGCGGCGGCACCGTCGCCGACGTCTCGTGGGACGACGCCGTCGCGGCGCTCGCGGACGCGCTCGGTCGGACGCCGCCGGGTGAGGTCGGCGTGCTCGCGTCGCCGGCGATGGCGAACGAGGACCTCCTGGCGCTCCGGCGGCTGTGCGAGCAGCGGGGGATCACGCGCGTCGCCTTCGCGGTCCCGCCGCGCACCCCGGCCGTCGGCGACGACTTCCTCCTGCGCGCCGATCGCAGCCCGAACGCGCGCGGCGCCGAGCTGATCGGGCTCGGCGGCGACGCGTCGAACGTGATCGCGGCGGCGCGCGCCGGGCAGCTCCGCGGCCTGCTGCTGTTCCAGCACGACCTGTTCCGGAGCGCCTGGCCGGAGGCGGACGTGCGGGACGCGCTCATGCGCACGGAGACCGTCATCTACGCCGGGACCAACGCGAACGCGACGAGCGCGCTCGCGCGCTGGGTGCTGCCCTCGGCGGCGTGGGTCGAACGGGACGGCACCTTCACCAACTTCGAGGGACGCGTGCAGCGGTTCCGGCAGGCGTGCGAGCCGCTCGGCGCGGCCCGGCCCGACTGGGCGTGGCTGGGGCTGCTGCTCGCCGCGCTCGGCGGTACCCCGGCGGGCGAGCGGGCCGAGCACTGGTTCCGCGCGCTGGCCGAATCCGTCCCGGCGTTCGCGGGGCTGAGCTACCGGACGCTCGGCGACGGCGGCCGGCTCGTCGCCGGCGCGCGGTCGGCGGGCGTGCCCGTGCCGCCGGGCCGGCGCGCCCCGGTCACGGCATGAGTGCGGCCTTGCGAATCGAGGCGCTCGGCGCCGAGATGAGCCTGTGAACGCGGTCGCGGACCTCGGCATCGCCTTCGGGCGCGTCGCGTTCGCCATCCTCTTCGTCGTCAACGTGGCGGCGCTCCTCGGCTGGGTCGAGCGCAAGCAGTCGGCGATCATGCAGGACCGGATCGGCGCCAACCGCGCCTCGATCCTCGGCTTCCGCGTGCTCGGCCTGTTCCACCCGATCGCCGACGCGATCAAGATGCTGACGAAGGAGGACTTCCTCCCGGCGCGCGCGGACCGGCTCCTCTTCCGGCTGGCGCCGTTCGTGTCGGTCTTCTTCGGCCTCGTCGCGTTCGCCTCGATCCCGTTCGGCGACACGCTGCGCGTCTTCGGCCGGGAGATCCCGCTCCAGGCGGTGACGCTCAACGTCGGCGTCCTCTACGTCTTCGCGATGCTCTCGCTCGGCGTGTACGGCGTGATGATGGCCGGCTGGTCGTCGGCGAACAACTACGCGCTGCTCGGCGGCCAGCGCGCGGCGGCGCTCATGATCTCGGCGGAGATCGCCATCGGAGCCTCGATCATGGGCGTGATCATGGTCTACGGCTCGCTCGACCTTCAGGATATCGTGCGCGCGCAGGGCGAGCCGCTGCTACCGGGGCTGCTCGGGAGCTGGATCCCACGGTGGGGCATCATCATGCAGCCGCTCGCCTTCGTGCTGTTCCTCACGGCGGGCATCGCGGCGACGAAGCGGATCCCCTTCGACATGCCCGAGGGCGAGTCGGAGATCATCGGCTACTTCGTCGAGTACAGCGGCATGAAGTTCGGCATGTTCCTGATGGCCGACCTCGTCGAGACGACCGTGATCGCGGGGATGACGACCTCGTTCTTCCTCGGCGGCTGGCAGGTCCCGTGGCTCGGCGCGGACGGCTTCGCGTTCCCGTGGGGCGCGTCGCTCCCGCTGCCCCACCTCCTCGTGGTCCTGCTGCAGACGGGCGCGTTTTTCGCCAAGATCGGCGCGACGATCTTCCTCATGATGCTCATCCGGTGGACGCTGCCGCGCTTCCGTTACGATCAGGCGATGCGGCTCGGCTGGCTCGGCCTCTTCCCGCTCTCGATCCTCAACATCGTGGTGACGGGCGGCCTGATGCTGCTCGGCGGCATGGCGGCGGCCCGGTGAAGTTCTCCCAGCGGTTCTACCTGGTCGAGGTCCTCTCGGGACTCGCGCTGACCGCCGCGCACTTCTTCCGCAACATGGGACGTCACACGGCGACGCTGCTCGGTGGCCGCGGCGCGCGCGGCGCCGTCACGATCCAGTATCCGGACGAGCATCGCCCCTACTCGCCGCGCCTCCGGTCGCTCCACCGGCTGGTGCGCCGCGAGGACGGCTCGCCGCGCTGCGTGGCGTGCATGATGTGCGAGACGGTCTGTCCCGCGCACTGCATCTACATCGTCGCCGACGAGCACCCGAACCCGGAGATCGAGAAGATGCCGGCGCGCTTCGACATCGACCTGGGCAAGTGTGTCTTCTGTGGATTTTGCGTCGAGGCATGCCCGGAGGACGCGATCCGGATGGACACGGGGATCCTCGAGTTCTCCTCGTACACGCGGGGCGGGATGATCTACACCAAAGAGGCCCTGCTCGCGCTCGAGCCCGCGGGGGCGGACGGGCGGCCGCGGTCGGCGGTGCCGATTCCGGCCGACCGGACGGCGTGATGGCCGTCCTCGCCTTCGGCGTGATCGCGCTCGTCGCCGTCGCGTCGGCGCTGGGCCTCGTGCTGCGTCGCAACCCGATCCACGGCGCGCTCTTCCTCGTCGTCAACCTCGGCTCGATCGCCGCGCTCTACCTGATGCTCGGCGCCGAGTTCCTCGCCGCCGCGCAGGTCATCGTATACGCCGGCGCGATCATGGTCCTGTTCGTCTTCGCGATCATGGTGCTGATTCCCGGCAAGGAGGAGACGGGACCCGACCCGCGCCGCGCGTGGCGGACAGCGGCGCTGCCGGCGGGCTTCCTGCTCTTCCTGCTCGTCGCCGGGACAGGGATCGCGCGGCTCGGCACCCCGGTGTCGGCCGCCCCGGGGCCGGCCGACAACGTCTCCGCGCTCGCGCGGGCGCTCTTCTCCGACTACCTGTACCCGTTCGAGCTGACCTCGGTGCTGCTGCTCACGGCGATGGTCGGGGTGATGCTCCTGGCGAGGCGACGGGCGTGATCCCCGAGTCCTGGTACGTCGCGCTCTCGGCCGCGCTCTTCTCGATCGGCGCCTGCGGCGTGATCGTCCGCCGGAACCCGCTCGTGATCTTCATGTCCATCGAGCTCATGCTCAACGCGGCGAATCTCGCGCTGGTCGTCTTCGGCCGGCGGTTCGGGTCCATCGACGGGCAGGCGCTCGTGCTCTTCGTCATGGCCGTCGCGGCCGCCGAGGTCGCGGTCGGGCTCGCGATCATCGTGGCGATCTTCCGCGTGCGCGCCCGGTTGTCGGTCGACGACCTGAGCCTCCTGCGGTGGTAAAGGCTTGATAGGCTAGGGAGGGGAGGGGACGCATGGCCCAGAAGGGAACGGCCCAGACGGCGGCGTCGCCGGGAGTCGACGCCGGTCTGGCGAGACGGCTGCTCGCCGACATGGTCCTGATCCGCCGCTTCGAGGAGAAGGCGGCGGAGGCGTACGCGATGGGCAAGATCGGCGGCTTCCTCCATCTCTACATCGGTGAGGAGGCGGTGGCGGTCGGCGCGACCTCCACGCTGCGCCCGGACGACTACGCCATCGCCGCCTACCGCGATCACGGCCACTGCTTGGCCAAGGGCTCGGACCCGCGGCGCGCGATGGCCGAGCTCTACGGGCGACGCGACGGGCTCAGCCACGGCAAGGGCGGCTCGATGCACCTGTTCGACAAGACGACGAACTTCCTCGGCGGCCACGCCATCGTCGGCGCGCACCTGCCGATCGCGGCCGGGGTCGCCTTCGCCGTCAAGTATCAGGGCACGGACCAGGTCATCGTCTGCTACTTCGGCGACGGCGCGGTGCCGGAGGGCGAGTTCCACGAGTCGATGAATCTCTCGGCGCTGTGGAAACTCCCGGTCGTGTGGATCTGCGAGAACAACCGGTACGCGATGGGCACCTCGCTCGAGCGCGCGCTGGCGCAGACGGAGATCTGGAAGTTCGGCGAGACTTACGGCATCCCGTGCGAGCCGGTGGACGGCATGGACGTGCTCGCCGTGCGCGACAGCGTGACCCGCGCCGTCGCCCGCGCGCGCGCGGACAGGACGCCGACGCTGATCGAGGCGCGCACCTACCGCTTCCGCGGCCACTCGATGCGCGATCCGGCCGGCGCGGTCTACCGTACGAAGGAGGAGGTCGAGCAGGAGAAGCAGCGCGACCCGATCTTGTTGTTCCGCGAGCGGGCGCTGACGGCGGGGTGGCTCACCGAGGACGACGTGCGCAAGATCGAGAAGGACGCGAACGACCTCGTGGACGAGGCCGTGGCGTTCGCCGATGCCTCGCCGGAGCCCGACCTGTCGGAGCTCCTCACCGACATCTTCAAGGAGAACGGCTGATGGCGGTGATGACGTACCGCGAGGCGCTGAACCTCGCGCTGCGCGAGGAGATGCGGCGCGACCCGCGCGTCTTCGTGATGGGCGAGGAGGTCGGGCTCTACGAGGGCGCGTACAAGGTCACCCAGGGGATGCTCAAGGAATTCGGCCCGGCGCGCGTGGTGGACACGCCGATCGCCGAGTCCGGCTTCACCGGCGTCGGCATCGGCGCGGCCATGGTCGGGCTCCGGCCCGTCATCGAGATGATGACCTTCAACTTCGCGCTGCTCGCGCTCGACCAGATCGTCAACTCGGCCGCGAAGATGCTGTACATGTCGGGCGGCCAGTTCAACGTGCCGATCGTCATCCGCGGCCCCGGCGGGCCCGCGCACCAGCTGGCGGCGCAGCACTCGCAGTCGATGGAGGCGTACTTCTATCACGTGCCGGGGCTCAAGGTGGTGCGGCCGACGACGCCGATGGACGCCAAGGGCTTGTTGAAGGCCGCGATTCGCGACGACAACCCCGTCATTTTCATCGAATCCGAAACGCTCTATAGCGTCAAGGGCGAGGTGCCCGACGATCCCGAGTTCGTGATTCCGCTCGGTCAGGCGATCGTGCGGCGCGAGGGCAGCGACGTCACCGTCGTCGCCTACATGGGCATGATGTACCGCGTGCTGGAGGCGGCCGAGGAGCTGGACAAGGACGGCATCTCGGTCGAGCTCGTCGATCCGCGCACGCTCCAGCCGATGGACACGGCGACGATCCTCGCCTCGGTCCGCAAGACCCATCGCGCCGTCGTCGTCGAGGCGGGCGCCGGCTTCGCCGGCATGGGCTCGGAGCTGGCCGCGCTCATCACCGAGCAGGCCTTCGACGACCTCGACGCGCCGGTCGAGCGCGTCACGGGCGCCTCGGCGCCGATGCCGTACGCGCGGAACCTCGAGCGCGCCAAGACGCCCTCGAAGGAGAAGATCATCGAGACGATCCGACGCGTCTGTGGCGCCAACGGGAGCCACTGAGATGGGAAGGCATTGACATGGCCGTGACCCGCGTCGTGATGCCGAAGCTCTCCGAGGCGATGGAGACCGGCAAGATCATCAAGTGGCTCAAGAAGGAAGGCGACGCCGTGAAGGGCGGCGACATTCTGGCCGAGGTCGAGACCGACAAGGCCGACGTCGAGATGGAGGCCTTCGGCTCGGGCGTGCTCCGGAAGATCCTCGTCCCGGTCGGCGGCACGGTGCCCGTCGGCTCGCTGATCGGCGTCATCGCCGAGCCGGGCGACGACATCGCCGCGCTGCTCGCCTCTGCGCCGGCGTCACCGGCGCCGGCGGGGACGGGCGAGCCCTCGCTTGCTCAGTCGACTACTGCAATTCGCCGCGAGGCCTCGCCCGTCCCCACCGGCGCTGCGCCCGGCGCCGCGCCCGCAGCGGGAATGGCGCCGCCCTCCGTGCCCACGCCGCGACCCATCGCGACCGTCCCGATCGCGGGGCGGGTGAAGGCGTCGCCGCTCGCGCGCAAGGTCGCGGCGCAGTCGGGCGTCGACCTCCGGCTGATCCAGGGGAGCGGCCCCGGCGGCCGCATCATCCGGCGCGACGTGGAGGCCGCGTCCTCGGGCGGCGCCCGTGTCGCCATGGCGCCCGTCGTCGTCGTGACCGGGCCCGAGTACGAGGACCGGCCGCTCAGCCAGATGCGCGCCATCATCGCGAAGCGGATGCCGCTCGCCAAGGGCCCGGTGCCGCACTTCTACGTTTCCTCCGAGATCGCGATGGACCGCGCCTGGGAGCTCCGCGAGGAGTGGAACGCGATCGAGGGACGGCCGAAGCTCTCGGTCAACGACCTCGTCGTCCGCGCGTGCGCGCTGGCGCTGCTGCAGCATCCCGGCGTCAACGCCTCGTTCCAGGGCGAGACGATCCGGGTCTGGCGCCGCTCCCACATCGGCATCGCCGTCGCGCTCGAGGAGGGGCTCATCACGCCGGTCCTGCGCGACGCGCACGCGAAGGCGCTCGCGCAGATCGCGGTGGAGTCGCGTGACCTCGCCGAGCGCGCGCGGGCGCGGAAGCTCCGCGCGACCGAGCTGTCGGGCGCGACCTTCTCGATCTCGAACCTCGGCATGTTCGACGTCGCGGAGTTCTCGGCGATCATCAACCCCCCGGAGGGCGCCATCCTCGCGGTGGGCTCGGTGCGTCGCGTGCCCGTCGCTGGCGAGACGGGCGTCAGCGTCGGCCGGCGCATGATGCTGACGCTCTCCTGCGACCATCGCGTGATGGACGGCGCGATGGGCGCGCGCTTTCTCCAGGACGTCAAGCGGCTGCTCGAGCAGCCCCTGCGCCTGCTGGTCTAGACCATGGCGGCGCACACCGTCGACCTGGCGGTCGTCGGCACGGGGCCCGGCGGCTACGTCGGGGCGATCCGCGCCGCGCAGCTCGGGCTGAGCGTCGCCGTCGTCGAGGACGACCGCCCGGGTGGCGTCTGTCTCAACTGGGGCTGCATCCCCACGAAGGCGCTCCTGCGCAACGCCGAGGTCCTCCACCTCGTCGAGAAGGCCGAGGCCTTCGGTATCCGCATCGAGAAGTACCAGGCCGACTACGCCGAGGCCGTGAGGCGCAGCCGGTCCGTCGCCGACCGGATGGCCAAGGGCGTCGAGTTCCTGTTCCGCAAGAACAAGATCACGCTGGTGCCCGGTCGGGGCGCGCTCGCCTCACCGACGCGCGTGACGGTGACGCCGACCGCGGGCGGCGCCGCCACGGACACGATCGACGCGCGCCACGTCGTCCTCGCGACCGGCTCGGAGCCCAAGTCGCTTCCCGGCGTCACGATCGACGAGCGCCGCGTCATTTCGTCCAACGGAGCCGTGCGCCAGGAGCAGAGGCCCGCGTCGCTGATCGTCATCGGCGCGGGGGCGGTCGGCGTCGAGTTCGCCGACGTCTACCGCACGTACGGCGCCGAGGTCACGCTGCTCGAGGCGCTGCCGCGCGTGGTCCCCGTCGAGGACGAGGAGGTCTCCAAGGAGCTCGCCCGGTCCTTCCAGCGGCGTGGCATCGAGATCAAGACCGGCGTGAAGGTGACGGCCGTGAAGCCGGGCGGATCCTCCGTCGTCGTCGAGACCGACGCGGGGAAGCTCGAAGCCGAGCAGGTTCTCATGGCCGTCGGACGCCAGGCGCGCGTGAAGGGGATCGGCCTCGAGCCGCTCGGCGTCGCCCTCGACCGCGGCTTCGTGAAGGTCTCGCCGCGCATGGAGACGTCGGTGAAGGGCCTCTACGCCATCGGCGACGTGGCGGGTCCGCCGCTCCTCGCGCACAAGGCGATGGCGGAGGGCGTGCTCGCCGTCGAGACGATCGCGGGCCGGGACCCCCGGCCGCTCGACTACACGAACGTCCCCTCGTGCACGTACTGCCGTCCGCAGATCGCCTCCATCGGTTGGAGCGAGGCGAAGGCGCGCGAGAACGGGCGCGCGATCGCCGTCGGCCGCTTCCCGTTCACCGCCTCGGGCAAGGCCGTGGCGCTCGGCGAGACCGAGGGGTTCGTCAAGGTGGTCGCCGACGGCAAGACGGGGGAGCTCCTGGGCGCCCACATCATCGGCCCGGAGGCGACGGAGGTCATCCACGAGTTCGCCGTCGGCAAGACGCTCGAGGCGACGCTCGAGGAGATCATGCACACGATCCACGCGCACCCCACGCTCTCCGAGGCGGCGCTCGAGGCGACGCTCGCCGCGCTCGGCCAGGCGATCCACATCTAGGGGCGATAATTTGAAAATCGCGATGCGCTCGACCCTCGCCGTTCTGCTGGCCTTCGTCGTGTTCGGCGGCGTCACGCTCGCCGACGCGGTGAGCTCCCACTCCCACGAAGCCGGCGAGGTCGGCCTCTACAACGAGGAGTGCTCGCTGGCGTTCCTCGCGACGCTGGCGCCGAGCGCGCTCCTCGTCCAGACGCTGTCCGCGGCTCCGCTCGTCCTGCTCGTTGTCGCGCTCGCTCCGTTCGTCGTCTCGCATCGGCTCGGCGCCTCGCTGCGCCTCGCCGACGTCCGCGCCCCTCCCGTCCGCTAGCCCGCTCCGTCAGCTCCAGCGCTCCCGCGCCGCCCGGCGACGACGGGGGCGAACGCTCCAATCTCCCGACGGAGGACGCTATGCGCGCAAGGATCGTCGTCGGTATCGTTTTCGCCGCGGTCGCCGTTCACTCGACCGCCGCCGCGCAGGACGCCGAGGCGCTGCGGAAAGAGATCGAGCAGATGCGGCGTCAGTTCGAGGCGATGCAGCAGCAGTATCAGAAGTCGCTCGACCAGATGTCCGAGCGGCTCAAGCGCCTCGAGGCGCAGCCGCCGGCGCCGGCCCCGACGGCTCCCGGGACGGCGGCGCCCGCGCCGGGACCGACTGTGTCGCTGACGGATCTCGCGCGTCCTCGCGAGCCCTTCTCGCTCTACGGCCAGCGGGGCGCGGGCCAGCTTCTTTTCGACGTCGGCGTGACCGGCGACTTCATCGGGAACCTCACCCAGAAGAATGTGCAGCAGATCCGGGGTGGCACCTTCGCGGGCCAGGAGAACCGGTTCTTTCCGCGCGAGGTCGAGCTGAGCCTCTTCGGTCAGATCGACCCCTACGCGTCCGCGGTCGTCCGCTTCGAGGCCGGCGAGGGCGCGCGCGGGCAGGAGACGGGTGTCTCCCTCGCCGAGGCGTACCTCACCCTGCTGACGCTCCCGTACGGCACGCAGCTCAAGATGGGCCAGATGCGCAACCGCTTCGGCTACAGCAACGTCATTCACGAGCACGACCTGCCGTGGCCGGACCGGCCGAACGTGCTCCGGAACTTCTTGGGGGATGAGGGGCTTCAGGAGAAAGGCTTCGAGGGGACGGTCGTTTTCCCGACGCCGTTCTTCCTCGAGCTCCTCGCC
>WNGH01006922.1_pt1 | contig 32993 bp, 30 predicted proteins | sample 5400631 | NCBI WGS metagenome assembly WNGH01 (sample SAMN13153373, study PRJNA577476) | soil metagenome | isolation source: 115 cm soil or saprolite under Garry oak tree replicate 1 | place: USA:California | collected 2016-06-15
GAGCTGCTCCAGCAGAAGCGCGCCGAAGCCGAGCTCGGCGGCGGCGCCGAGCGCATCCAGGCACAGCACGACAAGGGCAAGATGACGGCGCGGGAGCGGCTCGAGGTGCTGCTCGACCCGGGCAGCTTCGTGGAGCTCGATCGTTTCGTGACGCATCGCGCGACGGACTTCGGGCTCGCCGACGAGCGCTATCTGGGCGACGGCGTGGTGACGGGCCACGGCCGCATCGACGGGCGACTCGTGTACGTGTTCTCGCAGGACTTCACCGTGTTCGGCGGATCGCTCTCGGAGACGCATGCCGAGAAGGTCTGCAAGGTCATGGACCTTGCGGTGCGCAACGGCGCGCCGATCATCGGGCTGAACGACTCCGGCGGGGCGCGCATCCAGGAGGGCGTCGTGTCGCTCGGCGGATACGCCGAGATCTTCCTCCGGAACACGCTCGCCTCGGGGGTCGTGCCGCAGATCAGCGCCGTCCTCGGGCCCTGTGCCGGCGGCGCCGTCTACAGCCCCGCCATCACGGACTTTGTCTTCATGGTGCGGGGCATCTCGTACATGTTCGTCACGGGGCCGAGCGTCGTGAAGACGGTCACGCACGAGGACGTGACGTTCGACCAGCTGGGCGGCGCGGACGTGCACGCCACGACCTCGGGCATCGCCCACTTCGCGTACGACTCGGAGCTCGAGGCGCTGGCCGCGATCCGCACGCTGCTGTCCTACCTCCCGTCCAACAACCTCGACGATCCGCCCGTGCGCCCGACCGTCGATCCGCTGGATCGGCGCGACGAGGAGCTGCTCGCGATCGTGCCGGACAGCGCGACCCAGCCCTACGACATGCACGAGGTGATCCGGCGGATCGTGGACCAGGGGGAGTTCTTCGAGGTGCACAAGGCGTTCGCCGAGAACCTGATCGTCGGGTTCGCGCGGCTGGGCGGCCGCCCGGTGGGCGTGGTCGCGAACCAGCCGGCGGTGTTGGCCGGCGTGCTGGACATCAACGCGTCCCTCAAGGGGGCCCGTTTCATCCGCTTCTGCGACGCGTTCAACATCCCGCTCGTCACGTTCGAAGACGTGCCCGGGTTCCTGCCCGGCGTGGCGCAGGAGCACGGCGGCATCATCAAGCACGGCGCCAAGCTGCTGTACGCCTACTGCGAGGCCACGGTGCCGAAGCTCACCGTGATCACGCGGAAGGCGTACGGCGGCGCCTACGACGTCATGAACTCGAAGCACGTGCGCGGGGACTACAACGTCGCCTGGCCCACGGCCGAAATCGCGGTGATGGGACCGAAGGGGGCGGTGGAGGTGCTGTACAAGGGCGATGCGACGGAGGCGCAGGAGACCGAGTATCGCGAGAAATTCGCCCACCCCTACCTCGCGGCGGCTCGCGGCTATCTCGACGACATCATCGATCCCCGCGACAGCCGGCCGCGCCTCATCGAGGCCCTGACGACGCTCGCCACGAAGCGCGACCGCAATCCCCCCAAGAAGCATGGCAACATTCCTCTCTAGCGTGGTGCTCGCCGCGGCGCTCAGCCAGGCGCCGGGGGGCGCGCCGGCGGTCACGGGGCCCGACGCCATCGCGGCCGCGCAGGCCCGGCTGGCGCAGGACTCGGGTAACGGGCGCGCCTGGCTCGCGCTCGGGCGCGCGTACTTGACGGCCTTCGACGAGGCGCAGGCCCGGCGGGCGCGCTCGGACAGCAGCGCGCCCCGCGCGGCGCTCGACGGGGCCGAGCAGGCGCTCGCGCGCGCCGCCGCGTTGCTCGGGCCGGCGGGTGCGAGCGCAGAGGGCGACAGCGCGCGGGTGCTGCGCGTGGCCGGCTGGAGCGGCCGCGCCCGGCTGGCGGTGGACGGGGGCGGGGTGCGCGCGGGGACGGACGCGTGGGGGCCGCCGCCTCCCGATCTGCGGCTCACCCCGGTGCTCGAGGAGCTGGGCGAGAACCTGTTGCGCGCCTGTCCCACCGGCGGCGTCCTCGTGACCGCGGGCGACGTGGACGCGCCGGCCGCCTGGTACCTGCGGTTCGTGCGCGGCCTGCGACCCGACCTCGGGTTCGTACCCCTCGCCGCCTGGCGGGGAGACCCCGTGTGGCGGCAGCGCCTCGCGGCCGAGTGGAAGCTGGGGACGCGCAGCGCCGGCGACGGCTGGCTCGGGGCGCTCGCGCAGCGCCGCCCCGTGTGCGTGAGCATGGCGTTCGAGCGGCCGCCCCCGCTCCGCGCCGGGATGCAGTGGGAGCCCCGGCCGCTCGTGTGGGTCGCGGGACCAGAGCAGGGGGACCGCGTGCCGTCCGGGGACTTCGTGTTCGCCGCGCTGAAGCTCGCGCTCGACGCCCACGAAGCCTGGGCGCAAGCGGCGCTCGCGGTCTACGGGCGGGCCGCCCGCCTGACGCCGACGTTGTGCGAGACGCTGGCGACATTCGGCGTCACCGGGGACACGGTCGGATGCGGGAGCTGAAGGCGCCATCGGCCGTCGGCCATCAGCCGTCGGCGCTGAAGGCTGAGGGCTGACTGCTGATGGCGACGTTCCGGCGCGTCCTCGTCGCCAACCGGGGCGAAATCGCGCTCCGCATCATCCGCGCCTGTCACGAGGAGGGGCTCGAGGCGGTCGCGGTCTACTCTGAGGCCGACCGACTCTCCCCGCACGTCCGGGCCGCCGACCGAGCGGTGCCGCTCGGCGCCGCGCCGGCGTCCGAATCGTACCTCAGTATCCCGAAGCTCATCGCCGCCGCCCGGACGACGGAGTGCCAGGCGCTCCACCCCGGCTACGGGTTCCTCTCCGAGCGGGCGCCGTTCGCCGAGGCGGTGGCCGCGGCGGGCCTCGTGTTCGTCGGGCCGCCGCCCGAGGCGATCCGCGCCATGGGTGACAAGACCGCCGCGCGCCGCCGCATGCAGGCGGCCGGGGTGCCCATCGTCCCCGGCACGACCAAGCCGCTGGGCAGCGTGGTGGAGGCGCGCCCCGAGGCCGCACGGCTGGGCTACCCGGTGCTGCTCAAGGCGGCGGCGGGGGGCGGAGGGAAGGGGATGCGGCTCGTGCGTGAGGAGCGGGAGCTGGGGTCGGCGTTCGAGGCGGCCCGCAGCGAGGCGCTCAAGGCGTTCGGCGCCGGCGAGGTGTACCTCGAGAAGTATCTCGAGCGGGCGCGGCACGTCGAGGTCCAGATCCTCGCCGACGCGAACGGGCGCGTGGTGGCCCTGGGCGAGCGCGAGTGCAGCATCCAGCGTCGCCATCAGAAGCTGATCGAAGAAGCCCCCTCGGTCGCCGTTACGCCGGCGCTGCGACGCCGCATCAGCGATGCCGCGACGGCCGCGGCGGGCGCCGCAGGGTACCGCAGCGCGGGAACGATCGAGTTCCTGCTCGCGCCGGGCGGCGAGTTCTACTTCCTCGAGATGAACACCCGGCTGCAGGTCGAGCACCCGGTGACGGAGCTCGTGTACGGGGTGGACATCGTGCGCGAGCAGCTGCGGATCGCGAACGGGCTTCCCCTGCGCATCCACGGCGGCCCGCTGCAGCCCCGCGGGCATGCGATCGAGTGCCGCATCACCGCGGAAGACCCGTTCAACGACTTCCTCCCCGCGACCGGGGTCGTGCGCTACCTGCGCCCGCCCGCGGGGCCGGGAGTGCGCTGGGACGGCGGGGTGGAAGCGGGCAACGAGGTCACCCTCTTCTACGATCCGCTCATCGCCAAGCTGATCGCGTGGGGCGAGACGCGGGAGGTCGCGCTGCAGCGCATGCGCCGGGCGCTGCGCGAGCTCGTGATCGTGGGGCTGCCGACGTCGCAGGCGTTTCATCTGCGCGTCATGGACGAGCCGCGCTTCCGGAGGGGCGAGGTGGACAGCACGTACCTCGAGCGTGTGGGGAGCGAGCTGCTGGCGCAGCAGGCGCCGGCGGAGCTCGCGCGCCCCCTCGCCGCCGTCGCCGCCCTGCTGGCGGAGGAGCGCCGCGCGGCGGCCCATCCCCCGGCACCGTCCGACGGCGGGGGCGGCCGCGAGTCGGCCTGGGTGCAGACGGCGCGCCGCGAAAACCTGCGCGGAGGCGCGGAGTGAGCGACCTGGTCGCCATCACCGGTATTGCCGCCGGTGGGGACGGCGTCGGGCGGCTCCCCGAGGGGCGCGCCGTGTTCGTGTCGCGCACCGCGCCGGGCGATCGCGTGCGGGTCCGCGACGTGAAGCTCCGCAAGAACTTCGCGCATGCGACGCTGCACGAAGTCGTGACGCCATCGGGCGCCCGCGTCACCGCGCCCTGTGGCCACTACCAGCAGGACCACTGCGGCGACTGCCAGCTGCAGCACCTCTCCTACGACGCCCAGCTGGCCGCGAAGCGCGCCATCGTGGGGGACGCCCTGCGCCGCATCGGGAAGCTCGATGTGGCGGACCCGGAGATCGTCGAGGCCGCGGAGGAGTGGCGCTACCGGGCCAAAATCAGCCTGGCGGTCAAGCAGGTTGGACGGACGGATCCTAAAGGACTCCCTGACGGTCGCGGTCGGACGGTCGGACTGCACCCCTATGATCGGCCCGGCAGTCTCTTTTCCCTCATGGACTGCCACATCACCGACTTCCGCCTCATGGCCCTGTGGCGCGAGCTGAAGCAGCACCTGGACCTGCTCCCGCCCCGCTGCACGCGCCTCACCTTGCGCCTCGACCGGGAGGGACGCCGCCACGTCCTCGCGGAATCCTCGGGCGAGCCGTGGCGCGATGCCGGGCGCCTGCGCGCGGCGCTCCCCGAGGGCGAGCACGTGGTCTGCTGGTGGCAGCCGGTGGACGGGGCGGCGCGCGTCGTGGCCGGTCCCGAGACGGGATACCCCGCCACGGCGTTCGAGCAGGTCAACCCCGAAATGGGGGCGCTGGCGCGCCGCTGGGGCGTGGAGCAGCTGGGAGATCTGCGGGGCTGCACGGTATGGGACTTGTACGGCGGGATCGGCGACACGGCGTCGCTGCTCGCCGGGCGCGCCGCCCTGGTCGTGAGCGTGGACGTGGACGAGAAGGCGATTGAGTGGGCGCGGCGCCGCGGCGTCGGAGACGGCCAGTCCGTGCGCTTCATCGCGGCGAAGGTGGAGGACGTGCTGCCGAGCCTGCCGGAGGCGCATGCGGTCGTGTGCAACCCGCCGCGCGGGGGGCTGCACTGGGACGTGACGCTGCGGCTCACCGGCCAACCCGTGCCGCGGCTCGCCTACATCTCGTGCGACCCCGCGACGCTCGCCCGCGACCTGCACCGACTGGGCGTGAACTATCGGCTGGTGGCAGTGCGGGCGTTCGACCTCTTTCCCCAGACCGCGCACGTGGAGACGGTGGCCGTGCTGGAGGCGGCGTGAAGTATTTCGTCCGCATCGGCGCCCAGACCATCGAAGTGCAAGTGGAAGGGACCCGCGTGCTGGTGGGCGGGGAGGCGCTCGAGGCGCACCTCGTCGCCGTACCGGGTACTCCCCTGTATCACCTGCTGCTGGGCGGCCAGTCGTGGACCGTGGCGGCCCAGCCCCTTGAAGGGGGCGTGGGCCGGTGGGCGCTGGGCGTCGTGGGGGAGCGTGTGGAGGTAGAGGTGGTGGACGAGCGGACCCGCCAGATCCAGGCGCTCACGGGAGGCCGGGTCGCCGCGGCGCCGCCGGGAACGATCCGGGCGCCGATGCCCGGGCTCGTGGTGCGGGTCGAGGTGGAGCCCGGGCAGCGCGTAGACGCCGGGGCAGGGCTAAGCGCGGAACCCTCGGGTTGACAGGGCCTTACGGCCCGGGTATCGTTCCCGGCTAACACCGACCGGGCCTCACTTGGGAATCTCGGGAATGAACACGTTCAGCCTGCGCAAAGAGGACGTGACGCACCGCTGGTACGTGGTCGACGCGGCCGGGCAGCCGCTCGGCCGGCTCGCGAGCCGCGTGGCCCAGGTCCTACGCGGCAAACACAAGCCCACGTTCACGCCCCACATCAATGGCGGGGACTGCGTCATCGTCGTCAACGCCGAGCAGGTCAAGCTCTCGGGGCGCAAGATGGAGCAGAAGCGCTACTTCCGCCACACGGGCTACATGGGCCACGAGCGGTTGCCGAAGACCACGCTGTCTCGTCAGAAAGTGAAGCAGATGCTCAAGGTGTACGCCGGGCCCACGCATCCGCACGCGGCGCAGCAGCCGCAGCCGCTCGCGCTGCCCGTGACCGCATGACCGCGATCACGCCGGAGCTGCGCTGGCACGCGGTCGGGCGCCGCAAGGTGAGCGTGGCGCGGGTGTACCTGACGCCGGGCTCGGGGAAGTGGAACATCAACGGCCGGACGTTGGGCGACTATTTCCCGCGCCCCTCCCTGGTGTCGCACATCCAGCAGCCGTTCACCGCGACCGACACGCTCGGTGCGTTCGACGTGCGGGCGCTGGTGCGGGGCGGGGGGCTGACCGGGCAGGCGGGGTCGCTGCGGCTCGGCATCGGGCGCGCGCTGGTGCTGGCGGACGAGCGGCATCGCAAGAAGCTGCGGGAGCAGGGCCTGCTGACGCGCGATCCGCGCGTGGTGGAGCGCAAGAAGCCGGGCCGCGCCGGCGCGCGGAAGCGGTTCCAGTTCTCGAAGAGATAAGACGCCGTCAGCAATCAGCTTTCAGCTATCAGCTTAGCTGACAGCCGACGGCTGATAGCGCAGTTCATCCGAAAGGAAGGGCATGACGCAGCCCCAGTTGCAGGACCTGCTCGAGGCGGGGGTCCATTTCGGGCACCAGACCCGACGCTGGAACCCGAAGATGCGCCGCTTCATCTTCGCCGAGCGCAGCGGCATCTACATCATCGATCTCCAGAAGACGCTGCGTCAGCTCGAGGCCGCGCAGGAGCTGCTGCGGGGAGTGGTGCTGAAGGGCGAAGGCGTCCTGTTCGTCTGCACGAAGAAGCAGCTCAAGAACATCATCCAGGCCGAGGCGCAGCGCTGCGGCGCGTTCTGGGTGACCGAGCGCTGGCTGGGCGGCACGCTGACCAACTTCCAGACCATCAAGAAGCAGATCAAGCGGCTCAAGGAGCTGGAGCAGGGCGTCGCCGAGGGTGAGTTCGAGCATTACACGAAGAAGGAGCAGTTGCTGTTCGACCGCGAGCGCGCCAAGCTGGAGAAGTACCTCTCGGGGATCAAGAACATGAGTCGCCTCCCCGGGACGCTGTTCGTGGTGGATGCGAAGAAGGAGCGCATCGCGGTGGCCGAGGCGAACAAGCTCGGCCTCGCGGTGGTGGCGATCGTGGACACGAACGCCGATCCCGACCTGATCACGGTCCCGATTCCTGGGAACGACGACGCCATCCGGGCCGTGTCGTTGATCGCGGCGGCGGTGTCCGACGTGATCGCCGAAGCGCGGCGCCAGAGTCCGCTGCGGGAGGCGGTGGAGGAGGGGGAGGCGGTGACCTACTCAACGGAGACCGGCGTCGAGGCGGAGGCGGAGGGCGACCGCAAGAAGAAGCCGGCGCGCCGCAAGCGGCGGCCGAAGCCCGAGGCGATCGCGGCGCGGATGAAGACCGAGGAAGCACCGGCCCCGGCGGAATCGAGCGGCGGGGGCGAGTCCTAGGCCGACGCCGGGTCGCGACCGGTCAAACCAGCCGCCGCCCGTCGCGCCCCACGGCGCGAGGGCGGCGTTCTCATGAGGAGTGAGCGACGGTGGCGAGCGTGAAAGAAGTCAGCGCGAAACGGGTGGCCGAGCTCCGGGCCCGCACGGGCGCCGGAATGATGGACTGCAAGCGCGCGCTCGAGGAGGCGGGCGGCGACCTCGAGAAGGCGGTGGACGTGCTGCGGAAGAAGGGCGCCGCCAAGGCCGACACGCGCGCCGGACGCGAGGCGTCCGAGGGGCTGGTCGAGGCCTACATCCACTTCAACGGCCGCGTCGGCGTGCTGGTCGAGGTGAACTGCGAGACCGACTTCGTGGCGCGCACCGAGGACTTCAAGCAGCTGGTGCGGGACGTCGCGCTGCACATCGCCTCCGCGAAGCCGCTCGCGGTGCGGGTCGAGGATCTTCCCGCGGAGCTGGTCGAGCGGGAGCGGAAGATCTACGAAGCCCAGGCCGCCGAGGAGAAGAAGCCCGACGCCGTCAGGGCGAAGATCGTCGAGGGGCGCCTCAAGAAGTTCTTCGAGGACGCCGTGCTGCTGGAGCAGAAATTCGTCAAGGACGACACGCGCACGGTGGGCGATCTGGTGAAGGCGCTGGTCGCGAAGACGGGCGAAAACGTCCGCATCCGCAGGTTCGCGCGGTTCGAGCTGGGAGGCCGCTGACGGTGAGCGCCGCGCCCAAGCTCGCCTACCCCCGCGCCCTGCTGAAGATCTCGGGGGAAGCCTTCGCGGGGGAGCGCGGGGCGGGCGGAGGGCTGGACTTCGGGTTCATCGACCGCCTCGCTGGCGAGCTTAAGGCGGTGGCGGCGCTGGGGGTGCAGCTCGGTCTCGTGGTGGGCGGCGGCAACATCCTGCGCGGCACGGCCGCGAGCGAGCAGGGGATGGACCGCGTCTCGGCCGACTACATGGGCATGCTGGCGACGGTGATCAACGCCCTCGCGCTCCAGGACATCCTGGAGAAGAAGGGCGTGGACACGCGGGTCATGACGGCGATCCGCATGGAGGAGCTCGCCGAGCCCTACATCCGCCGGCGAGCGGTGCGCCACCTCGAGAAGGGCCGCATGGTCATCTTCGCGGGCGGCACGGGAAACCCGTACTTTTCGACCGACACGGCCGCGGTGTTGCGGGCGCTCGAGATCGAGGCGAAGGTGATCCTCAAAGCGACGAACGTGGACGGCGTGTACACGGCCGATCCCAAGAAAGACCCGAAGGCGAAGTTCCTCTCCGCCCTCACGTTCCGCGACGCGCTGGTCAAGGGGTACGCCGTGATGGACGCGAACGCCTTCGGGCTGTGTCAGGAGAACAACCTCCCCATCGTGGTGTTCAACATCAACCAGCCCGGCGCGACGGCCAGGGTGGTGGCCGGAGAGCGCGTCGGCACCATCGTCCAATGACGACCGGGACCTCGCTGCAAGACCACAGCAAAAACGCGAAGCAGCTGATGGACAAGGCGGTGGACGCCGTGAAGCGCGAATTCTCCACCGTGCGCACGGGCCGGGCGACCACGGCGCTGCTCGACCTGGTGAAGGTCGAAGCGTACGGCAGCGAAATGCCGCTCAACCAGGTCGGCACCGTGGCGGCCCCCGAGCCGAAGCTCCTGACGGTGCAGCCGTGGGACAAGAGCCTCCTCAAGGCCGTCGAGAAGGCGATCCTCGCTTCCGACCTCGGCCTCACGCCCGCCAACGACGGCAATATCATCCGCATCCCCATCCCCTCGCTCACCGAGGAGCGCCGCAAGGAGCTGGTCAAGGTGATCCACAAGTTCGCCGAGGAGGGACGCGTCGCGATCCGCCACGCGCGCACCGAGGCGATCAGCCGCATCAAGAAGACCGAGCACGTCTCCGAGGACGAGAAGAAGCACGCCGAGAAGGACGTGCAGAAGCTGCACGACGACCACCTGAAGCTCGTCGACGCCGCGGTGAAGACCAAGGAAGCCGAGATCATGGAGGTCTAGCGTGGCCCCCGACCTCCTCGCCCGCATCAAGGGGCACGGCGCGGTGCCGCGCCACATCGCCATCATCATGGACGGGAACGGGCGCTGGGCCCGCGAGCGCCACCTGCCCCGCCCGCTGGGACACCGGGCCGGCATGAAGGCGGTGCGGGAAGTGGTAGAGGGAGCGATCGCGGCGGGGGTCGAGGTGCTCACGCTGTTCGCTTTCTCGGAGGAAAACTGGCAGCGGCCTCCGACCGAGATCTCCGCGCTGATGGAGCTGCTGGAGGAGTACATCGCGGCGGAGGTGGAGGAGCTGCGGCAGCAGGGCGTCCGGGTCCACGTGCTGGGGGACCGGGCGCGGCTCGGGCCCGGTGCCCGGGCCGCCGTGGAGCGGGTCGAGCGGGACACGCGCGACGGCGCGCGCCTCGTCCTGAACCTGTGCATCTCGTACTCCTCGCGCGCGGAGATCGCCCGGGCGGCGCGGCTACTCGCGGAGGAGGTCCTCAAGGGGACGAAGCGCCTCGAGGAGATCGACGAAGAGGCGGTCAGGGAGCGGCTCTATACGGCGGCGTGCCGTGATCCCGACCTCCTCATCCGCACCTCGGGCGAGCGTCGCCTGTCGAACTTTCTGCTGTGGCAGCTCGCCTACACGGAGCTGTACATCACGCCGCTCTTGTGGCCGGACGTCACGCGGCGCGAGCTGTTCGAAGCGATCCTCGACTACCAGCGGCGCGACCGGCGCTTCGGCAAGGTCACGGTGTAATGTCTCGCAACCTGCTCGTGCGAATCGCCTTCGCCGTTCCGGCCATCGCCGCTACGGTGATCGTGCTGCGGCTGGGCGGCTGGGTGCTGGCGACGTTTCTCGCCTGCCTCGGCGTGCTCGGCACGCGCGAGCTGTATGACCTGGCGCGCCGGCAGGGGGTCGAGCCGCTCGAGGGATTGGGCTACGCGGCGGCGGCGGTGATCCCGTTCGCGACCGTTTGGGCCAAGGGCTCCACCGAGCGCTGGGCCGAGCCGGCGATCTTCGCCGGCGCGCTGTGGCTCGTGGCGGTGCTCACCACGGCGACGTTCGCGCGCGGGCCGGAGCGCCGCCCGCTGACCGCCGTGGCGGTGACGGTGTTCGGGGTGCTGTACGCGTCGGCCTTGCTCGCGTTCACGGTCGCGATCCGGCACGGCGACCACAGCGAGGCGCACCCCCTGGGCTCCACCGCGCTCGTGGTGATGCCCCTCGTCCTCACGTGGGTGTGCGATACCAGCGCCATGGCGGCCGGGACGCTGCTGGGCGGCCCGAGGCTCGCGCCGGTGCTGTCGCCCAGGAAGACGTGGGCGGGCGCGATCGGCGGCACCGTGGGCGCGCTCGCCGCCGCGCTGTTGTACGGCCCGCTCGTGCTGGACCGCGTCGCCATGCAACTCGGCAGCCTGCAGCTCGTGACGATGGGTGCGGCGGTCGCGCTGGCCGCGCAGACGGGCGACGTGGCCGAGTCGCTGTTCAAGCGCGAGGCCGGGCTCAAGGACTCCTCGTCGCTCATCCCGGGTCACGGTGGCGTGCTCGACCGGCTCGATTCGCTGTACTTCGTGGTCCCGGTCACGGCCGGGCTCTTCAAGCTGTTCGGCGTGGTATGACCCGCGGCGTCGCCATCCTCGGCTCGACCGGATCGATCGGCACGTCCACGCTGCAGGTGCTGCGGCGCCAGCGCGAGCGCTTCCGCGTGGTGGCGCTCACCGCGCACTCGAACGCGGAGCTGCTGGAAGGCCAGGTCGCCGAATGGCATCCGGCCTACGTGGGGATCGTCAACGGCGGGGGCGTCCTAAAGGACTCCCTGACGGTCGTGGGGCGTGGGGCGTGGGAAGGGGGCACCGGGAATGCCTGCCTCGTGGAGGCCGCAACGCACCCCGACGTCGGGATCGTGGTGAACGCGATCGTCGGCGCGGCGGGCCTCGAGGCGACGCTCGCCGCGCTGCGCGCCGGCAAGCGCGTGGCGCTCGCCAACAAGGAAGCCCTCGTGATGGCGGGGGAGCTCGTCACCGAGGCGGCACGGGCGGGGGGCGGGGAGATCGTGCCGGTCGATTCCGAGCACAGCGCCGTGCTGCAGTGCATCACCGGCCGCAGGCCCGGCGAGCTCGCGCGCCTCATCCTGACGGCGTCGGGCGGGCCGTTCCGGACCTGGACGCCGGAGCGCCTCGCCGGAGCGACGGTGGCCGAGGCGCTGCAGCACCCCACGTGGAAAATGGGCAAGAAGATCACCGTGGACTCCGCCACACTAGTCAACAAGGCGCTGGAGGTGATCGAGGCGCACTTCTTGTTCGGGCTGCCCTACCCGGCGGTCCAGGTGGTCGTGCACCCCCAATCCGTGGTGCACGCGTTCGTCGAGTTCGTGGATGGCTCGGTGCTCGCCCAGGTCGGCTTCCCCACGATGGAGCTGCCCATCCTCTACGCGTTGACCCATCCTGAGCGGGTGCCCGACCGCGGCGCGAAGCGGTTCGACCCGGTGGAGGCGGGTGCGCTCACCTTCGAGCCGGTGAGGCCGGAGCTCTATCCCGCCTACGCCCTCGGGCGGGCGGCGGGGGAGCAGGGAGGGACGGCGCCGGCGGCGTTCAACGCCGCAAACGAGGTGGCGGTGCAGCTCTTCCTCGAGGGGCGGATCCGCTTCGGCAAGATCGCGGAGACGATCGAGCGGGTGCTGGCGGCCCACTGGCCGTCCAGCGCGCGGAGCCTGGAGGACGTGCTCTCCGCGGACGCCGCGGCGCGCCGCCTGGCGCGGGAGGCGGCGTGCTCCTGACGCTGGCCGCACTCGCGGTCGTCCTCGGGCCGCTGATCTTCGTGCACGAGATGGGCCACTTCCTCGCGGCGAAAGCGGTGGGCGTCCAGGTGCTGCGCTTCTCGATCGGGTTCGGGCGGCCGCTGTGGCGTCGGCGCTGGGGGGAGACGGAGTACTGGCTCTCATTGATCCCCCTCGGAGGCTACGTCAAGCTCGCGACGCTCGAGGAGGAAGGTCCGGCGGGCGCGCTCGAGGGCGGCGCCGCGGCCGTGCCGATCGATCCCGCGCGGGTGATCGAGAGTAAGTCGGTCCCCGCGCGCCTCGTCGTGATGCTGGCGGGCGTGACGATGAACCTCGTGCTCGCGTTCGGGATCTACGCCGGGGTCGCGGCCACGATCGGGTCGCCGCAGCTCGCGACCACGCAGGTCGACTCGGTCACCGCGTCGGTCCTGCCGGCGGGGGCGGAGGGCCTCGCCGCTCTGCGCCACGGCGACCGCATCGTGAGGCTCAACGGCGATACGGTGCGCACCTGGAACGACCTCATCGAGGGGATCGTGAGCGGCGGAACGGACCTCGACTTCGCGGTCGCCGGACGCGCCGAGCCGCTCCACGTGCACCTGCGGGAGGGGTCCCTGCGGGCGCGCCAGCAGCTCGCCCAGGCGCTCGTGCGACTCGAGCCGCCGCGCCTCGGGCTGCTCGAGCCGGGGCGCCCGGCGATCCGGGCGGGGCTCAGGCCCGGCGACCTGATCCTGCGCGCCAACGGCGACACCATTCGCTCCTGGAACGACGTGCTGCACGCCGTGTGGAGCAGCCCCGACAAGCCGATCCGCTTCGACGTGCGGCGCGACACGGCGCTGCTCCGGATCACGGTCACCCCCGAGCCGCGGACCGAGACCGACACTGCATCGCCGCGGCCGCATGTGTACGGCGCCATCGGCGCGGGGCAGGATCCGCCCACCATCCACGTGCGCGAGTCGCTCGGCCGCGCCGTCGTCACCGGCTACGAGGAAACGATCAGCCGGGTCCGCGTCGTGCTCGGCTTCCTCAAGGGACTGGTGCTCGGCCAGCTCTCGCCCAGGGACGTCGGCGGTCCCATCCTCGTGGGCCAGATTTCCGGCCAGGTGGTGCGCCTCGGGATCGATTGGTTCCTCACGTTCGTGGCCTTTTTCTCGGTGAACCTCGCGGTCCTGAACCTGGTCCCGGTGCCGGTTCTGGACGGCGGCCAGGTGCTGTTCCTGCTCATCGAGGCCGTGAGGCGCAAGCCGCTCCCGGTCGAGGTGCGGACGCGCCTCGCCCAGATCGGTTTCCTCGTGGTGCTCGGTCTCATGGCACTCGCCCTCGTCAATGACGTCCTCCGCATCCTCCCCCGTTAGCCTGGCGATCGCCGGGTACGTGGCGGGCCGGGTCAAGGCGGAGGGGCTCGTCGCGCTTGTCTCCGCGGCGTACTACGGGGACGGGGGAAGGGGGACGAGGGACGGGTTGAAGCCACTGATCGACGTCATCCAGCGGGCGGCTCCGGGAGTCGTGGAGCTCGCGGCGAGGCCCGGCGGAGCCGGGTTCGCGATTCGGCTCGCCGAGCGGCTCGACGTCATCCAGCGGGCGGCTCCGGGAGTCGTGGAGCTCGCGGCGAGGCCCGGCGGAGCCGGGTTCGCGATTCGGCTCGCCGAGCGGCGGTTCCCGAAGCGGTACGAGGCCGAGTTGCGCCGCGCGGCGGAGAACTACCTCCTGGGGGAAGAGGCCGGGGAAGGGGGAACCCTAAAGGACTCCCTAGCGGTCGGGGGGAAGGGTGACGGCCTGGTGGGCCGCGCGCTGGCAGCGATCCGCTGGCTGTTCAGCGCATCAGCTTGACCACGACCAGCACCAGCAGCGCCACTCCCAGAACGATCGCCGCCACGAGCCGCCAGGGCACCCGTCGCTCGTTCGTGCCGACCGGCGCCAGCCCGACGTCCTCCGTGGCGCGCTGGCCCCGTACCACGGTATGGGGCTGGCGCGTGGCGAAGTCCCCGAGATCGGCGAGCAGCGCCGCCGCGTCGGCGTAGCGGTCGTCGGGGTGCTTGGCGAGGCACTTCATCACCACCCGCTCGAAGCGCTTCGACAGCTCCGGCCGCTTCTTGCGGAGCGATGGGGGCGGGGCCTCGACGTGCAGGCGCGCCAGCTCGAACCAGTCGGTGGATGTGAACGGCACCTCGCCCGTCGCCGCCTTGTACAGCGTAATGCCGAGGGCGTAGAAGTCGGCTCGCTGGTCCACGGGGCGGCCCTGGGCCTGCTCGGGTGAGAGGTAGTGCGGCGTGCCGATCGTCATGTTCACGCCGGTGGAGGCGACGTACCCCGACACGGCCCGGGCGATCCCGAAGTCCGAGATCACCGCACTGCCGTCCGAGTGGATGAGGATGTTGTCGGGCTTCAGATCGCGATGGACCACGCCCTGCCGGTGCGCGAAGTCTAGCCCCCGCGCTACATCCGCGGCGACGGCCACAATGTCGCGCTCGGCGAGCGGGCCTTCGCGGGCGAGCCGGGCACCGAGCGAGTCGGTGCACAGGTCCATCGCGAAGTAGACGTAGTCCCCGGAGCGCGCCACGAAGCGGATGCGGATGATGTTGGGATGGTCGAGTTTGGCGGCCGTCTCGGCCTCGTTGCGAAACCTGATCTCGAACTGGGGGTCGGCTGCGTAGCGGGGCTTCAGGATCTTGACCGCCACCGGAGTCCCGTCGAGCTCCCGCCCGACGAACACCCAGGCGAAGCCCCCCTGGCCGAGCAGGCGCTCGAGGTGGTAGGGGCCGATCGTGTGATCGACGAGGTCGGTGGGCGTGTGGGTCACGTGTGGGCTTTACATTCGGGCGTTGGGCCTCTAACTTAATGCGATCTCGATAATTAGGAAGTCGGAACAGATGTACGACAAGACGACGCCGGTCAGGAAGTACGGGCTGCACGACCGCGACACGGGCTCCGCCCCGGTCCAGATCGCGCTGCTCACCGAGCGGATCAACAGCCTGACCGATCACTTCCGGGCGCACGCCAAGGACAACCACGGGCAGCGCGGCCTCTTGAAAATGGTCAGCAAGCGCCGCCGCCTGCTGGAGTACTTGAAGCGCGTGGACCTGGAACGTTATCGGCAGCTCATCGACGAGCTGGGTCTCCGCCATTAAGCCAACGGCGTCGCGCCGGCGCGCCCCGGGAAGAGCACCGGGGCGCTCGGCGTATTTTTCTGGTGCTCTAGTCAGGCGACATAGTGAAGCACGTTGACAAGACTTTCGCGGGACGGTCGTTGCGGCTCGAGACCGGCCGGCTGGCCAAGCAGGCCGCCGGCTCGTGCCTGATCCAGTTCGGGGACACGGTGGTGCTCGCGACCGTGACCGTCTCCGACAACATCTCGACCCTCCCCTTTTTCCCGCTGACCGTCGAATACCGCGAGAAGGCCTACGCCGCCGGCAAGATTCCGGGCGGCTTCCTCAAGCGCGAAGGCCGGCCCTCCGACGAGGAGGTGCTCGCCGCCCGGGTGATCGACCGCTCGATCCGCCCGCTCTTCCCCGAGGGATTCAAGAACGAAGTCCAGGTCTTCGTCTACGTCCTGTCGGCCGACCAGGAGAACGACGCCGACGTGCTCGGGCTGACCGCCGCCTCGGCCGCGCTGACGATGTCCGTGGTGCCGTGGAAGGGTCCGGTCGCGGCGGTGCGGGTGGGGCGCGTCGAAGGGGCGTGGATCCTCAATCCCACGTTCCAGCAGCTCGAGTTTTCGGACGTGGACCTGACGGTGTCCGGCTCGCGGGACTCGATCGTGATGGTGGAGGGCGGGGCGCTGGAGCTGACCGAGGGGGAGATCGTGAAGGCGCTGGAAGTGGGGCAGCGCGGCATTCGCGAGCTGCTCGACGCGGCGGACGAGCTGGTGGCGGACAAGCGCCAGCCGAAGATGGAGTGGACCAAGGTGGAGCCGCCGGCCGCGCTGGTGGCGCGGGTGCGGGAGCTCGCGGGACCACGCGTGACTGAGGCGCTCAACCTGCCCGAGAAGGCGCAGCGGGCGCAGGCGCTCGCGGCCCTCAGGGCCACCGTCCAGGAGCAGCTCGGCGCCGAGTTCCCGGACAACCCGAAGGAGATCGGCGCGGTCCTCGAGGAGATCGAGTACACCACGATGCGGGAGCAGGTCCTCACGCGTGGCGAGCGCATCGACGGGCGCGACCTGGACACGGTGCGCCCCATCAGCTGCGAGGTGGGAGTGCTGCCGCGCACCCATGGATCGGCGCTGTTCACGCGCGGGCAGACGCAGGCCCTCGTGTCCGTGACGCTCGGCACCGTGAGCGACGAGCAGCGCATCGACTCGATCGACGTGGCGCAGGAGACGTCGAAGTCGTTCATGCTGCACTACAACTTCCCGCCGTTCTCGACGGGTGAGGTGAAGCCGATCCGCGGGACGTCGCGGCGCGAGGTCGGCCACGGCGCGCTGGCGGAGCGCGCGCTCCAGGCCCTGCTGCCGCCCTACGACCAGTTCCCCTACACCATCCGGATCGTGTCGGACATCCTGGAGTCGAACGGCTCGTCGTCGATGGCGACGGTGTGCGGCGGGTCGCTCGCGCTGTTCGACGCCGGCGTGCCGATGACGGGAGCCTGCGCCGGCATCGCGATGGGGCTCATCAAGGAAGGCGCCCGGGTCGCGGTGCTCACCGACATCCTGGGCACGGAGGACCACCTCGGCGATATGGACTTCAAGGTCGCGGGCACGCGCCAGGGCGTGAGCTCGATCCAGATGGACATCAAGATCGAGGGACTGGACTTCAAGATCATCAGCGAAGCGCTCGACAAGGCGCGCCGCGCGCGGGTTCACATCCTCGACGTCATGGATCAGACGATCGCCCGGCCGCGCTCGCAGCTCTCCAAGTACGCGCCGCGCATCATCACGATCCAGGTCCGGCCGGACAAGATCGGCGACGTTATCGGGCCCAAGGGCAAGGTGATCCGCGGCATCCAGGAGCAGACCGGCGCCGAGATCAACGTGGACGACTCCGGGCTGGTCACCATCTCGGCCGTGGGCGAGGGCGGCGAGCGGGCGCGCGATATGATCGCGGCGATCGTGCAGGAGCCAGAGGTGGGGAAGGTGTACGAGGGCGTCGTGAAGAGTACCACCGCGTTCGGCGCCTTCGTCGAGATCATCCCGGGCGTCGAGGGGCTGCTGCACATCTCCGAGCTGCAGCACGGCCGCACCGAGCGCACCGAGGACGTGGTGAAGAAGGGCGACAAGGTGCGGGTGAAGCTGCTCGAGGTGGATGAGCGCGGGCGAATGCGGCTGTCCCGGAAGGCGCTGCTGGAAGCGCCGGAGCCCGCCCGCTCGCGTTGATGGAGACCGTCGGGCTCGACCGGGAGATCTTCCAAACCACCGCCCCGAACGGGCTCGTCGTCCTCTCCGAGCACGTGCCGAGCGTGCGCTCGGCGGCGGTCGGCGTGTGGGTGCGCACCGCCAGCGCCCACGAATCGACGCCCACGATGGGCGTGTCCCACCTGCTCGAGCACATGGTGTTCAAGGGGACCGAGCGGCGCACGGCGCAGGAGATCGCGCTGGCGCTCGAGGCCCGGGGCGGCTCGCTCGACGCCTACACCTCCCGCGACACGACGGCGTTCCAGGCACGCGTCCTCGACGTCGACCTGCCGCGCGCCCTCGACGTCCTCACGGACCTCGTGCGCCACCCGCTGCTGCGCTCGAGCGACCTCGAGCTGGAGCGCAACGTCGTGCTCGAGGAGATCAACACCGTGGAGGACACGCCGGACGACCTGGTGTTCGATCTGTCGGCCCGGCAGCTCTGGCCGTCCCACCCGTACGGCTACTCCATCCTGGGAACGCGGGAGTCGGTGAGCGCGCTCGCCACGAAGGACCTCAGACAGCTCCACGAGCGCGCGTACTTCCCGGGCAACTGTGTCTTCGCGGCCGCCGGCAACCTCACCCACGAGCGGCTCGTCGAGCTCGTGGCGCAGCAGGGGTGGTTCGACGGGGAGGGGGGAAGAGGGAAGGGGGAAGGGGCCCCACCCTCTCCCCCCACCGTGTCGGCGGTCCGGGGCGGCGAGGCCCGGCACGCGAAGGAGACGGCCCAGACCCACATCGTGTTCGCGACCGACTCGATCCCTTACGCCGACCGGCGCAAGTACGCCCTGCTGGTGCTCTCCAACGTGTTCGGCGGTGGGATGTCCTCCCGGCTGTTCCAGCGGGTGCGTGAGGAGCTGGGGCTCGCCTACGCGGTCTACTCCTTCACCAGCCTGTATCGCCAGATGGGCGTGGCGGGCGTGTACGTGGGCACGCAGCCCAAGACGGCCGCGCAGGCGGCCGCCGCGATCCACGAGGAGTACGCCAAGCTCGCGCGCGAATCGCTCGCGGGCGACGCGCTGGCGGAGGCGATACAACAGACGCAGGGCCAGCTGATGCTGTCTCTGGAGAGCCCGTCCGCCCGGATGTATCGTTTGGCGGGCTTCTCGGTCTACGGGGAGCCGTATCAGAGCCTCGACCAGGTGGTCGCGACCGTCGGATCGCTGACCGCGGACGAGGTGGCGGCCGTCGCTGCCGAATTCTTCGCGCCCGAGCGCCAGACGGTGGTCTGGCTCGGGCCCAACTGAACGACTCCGGCGCGGGGTGAGCGGGCATGATCGTCGGGGTCCCGAGAGAGATCAAGACGGCCGAGCACCGGGTGGCGCTGGTGCCGGCGGGGGCGGAGTCGCTGCGCGGCGACGGGCACACGCTGTTTGTCGAGCAGGGCGCCGGCACGGGGTCGGGCTTCCCCGACGACGCCTACCGCGCGGTCGGCGCGACCATCGTCCCCACGGCGGCCGACGTGTGGGCCCGATCCGAGATGGTGCTCAAGGTCAAAGAGCCGGTCGAGCCGGAGTGGCCGTGCATGCGGAAGGGCCAGGTCGTCTTCACCTACTTCCACTTCGCCGCGTCCGAGCCGCTCACCCGGGCCGTGATTCGGTCGAACATCGTGGCGATCGCCTACGAGACGGTGCAGCTCTCCTCCGGCGAGCTGCCGCTGCTCACGCCGATGAGCGAGGTGGCCGGTCGCATGGCGGTGCAGGAAGGGGCGAAGTACCTGGAGAAGGTGTACGGCGGCAGCGGCGTCCTGCTGGGCGGCGTGCCGGGGGTGCTGCCGGCCGAGGTGCTGATCATCGGCGGGGGGACGGTCGGCGCGAACGCCGCGAAGATGGCGGCGGGGCTGGGCGCGCACGTCACGCTGCTCGACCTCTCGCTCGACCGCCTGCGCTACCTCGCCGATATCCTCCCGCCCAACGTCGATCCCCTCTTCTCCAATCGCCACAACCTGGTCGAGCAGCTGCGCAAGGCCGATCTCGTGATCGGTGCGGTGCTGCTCCCGGGGGCCAAGGCGCCGAAGCTGGTGCGGCGCGAGGACCTGAAGCTGATGAAGCCGGGCTCGGTGATCGTGGACGTCGCCGTGGACCAGGGGGGCTGCATCGAGACGATCAAGCCCACGACCCACGAGAGCCCGACCTACGTCGTGGACGGGATCATTCACTACGGGGTGGCCAACATGCCGGGCGGCGTGCCCCGCACCTCCACGCTGGCCCTCACCAACGCCACGTTCGCGTATGCCAAGCGGCTCGCGAAGCACGGCTGGCGGCAGGCGTGCCGCGAGGATGCGGCGCTGTTCCTCGGGCTGAACGTGGTCGAGGGGAAGGTGGTCTACCCGGGCGTGGCGGAAGCGTTCGGGCTGCCGCTCGCGGACCCCAAGACGCTGGTGTGACGTCTACGGCGCGACGATCGTCGCCCGGGTGACGGAGTCCAGCCGGGAGAACCCGCGCTCGAGATACGCATTGCCCTCGGCCTGGATGCGGCCCTGGTCGGGGCCACGGCCGCGCGGCGCGCCTTCGCCGTATCCCGCGTACAACCGGTCCACCACGTCCATGCCCTCGACCACGCGACCGAATGGCGAAAACCCCACGCCGTCCAGTGCGCTGTTATTGCCGTAGTTGATGAAGAGCTGCGTGGTGCGCGTACCCGGGCCCGCGGTCGCGAAGCTCACCATGCCGCGCGTGTTGTGCTGCCGCACCGGGTCGTCCGCAATCCGCGCGTCGCGCCACACGGCGGCCACCCGCGGATCGCCGTGGATCCCGAACTGCGCCATGAATCCCGCGATGACGCGGAAGAACCGCGTGCCGTCGTAATAGCCGCTCTTCACGAGGTTGTAGAAGCGGTCGGCCCCGAGTGGGGCCCACTCGCGCTGGACCTCGATCACGAAGGCGCCTTTGCCGGTCTCGAAGCGGGCGCGGAACGTCGCGGGAGCCCCCGCGGTCATGGCGGCACTCGCGGGATTGCGGAAGTCGGGGGCGCCGGTGCTCGCGGCGTCCCGATGCTCGGCTCGGCGGCAACCGGCACCGAGGAGGGCGAGAGTCAGCAGCGGGACGGGTCTCCAGGCGAGGCCATTCATCGGTGCTCCGTCGCTCGGGGGTCAGCAAGATAAGCGCAGCGGCTGCGAGGCGCTCGGCCGAGCGCGACGTTGCGGCGACAGGCGTCGGCCTGCACTTTAAGCGCCGAACCCACTCTCTGCCTTGGAGGTCGCTTATGGGCTTGCGGCCACCTCTCATCGATCGACGAGCTTTCCTCCAGGACGCGGCAGCCGCCGCCGTTGCGATCGCACTGCCGGGCCGCGCCCCGAAAGCCGAACCCGACCTGACCCCCGTGTTCGCGCAGATCGCGAAGCGGCACGACGAGGGCGTCGAGCGTCTGCAGCAATGGATCCGGCAGCCATCGATCGCCGCCGAGAACCGGGGCATGAACGAGGGCTGCGAGCTCACGATGCGGATGCTGCGGGAGGCGGGGTTCGGTCAAATTACGAAGCGGCCCACCGACGGTCAGCCCGGCATCTTCGCCACGCTCGACGCCGGGGCTCCCCGCACACTGGGGCTCTACTTCATGTACGACGTGAAGCAGGCGGATCCCGCCGAGTGGACCTCGCCGCCCTGGGAGGCGGCGCTCGTCGACAGGCCCGGTCTGGGCAAGGTGCTGGTCGGCCGCGGCGCGGTGAACCAGAAGGGGCCGGAGGCCGCGTTCCTTGGCGCCCTCCACGCCATCCGCGGGGCCGGCCGCAAGCCCCCGGTGAACTTCGTGCTCGTCGCTGAGGGCGAGGAGGAGATCGGCTCGCCGCACTTCCCCCAGATCGTACGGCAGCCGGAGGTGCTCGCGGCGCTCAAGCGCTCCATCGGCATCTTCATGCCCTCCGCCGCCCAGGGACTCGACGGACAGGTGACCATCACGCTCGGCGCCAAAGGCGTGATCGAATGCGAGCTGACCGCGAGCGGCGAGCACTGGGGCCGCGGGCCGCGGCAAGACATTCATTCGAGCAACAAGGCACGCGTGGACAGCCCGGCGTGGCACCTGGTGCAGGCACTCGCGACACTGGTGTCGCCCGACGGTAACGATCCCGCGATCGAGGGCTTCGCCGACAAGGCGCGCCCCCTTTCTGCCACCGAGCGGGCGATGCTCGCGGAGGCGGCGCGTCGCCTCGACGAGCGCGCCGCGAAGCAGTTGCTCGGTGTGGAACGTTGGGTGCGCGACGTGAGCTGGCCGGAGGCATTGGAGCTGCTGATGTCGCGCCCCACGGTCAACATCGAAGGCCTGGTCGGCGGGTACACGGGGCCCGGCGGGAAGACGATCTTGCCGCACAAGGCCGTGGCGAAGCTCGACCTGCGGCTCGTGCCGGACATGACCGCCGCCGAGGCGCTGGCAGCGCTCAAGGCGCACCTGGCGAAGCGGGGGTTCGGGGATATCGAGGTGAACATGACGGGCGGTTACGACCCCACGAGCACGCCCGCCGACGCGCTGCTCATCCGGGTGCAGGAGACCGTGTACCGACGCTCCCGGATCGACCCGATCGTGCTGCCGCGCAACGCCGGCTCATGGCCTGGCTACGTGTTCACGGGCGACCCGCTACGGCTCCCCGCAGGCCACTTCGGACTCGGCCACGGCAGCGGCGCCCACGCCCCGGACGAGTACTACGTCATCGAGTCGACGAACCCGAAGGTGCAGGGGATCGACGGTGCAGTGCGCTCGTACGTGGAGTACTTGTACGAGGTCGCGTCGGCGAGCTGAGCGCACGATTGCCCGGAGCCTGAGAGCGATGCCCGGCACGCAGGACCAGGTGTATGCGCGGTGGCGCAACGAGCCCGAACGGTTCTGGGCGGAGGCCGCTGACAGCGTCCACTGGTACAGGCGTTGGAACCGGGTGCTCGACGCGTCGCGGCCGCCTTACTATCGCTGGTTCTCGGGTGGCGTCGTCAACACGTGCTATAACGCCCTCGATCGGCACGTGGCGTCCGGCCGCGGCGACCAGCCGGCTCTCATCTACGACAGCCCCGTCACTCAAACGATCACCTGCTTCACGTATCGCGCCCTGCTGGACCAGGTCTCCCGCTTCGCGGGCGTGCTCAAGGGGCAGGGCGTCGGCAAGGGCGACCGGGTCATCATCTACATGCCGATGGTGCCCGAGGCGGCCGTCGCGATGCTCGCGTGCGCCCGGATCGGCGCGATCCACTCGGTGGTGTTCGGGGGCTTCGCATCCCACGAGCTGGCGGCCCGCATCAGCCATGCGGCGCCGAAGGTCATCGTCTCCGCCTCGTGCGGCATCGAGGCGAACCGCGTCGTGCCCTACAAGCCGCTCCTCGACAAGGCGATCGAGCTCGCCGCGGCCAAGCCGAGCCGCTGCATCATGCTGCAGCGACCGCAAGAGCGGGCCTCGCTGGTCCCCGGTCGCGACGCGGATTGGTCGGAGCTCATGGCGGGAGCGCAGCCGGCGGAGTGCGTGCCGGTAGAGGCGACCGATCCGCTGTACATCCTCTACACCTCGGGGACGACCGGCATGCCAAAGGGGGTCGTCCGCGACAACGGCGGGCACCTGGTCGCGCTCACGTGGAGCATGAAATACATCTACGGGGTGGAGCCCGGAGAGGTCTACTGGGCGGCGTCCGACCTGGGGTGGGTCGTGGGCCACTCCTACATCCTGTACGGCCCGCTGTTCAACGGCAACACGACGATCCTCTACGAAGGAAAGCCGGTCGGCACGCCCGACCCGGGCGCTTTCTGGCGCGTGATCTCCCAGCACGGCGTGCGGGTCCAGTTCACCGCGCCCACGGCGATCCGCGCCATCAAGCGCGACGACCCCGGCGGCGAGCACGTCCGGCGCTACGATCTCAGCCGCTTTCGGACCCTGTTCCTCGCCGGCGAGCGGTGCGACTCCGACACGCTCGGCTGGGCGGAGCAGCGGCTTGGCGTGCCCGTGATCGATCACTGGTGGCAGACCGAAACGGGGTGGCCGATCGCCGCGAACTGCCTCGGCCTGGGGATGCTTCCCGTGAAGCCCGGCTCGTGCGCGCGGGCGGTCCCCGGGTACGACGTGCGCGTGCTGGGACCGGATGGCAGCGAGGTTCCCGCGGGCCAGACCGGGAGCATCGTCATCAAGCTGCCCCTGCCGCCCGGCTGCCTGCCCACCCTGTGGAACAACGACGCGGGCTTCGTCCGATCCTATCTGAGCGCGTATCCCGGCTACTACCTCACAGCCGACGCCGGTTACAAGGACGCCGACGGCTATCTCTGGGTGATGAGCCGGACGGACGACATCATCAACGTGGCCGGTCACCGGCTCTCCACGGGTGCGATGGAGGAGGTGCTGGCCTCCCATCCCGACGTGGCCGAGTGCGCCGTGGTGGGCGTGGCGGACGCGCTCAAGGGCGAGGTCCCGCTGGGATTCATCGTGCTGAAGGCGGGGGTGCGCCACGCGCCCGAGGCCGTCGCCCACGACCTGGTCGCCATGGTGCGCGAGCGGATCGGGCCGGTCGCGTGCTTCAAGACCGCGACGGTCGTGCCGCGGCTGCCCAAGACGCGCTCCGGCAAGGTCCTGCGCGGCACGATCAAGAAGATCGCGGACGGGATCGAATATCGCGTCCCGCCCACCATCGACGACCCGGTGATTCTGGAGGAGATCACGGCGGCGCTGGCGACACTCGGCTATCCCCACGGCTGAATTAGCCCGCCGTTGCGGCGGCGGGCCTCGGCCTGCACCTTAAGCGCGATCCGTTAGGCGGCCAACAGGTATCCTCATTGAAAGAGTGTTCGGAGGATCGACCGATGGCAATCAACATCAAGACACCCGGCGTGCATCACGTCACGCTTCGCGTCGCTGATTTCCGCCGGGCCAGGCAGTTCTACGCCGAGACGCTGGGGTTCCCGGTCGCCCTCGAGCAGCCGGACCTGCTCGTCATCCTGGCCGGAAACACCGCCGTTGGCATCCGGGCTCCGGCCAAGGGGACACCCAAGGGCGATACGTTCAATCCCTTTCGCGTCGGTCTCGATCATCCCTCCCGTCCTCTGCTACCACCGTATTGCCGGGCCGCCCGAGCTCGGCGTCACCCGGATCGGCCGTTCGGTGTTCGCGCGCCAGATGCGCACGTTGGCGGAGGGCGGCTGGCGCACGCTGACGCTCGCCGAGTTCGCCGCACGCCTGGCCACCCCCACGCCCCACGCCCCACGCCCTACGTCCAAGGTCTTTCTCTTGACCTTCGACGACGGCTACGCCTCGCTCGCCGACCACGCCTATCCGCTGCTCGCCGAGCTGGGTTTCACCGCGACGACGTTTTTGATCACCGACCACATCGGCCGCACCAACACGTGGGACGTGCGCTACACGTGGCGCCGGCTGGCGCACCTCGACTGGGCGGCCATCGAAGCGTGGCGCGCGCGACGGTTCGATTTCGCCTCCCACGGCGCGTCGCACGTGCGCCTCACCTGGCTGGCCGACGCGCCGGCGGCGGCGGAGCTCGCTCGCTCGCGGGAGACGCTGTGCGCGCGGTTGGGGGAAGCAGCCGGCCGCGCGGTGGCGTATCCGTTCGGGGCGAGCGACGCGCGCATCGAGCGGCTCGCGGCGGCGGCCGGCTACGAGCTGGGGTTCGGGGGAGTGCGAGGGCGGGGAAACGGGAGCACGCTCAACGTGCCAAGAGTGCCGGTCTACGTGTGGGACCTGGGGAGCCGGCCGCTCGGCCTGCGGGACGACGCCTTGGGAGCCGCAGGCCGGTTCGTCGCGCACGTCGCGAACCGGTGCGCAGTGGGGACGACCGTAATGCAGGCGGCTAGGCGGTTAGTCGGGTAGTCGGTTAGAGGGTCAAGCGCTCGGCGAGGGGCCACCACAAACCGTCTAACCGGCTAACCGCCTAACCGCCTATCCGGCTTACACGAAATACCGCGCCGCCACCGGAATCAGCTGGGGATGCTTCACGAGCGCGTGCGCGAACACTTTGCGAAGCGAGCGCTTGCCTTCCGGGATGCCGCTCACGGTGCGGGCCAGGGCGTTGTAGAAGCCGTCATCCAGGCCCTCCAGCGCTTGCTTGATGCGGTAGTAGGTACGGTGGTCCTCTCCTAACAGCTCCATCCACGCCTGATGATAGGCGGACAGCCAGCGCGCGCCGGCGTCCCCTACGCGGATCGCCGCCGCCGCGGCCCGGCCGGCGAGCCGCCCCCCCTTCATCGCGTTCACGATCCCGGCGCCGGACAGCGGGTTGACCATGTGCGCAGCGTCGCCGGCGATCAGGACGCCGTCGCCGTAGGTCTGCTTGATGGTCGGGTTGACGATGACGCCACCCACCGTGGACCCGACGGTCGCGCTCCCGGGGTAGCGTCGCGCGATCCAGGCGTCGAGGTACTCGCGCGCGTTCCGCCCGTCGGCCCTCAGGGCCACGATCCCGAGCCCCACGTTCGCGATCCCCACGCCCTTGGGGAACAACCAGGCGTAGCCCCCGGGAGCGATGCGATCTCCGAACTGGAGGTACACCGCGTCGGGATCGAATTGGACGTTCTGCAGGACGTACTGCGCGCAGGATTCCATGTCGCGGGCCGGCACGCGCGTGTCCAGGCCTGCCCACCGACCCACCATCGCCTCGACCCCGTCCGTCCCGATCACGAGCCGGGCGCGCAGCGTCTCCTCGTTCCCCCCCGGTCCCCGGACGCGCACGCGCCAGCGACCGTCGGGGTCGCGCTCCATCCCCGCCGCCTCGGTCGCCACGCGCACCTCGACGCCCGCGGCCGCCGCCCCCGCGGCGAGGAAGGCGTCGAAGCGGGTGCGGTCGAGGATCCACGCCACGGTCCTCCCCTCGGCGACGGGCACCTCGGTGTCGTCCGGGGCGACGAAGATGATGCGCGTGATGCGGCGCGCCACCCAGGGCGCGCCGTCGGGATCGACGAACTCGCGCAGGCCGGCGTCCCCCACGCCTTCGGCGCAGCGCACCGGGAGGCCGACCACGCGATCGCGCTCGAGCAGTACGACGTCGAGCTCGGGAGCCGCGCGCTTCGCTTCCCCGGCCGCGATGGAGCCCGCGGGCCCGGCGCCCACGACCAGCACGTCGCAGTCGGGCATCAGGCCGGCACCATCGCGAGCGCGCCCACGGGGCAGGGCGCGATGCACTTGCGGCAGCCGGTACAGGCGTGGCGATCGACGACCAGCTCGTCGAGCGCCAGGTGGATCGCCTCGGGCGGGCAGAGGGGCAGACAGAGACCGCAGCGGTCGCAGACCAGCAAATCGACGCTCGCGACGACGGAGGCGCGGGGATGCGGCATGCGGCCAACCTTAGCGAGCCGGATGAGGAGCGTCAAGCATCAGCCTTGCTTGGAGTTAGCGTTTTTAGTAGGTTGAGGCGCTCGTTACCGCGCCCCGCCAACTCTTTTATCAAGACGACACGTGCCGCTACGCTGGCCGAACTGGAAAATCGGTTCCTGGAGCGCCGCCAATGAGATCGCGGTCGATCTCGGTACCGCCAACACCCTGATCTACGTGAAAGGGGAGGGCATCGTCCTCAACGAGCCCTCCGTCGTCGCGATCGAGAAGGCCACGGGCAAGATCGTGGGGATCGGCCTCGAGGCGAAGCGCATGCTGGGCCGCACGCCGGACGGGATCCTCGCGGTGCGGCCCCTGAAGGACGGCGTGATCGCCGACTTCGACGTGACCGAGAAGATGCTGCGCTTCTTCCTGAAGACGATCATCGAGCGGCATCTGTTCCGCGTGAAGCCCAAGGTGATCGTGTGCGTGCCGAGCGGGATCACCGAGGTCGAAAAGCGGGCCGTGCGGGACTCGGCGCAGTCGGCGGGGGCGAAGGAGGTCTACATGGTGGCGGAGCCGATGGCCGCCGCCATCGGCGTCGGCCTGCCCGTCGAGACGCCGACCGGCAACATGGTGATCGACATCGGCGGCGGCACGACGGAGATCGCGGTCATCGCGCTGTCGGGGATCGTGTCGGATACGTCGATCCGGACGGGCGGCGACGAGCTGGACCAGGCGATCGTGCAGTTCATGCGCAAGAACTACAACCTTCTGATCGGCGAGCCGACGGCGGAGCAGATCAAGATCCAGATCGGCTCCGCCGCACCCGTGGGCGAGGAGCGCGAGATGGAGGTCAAGGGGCGCGACCTCGTCTCCGGGATCCCCAAGATCGTGCGGGTGCACTCGAGCGAGATCCGGGAGGCCGTGCAGGAGCCGATCCAGCAGATCGTGGACGCGGTGCGGCGCGCGCTCGAGATCACGCCGCCCGAGCTGGCGTCGGACATCGTGGACCGGGGTATCGTGATGACGGGAGGCGGGGCGCTGATCCGCGGCCTCGACGTGCTGCTGCAGCAGGAGACCGGCCTTCCCATCCACCTCGACGAGGATCCCATGACCTGCGTCGTGCGCGGCACCGGCCGGATCCTCGACGATCCGGAGAAATACCGCAACGTCCTGACCACGTAACGGGATGGCGCTCGGAGCGGATCGCTACGCGTCGCGAGCCGACACCCTGCTCTTCGTCGGGTGCATGCTCCTGTCGATCGCCGCGATGAGTCTGCCCGATCGCTGGCGCGACCCGCTCGCGAAGGGCCTGCGCCAGACCGTGCTCGCGCCGTTCCTGTGGCTGCAGCAACAGACCGGGCTCCTCGCCGCCTCGCTGTCGAGCTACGACGCGGTGGTGGCGCAGCGGGACTCGGCCACCCTCGCCGCCACCTTCGTGCCGGAGCTGCGCGCCGAAAACACGCGGCTGCGGGGGCTGCTCGGCCTGGGAGTGCGGCTCGCGTCGGGCTACGTCCCGGCCGAGGTGCTGCACGAAGCCCTGCCCACGAATCCCCTGACGCTGATCGTGTCGGCGGGGCGCCGCCAGGGGGTGAAGCCGCTCGCGGCCGTGGTGAGCCCGGAGGGGCTGGTCGGCGTCGTCAGTACGGTGGATGCCCGGACCAGCGTCGTGGTCACGTGGGCGCACCCGGAATTCCGCGCCAGCGCGATGGCGGCGGACGGCAGCGTGTACGGCATCGTGGCACCCCACGGCACCGAGGGCCCCAAGGTCTGGCTGCTCGAGCTGCGGGGCATCCCCTACCGGCAAACGGTCGCGCTCGGCACGGGCATCCTGACCTCGGGGCTGGGCGGCGTGTTCCCGCGCGGCATTCCGCTCGGCACCGTGGTGGACAGCGCCGCGGCGGAAGAGGGGTGGGAGCGCACCTACCTGGTGCGCCCGGCCGTGCATCCTTCGGCCCTGTCGCACGTCATGATCCTGACCGGCGGCCGGAGCGGAACGCCGGGCGACCTGCGCGGCGTGTTCGAGCGCGGGGAGCAGGGCCCGTGAGGTGGAGCGACCGCTACCGCTTCGTTCCCATCCTCGGGGGACTGGTGCTGCTCCAGTTCTCCCTGCGCGCCCGGCTCGGTGACGACCGCGTGGCGCCGGACTTCCTGCTGCTCGCGCTGCTCATCTACACGATTCGCGCGCAGCCCGGGAGGAGCGCCGGCGCCGGGTTCCTGGTCGGGCTGCTGCGGGACGCGCTGACGCCCGCGTCGTTCGGAGCGGGGGCGCTGGCGCACACCCTGGTCGGCTACCTGTCGTCCTGGGGCAAGGCGGTGTTCTTCGCCGAAAACGTGATCGTCAACGGGTGCCTGTTCTTCGCGGGCACCTGGTTCCGCAACCTCATCGTGGCGCTCGCCTCGGGCCGGTTGAAAGGCGGGCAGCTCGGGTGGGAGCTGCTGGTGTGGTCGCCGCTGCAAAGCCTCACGACCGCCGTGACGGGCGTGATCGTACTGCTCGTGTTCGGGCGCTACCTCGCGATCCGCCTGAGCGACGTATGAACCCCTATCACCCGCATCTGCTCGACCGCCGGCTGGGCGTGGCCCGGGGCGTCCTGTGGGCGACGATGGGGGTGCTGGCGGTGGCGTTCTTCCGCACCCAGATCCTGGAGCACGGCAAGTACCAGCTGCAGTCCGAGACGAACCGGCTGCGGCCCATTCCGCTCCCCGCCCCGCGCGGCGTCATTCTGGACCGCAACGGCAGGGTGCTGGCGGAGAACGTGCCCGGCTACACGGTCTCCCTGTTGCCGGCGGAAGAGGTGACGCTGCGGCGCATCCTCGGGCGGATCGCGCCGATCGTCAGGCTCGACAGCGCGGGGATCGATCGCGTCCTGGTCCGCTACCGGCGGGCGCCCTACCTGCCGGCGCTGGTGCTCGCGGACGCTCCCTTCGACATGGTGTCCGCGCTGGAGGAGCGGCGCCTCCTGTTCCCGGGCCTCCTGATCCAGCCGGAGCCGAAGCGCTACTACCCGGACAGCTCGCTCGCCGCCCACCTCATCGGCTACGTGGGCGAGGCGACGGAGACCGAGCGGGCCCAGCGGCGCTTCGCCCCGGTGCGGCTGGGCGGGCTCGTCGGGAAGGACGGCCTGGAGCGCCAGTACGACGACTCGCTGCGTGGCGGGGACGGCGTGCGCTTCATCGAGGTGAGCGCCCTGGGCCACGTAGTGCGCGAAGCGGGTGCGGCCCCTACCCTCAAGCCGGTCCCCGGCACGCCGCTGCACACCGCGCTCGATCTCGACCTGCAGCGCTACATCGGCGAGATCTTTCCTGCAGGGCGGCGCGGCGCCCTGCTCGCACTGAACCCCAATACGGGCGAGGTGCTGGCGCTGTACAGCGCGCCCGCCTTCAACCCCAACGCCTTCGTGGGCGGCGTCAATCCCGAGTACTGGCGGCGCCTGAACGAGAGCGAGACGCACCCGCTCCTGAACCGCGCCATCCAGGCGCGCTATCCGCCGGGCTCCACGTGGAAGCTCGCCGTCGCGGCGATGGCGCTGAAGCGCGGCGTCGTCACGTTCCGCAGCCGCATGCCGATCCCGTGCCGCGGCGGCCTGGCCTACGGCAACCGCTACTTCCGCTGCTGGGAGCCCGCGGGGCACGGCGCATTGACGCTCAGCGAGGCGATCGCCCAGAGCTGCGACGTCTACTTCTACCAGCTGGGCCTGAAGCTCGGGCTGACCTCGCTGCTCGAGGACGCGAACCAGTGGGGGCTGCGCGCGCGCACGGGGATCGATCTGCCCGGCGAGACCGCATCCGAGTTTCCCTCCGGCACCGCGTACTACGATCGCGCGTACGGGCCGCGGCGCTGGACGTCCGCCGTCACCCTGAACCTCGCGATCGGGCAGGGAGAGAACGCCCAGACGCTCGTCGACATGGTGCGGCTGTACCAGATGCTCGCGAGCGACGGGCGCTCGCGCTCGCCCTACGTGGTGCACCCGGCCGCCACGGGCGACGCCGGCGCCGACATGCAGCTCACCGCGCCGCAGCTCGCGGGGTTGCGCCAGGCGATGATCAACGTGGTGCAACAGGGGACGGCCCGGAGCGCGGGCCGGGTCGGGGCGATGTCGATCGCGGGCAAGACCGGCTCCGCGCAGAACCCGCACGGGCCGGCGCACGGCTGGTTCATCGGGTTCGCCCCCGCCGACAAGCCGGAGATCGTGGTGGGTGCGATCGTCGAGCACGCCGAGCACGGCTCCGGGATCGCCCCGCTCGTCGCGCGCGTCATCGCGCGCTACCTCGGCGCCGACACGACGGTGGCCCGCACCATCCGGCTCGCGCTGCCGACGGACACCGCGCCCCACGCGCGCGACATCCTGCCCGGAGCGCCCGCGGATACCGCGAGCGTGCGCGACACCGTGCCCCTAGACACCGTACCATCCGATACCACCCATGCTGTCACGCCTCCGCCGGATCGATAAGCCCCTCGTGGGCGTGACCGTCGCGCTGCTCAGCTACGGGCTCGCGGCGCTCTACTCCGCGGGCCAGACCGACGTGCCCACCATCGCGGCCACGATCTGGCAGAAGCAGATCGTCTGGATCGCGGTGGGGCTCACCGCCCTGGTGCTCGTCTCCCGCGTGTCGCCGCGGCTCGTCGAATGGGCGACCCCCTACGCATACGGGGCCACCGTGCTTCTGCTGCTCGTGACCCTCATCGTGGGCACGGGGGCGGGAACGGCGGCGGGCTCCCGGTCCTGGCTCGCGATCGGCGGCCTGCGGGTCGGGCAGCCCGCCGAGCTGGCCAAGCTCGCGGTGATCCTGATGCTGGCGCGCTGGCTCGCGGCCCGGCGCGAGGCGCCGGCCACGCTGCGCGATCTGCTGCCCCCGGGCGTGATCGTGGGCGTGCCGTTCGCGCTCGTGCTGCTGCAGCCGGACCTGGGCAGCGCGGTGGTGTTCATCGCCATCCTGTTCGCGATGCTGTTTTGGGCGGGCACGAAGCCCTCCCTCCTCGTGCTGCTCGCCTCGCCCGCCATCGGCCTCATCCTCGCCTTCTCCACCGTCGCCTGGGGCATCTGGATCGCCCTGTTGTGCGGGCTGCTGCTGTGGTGGCGGCCCTACGTGTGGGAGGGTCTGGCCGTGATGGCCGCCAACGTGGCCATGGGCGTCGTCGCCCTGCCGTTCTGGAAGGCGCTCGCGCCCTACCAGCAGAGCCGGCTGCTCACCTTCCTCAATCCCGAGGTCGATCCCCGCAAGACCGGGTGGCACATCATCCAGTCCAAGGTGGCGATCGGCTCGGGCGGCTTCCTCGGCAAGGGCTTCACCCACGGCCCCCAGAAGCGGCTCGCGTTCCTCCCCGCCCAGCACACGGACTTCATCTTCCCCGTGGTGGGGGAGGAGCTGGGGTTCGTCGGCGTGCTCCTCGCCCTGGCCCTGTTTGCCGCCCTGATCCTCGTCCTGCTGCGGATCGCGCGCCGCGCCCCCGACCCCTACTCCAGCCTGTGCGTGTTCGGCATCGCCGGGATGCTGTTCACGCACATCATCGAGAACGTCGGCATGACGGTAAAGCTCCTGCCCATCACGGGCATCCCGCTGCCGTTCTTTTCCTACGGCGGCTCCTTCCTGCTGGCCTGCAGTCTCGCGGTCGGGATCGCGCTGCGGGTCTCCTGGGAGTCGCGCCGGTCGGGCTATTCCGAGTCTTGACAACGCGTTACGCCGTCGGGGCTGGCGCGCGCTCGGGGCCCCTCCCAGATTGTCCGCTTCCAGAATCCTCTTATGGCGCGAATGGCCTGGTTCAAAAAGGAACGTAAACCGCGCACGTCCGAACGGGTGAAGCTGGAGATCCCGGCGGACGCCTGGGAGAAGTGCGACCGGTGCGGCCACACCGACATCCGGGACCGTTTCCTCCGCGCCTTCAACGTCTGCCCCAACTGCGGCTACCACCGGCGCATCACCGCTCAGGATTACATCGACATCTTCGTGGACGAGGGCTCCTGGCACGAGCTCGACGCCCAGCTGCGCTCGACCGACCCGCTGGGGTTCGAGAACTATCGGGAGCGGGTGCAGCTCGCGATGAAGAAGGCCGGGCCCCTCGAGGGGGTGCGCACGGGGTACGCGCGGCTGGACGGGATGCCGATCGACCTGGGCGTGATGGACTTCAACTTCATGGGCGGGTCGATGGGCTCGGTGGTGGGGGAGAAGATCGCCCGCCTCACGCGCCGCTCCGTGGAGAAGCG
>WNGH01001407.1_pt1 | contig 32860 bp, 41 predicted proteins | sample 5400631 | NCBI WGS metagenome assembly WNGH01 (sample SAMN13153373, study PRJNA577476) | soil metagenome | isolation source: 115 cm soil or saprolite under Garry oak tree replicate 1 | place: USA:California | collected 2016-06-15
TCAGAGGTCGTGGTCATCGTCTCGCCTTTCTGTGTGCCGTATAAGTAGGAAAACTGCCAGCTCTTCCCAGGGGTAACACAGGACGGCAAATGGGCTACAGAAGGGCGGTGACACACGTGAGGTAGCGTAGAAAAGAGCGTTTGGTGCCGTATATGCGATCCTTATACGGCACCGTGCTCGACATCAGCAGGAACAGCACGCAGGCAAGAACCGTTTCGTTCTGCTTCCTCCTGTGCGTGTGGTGCGGCTCCTGGGTGTCATGGGCTGCCTGCTCTGCGCTCGGCTGCCGCAGCTTGCCCTCACGCTCTACTGCGGGGTGATGCGCCCGATCTTGTTGCCACTGAACTCGGTGAACCAGAGGTTGCCATCGGGCCCGGCCGTGATGCCCTCAGGTTCGCTACCGCCCGTGGGGATGAGGAACTCCCCCGTGACGACGCCTGCGGGGGTGATGCGCCCGATCTTGTTCCCATGGGACTCGGTGAACCAGAGGTTGCCATCGGGCCCGGCCGTGATGCCGAAAGGCTCGCAGCCAAGAGGAGACTCACAATGAGTTGGCAGGGGGAACTCGGTGATTTTGCCCTTGGTGGTGATGCGCCCGATGTTGTTCACGACGTTGGTCCCTTGGAACTCGGTGAACCACAGATTGCCATCCGGGCCGGCCGTGATGCCCCGAGGCTCGCTATTGGCCGTGGGAATGTGGAACTCGGTGATTTGGCCCTTGGTGGTGATGCGCCCGATGTTGTTCCCGTTGAACTCCGTGAACCAGAGGTTGCCATCGGCCCCCGATGTTGTTCCCATTGAACTCCGTGAACCAGAGGTTGCCATCGGGCCCGGCCGTGATGCCGAAAGGCCTGCTATCGCCCGTGGGGATGGAGAACTCTCCTGTGACGACCCCTGCGGGGGTGATGCGCCCGATGTTGTTTGAACCGTCTTCGGCGAACCAGAGATTGCCATCCGGGCCGGCCGTGATGCCGAAAGGGTTGGAACTGGTCGGGGGGATGGGGAACTCAGTGATGAAGCCCGCAGGGGTGATGCGCCCGATCTTGTTCCCAGAGTACTCCGTGAACCAGAGGTTGCCATCCGGGCCGGCCGTGATGCCCCGAGGGAAGGTCGAGGCCGTGGGAATGGGGAACTCGGTGATGGTGCCTGCTGCGGCCCAGGCGGGAGCAGTGCTCAGGCCCAGCAAGCCGACAGAGACAACTATGGCGGTGATAAGGGCGGTCACGCGCGACCGCCATCCAGAACGATTCATGTTTCTTGCTCCTTTGTGTATGTGTGTATGACGGAAAACGACCTACGGGGAACGAATCCTTACCGGACCGGTCAGTTGACCGTGATGCTGAACTGCTGGGAGGTATGCACGCCTATGCTGTCCGTTACTGTCTCGGTAAACGTGAAAGTCCCTGTCGCTGTGGGAGTGCCGCTGATGGTGGTCCCCCCATTTGATCCTGTGGTCAGCGCGAGGCCGGGGGCAATTGTCCCGCCGTAATCGACCAGGTGTAGGGTTGGAACCCGCCATTGGCAAAGAGGTTGGTGAAGTACGAGGTCCCGACGGTCGCTGGCGGCGGGGTTGGGCTGGTGATCACCAGTGGAGACGGCTGATCGATCGTGATGCTCAATGGCTGCGTTGCCGTTTCACCGGCGCTGTCTTGGACCTGGACGGTGAACGCGTTGGTTTGGACCGTCGTGGGCGTGCCGAACACGACGGTGGACTCGATCCCATAGGACGTCGCCATCGTCAGTCCGGCCGGAAGCGCCCCCGACACAATCGTCCATGTGTCGAGTGATGAACCTCCTCCTTTGTTCGCGGTAATGTAGGCGGTATAGGAGGCACATACGTTTCCATTCGGCAACGACGTCGTCGTGATCATGAGCGGTGTTGTGGTAGGCGTAGGGGTAGATGTTGTCGGTGTGGGCGTAGGTGTCCGATGATGGCTGTCGAGGGCAAACCTCGTCGTTGGCGTCGTCCCAGGCAGTGCTGTCACCGCGGTCAGTGCGGCTACAACGAGCAGGAGGGATGCTAGCCATACTCCTCGTCTCGTAACCTTGTTCATGGTCGCCTCATTTTCCTAAGATCCGCTCAAAACACGTGAGCAGATCTTCTCTCAAATCATTCAAGTTTCTAAAGTACCCTTCGTTGTTGTGAGAGAGGGAGCAAACTTTTCCCTAACGGCCTATACGTGAGCAAGTTACACCATTGCCTCCTCATCGAGAACGCAACGAGCCTTTCTGTCAAACGCCCCTCCCATGCGAGACAAGGCCACTTTCCACGCCGAGTAACACAACGAAAAGCCGATGAGCAGGGAGCGGTGAGGACGTGTAACCCCAATGCCCACTCGCGAGAGATCGTTCCAACGGGACGGTGTGACCATTGACTGATTAGGACAGGTCTGTGGAGATCATCTAGTGTACTTCCACGACGAGGGAGGTGAAAACGATCTTCTCTGTAACTTCAACGTGTATATATCTATAGATCGAAAGGCTCGTTCCATTACTCGTTCCCATGGAAGCAAGGGAAGAACCCATGATGCAGCACAATTTTTCCATCTCAAATGTTTCGAGGCCTGCCTGGTGCACTGTCCTCATGGTAGCAACACTTGTCCTGTTTTTGGCAGCCTGTGGGAGTAATACCAGTAGTTCAGGATCGGGAGGAACAACTCCAACCAGTAGCGGCAGCGGGTATGGCAGTGGGAGATACGGCAGCGGAGGGACGACACCGACAGCCAGCAGTACCGGCAGTCTCATCAAGACAGCGACGGCCACGGTGAATGGCACGTCGCAGACGATTCTCACGAATGCTTCGGGCTTGACCCTCTATTACCGGACCTCCGACGTGCCGCCGTCGACGGTCTGTAGCGGTGGATGCGCCGGGGCATGGCCCCCACTCGTCGCGTCCGGCTCGGGCACACCTACGAGTGCAACGTCCCTGGCAGGGACGTTGACCATCGTAGCGGACGCCAATGGCAACCAGGTCGAGTACAACGGCCACCCGCTCTACACCTATTCAGGTGATACGGGTCCTGGCCAAACGAACGGCGAAGGGGTCGCTGGTGTCTGGCATGTCTGCACACCGAGTCTGACATAGTGATACCGTTCCACAGGATGCTTGTACAGGGATGCAGAGAGCAAGGAGCAAGCCATGAGGCCCCTTTTCCTCTGCAGACACCTCCTTCCGGTCATCCGACGAGCTGGATGTTCTGCAGGACAGAAGCTGGCATGGGCCTGCTGGTTTCATCCCTTGCTTTTCTCTGTTCCCATTCCGAGGCTTTGGCCGATGTCACAACCCTCATCCTGAGAGGACCCCTCTCCTAGTTGGTGAGAAGGAAGCAGCTATGCAGACGCTGGATGAGTGGAAAACCGTGCTGGCGAAAGATTTCCTTGAGTTGAAACACCTCGCAGGACAGGATGCTTCTACCAGGATGAGGCGCTCCATGAAGGAACAGGAAATCGGCCAACACTGCTGCCAGGCAGGAGAAAGTCTCAGCGATGCCGATCTCACTTCGCTCAAAGAAGCATTGGGGCTCGATGAACAGCAATGGCACAGCTACAAGTCCAAAGTCCGACCCGAACAAGAATAAGCAGATGCGCCAAAGTCAGGTTTATCCTGCATGCAACAGCAGGCCGAGCCCCACACCGGCCAGCGTCCCCAGGGTGACGACCACGAGGAATTCGAGGCCAGCCCACACAGGACTCTGCTGGGTGTAGCGGGCTTTGATCGCTCCCAGTACCAGGGCGGTGAGCGCGGTGAGTCCATACGCCCACCATCTGGCCTGCGGCAGAGCGAACAGCACTGGCACCGTTGGGATGAGGCCACCGACCACGAAGGAGAGCCCAATCTGCACCCCTTCCAGCCACGGGTTGATGAGGGTGTCTTCGACTACTCCCAACTCGTCATGCACCATGGCCCGGTGCCAGCGTTCCCGGTCGGCAGTCAGATGCCCAACCACCCGCTCGAGCAGGGGGCCGCTCAAGCCCTTGTCCCGGTAGATAGCGCGCAGTTCTGCCCGTTCCTCTTCCGGCTCATGCTCAATTTCATAGCGTTCCGTGGCGATGCGCTGGTCCAAGATCTGCCTGGCGGTCCGTGCCGAAAGATAGCCTCCAAGAGCCATAGAGATCCCTCCAGCCAGCACCTCACCCAGCACCACCAGGAGTAGCCGTGCGGGCGCAATCTCACTCACGGCCATGATGAACACCAGGGTGGTCACCAGGCCATCATTGAGTCCAAAGACAATCTCGCGCAGCCAATCACCCCGATGAGGATGTTGTTCATTGATCTGCTCCAACGGCATCAGTTCTCCTTTTCTTCCTGTCATCTACTTGTCCTCTGAGTATAACGGAGCCGAGGCGAGAGGGCAAGCAGAACCATGCTGGCTCAACCTGCCTGTGTAACTCAGCTTCGTAGGTCTCCAAGAGAGGCAATGAGACAGACCCCAAAAACAGGCAGATTGTCCAAAGCATTGAGGAAGATCAGGCTTGCCGTCTGGGTGAACAAAAGATGGATCTCCTCCATCACCTCCTCAGGGAACTCATCTGCACTTCTCCTATCGTTGTGGATAAGAGGGTAGGGAGCTGACAGGTCCATCATGTCGCTCATTCGCTGACGCACCAGTACTAGCGTTGCGACGCGTCATTTCGATCATTGGCTCGATCAGATCAATCGGCAAGGGGAAAATGATCGTCGAGTTTTTCTCAACAGCGATTTCCGTGAGCGTTTGCAGGTAGCGCAATTGTAGAGCAGCGGGCTGTGAACCAATGACTGCTGCTGCTTGCGCCAATTGGTTGGAAGCCTGTAACTCACCTTGGGCATGGATAATCTTGGCGCGCTTTTCACGTTCAGCTTCGGCCTGCTTGGCCATCGCACGCTGCATTGTCCCAGGCAACTCGATGTCTTTGATCTCCACCGCCGTTACCTTCACACCCCAACGCTCGGTATGCTCGTCGATGATTGCTTGTAGTTCACGGTTGATCTTATTGCGCTGCGCCAGCAATTCATCCAGTTCCGACTGCCCAAGTACATTGCGCAGTGTCGTTTGTCCGATTTGCGTCGTTGCCTGGAGGAAGCTCACCACGTTCGTAATAGCCGCAGCGGGATCCACAACATAGAAGTAGATCACCGCGGTGACTTTAACCGTCACGTTATCTCGTGTAATCACCTCTTGCGGCGCTATCGTGAGCGTCACAATACGCAGATCAACTTTTGTTATGCGTGAGATAAAGGGCGGTACCAGGAATATGCCTGGTCCTTTCGCCCCTATCAAACGGCCCAGGACGAAGATGACGCCGCGCTCATACTGCTGCACAACGCGAATGGCAGAAAAGAGTACCAGGAGACAAACGCCCCTGCTGAGGCTGCACGTCCGCCAGTCGGTGAAACGTAGGAGATGATGGGAACGGTACTACCCAACTCGACCTGGGTCATGGCTTTCAATGAATCGAGATCACCGCCAGGGGTGTCGATTTCGATTACAAGTACCCGCGCTCCATCGTTCTCGGCAGTGCTCACCGCCTTTGTGAGAAGGCGTAAGGAAGCAGGATTGATCTCACCATTGAGCACCATTCGATCCACATGAGGTGATGCGGCTGCGGCAGATTGGGCAGTCAATGTCAGCGCTAACAAGACGAGAACGACAATAATGCTGAGAGGAAAGAGCGACAGCGCATGTGATTTGTAATGGGTATGGTGCGAAAACATTATGATAATCCTTCGTTAGGTGATACAGCACGCCTGGTGTTCCCGCAGCACAGGCGACCAGGAAGCTCAGCCCTGATCGTCTGGCCGTGACCGGCCCTTCCGAACAAGCGTTACCGACTTGAGCGCTGTGGCACCAACTGGCTCACCACGAGTACCACACTCGCGGCAGCCAGGAAGAGCCCGTTGTCAATCGAACCGCCGAAGGCAATGGTGGGGACGAACCACGGTGCCGGTAGACCATCCAGGAAGAAGTAGCTGAGCCCGAGCAGTCCCGCGCCAATAGCGGCAATAGGCGCCAGTCTCTGGAGGAGCCGGTCGCCGTACACGAACAACGTCGCGCTCGTGCCGCTGAGGTAGCGTCCTGCGAGCGGGCGAAGCAGTGCCACCAGGCCGGCGGTCACGAGCCCCAGGCCTGCGAGTGTCTCGCCCGACTCAATGAGGTAGCCGAAGAGCACGGCATTGGGCGCCACGAGTCCCTGCAAGATGGCGGCGAAGAAGCCGACTAGGTGGCCACCACTGACTAAAGTGTTAAGCAGCCCACCGAGCTGGACAGGGAACCCGCCGAGCAGGAGCTTATCTCCCCCGGCGAGCAGCCACTCGTAGCCGATGATGAGTTGGAGGCCAGCGAGCGCAATGTTTGGGGTTCGGGTGCCAGTAGCTTTGATGCCCTGTGGCACGGGGCGCAGATGGGGTCGTCCTGGAAGATGCACATGAGGTCTGTGCTGAACATCTGGTGTAACCGGTTGAGCCTCGAGGTGAGGGTTAGGTTGAGTGATCATAGGTATCTTTTGTCTCCTGTGGGGAGCCTGCCACCTTGTCTGAACCGTGGCTGTGGCAGGCTCTCCATTCTATATTGTGCTGCGCCTGTGTTGTTTGGTATGTCAGGTAGATGGCGCACTGTGTCGCCCTGGCATGAGGTACAATTCTGCTTTCCTTTAAGGTAAGGATTTAAGCGAACGAATGATATGCATTAATGCTATAGCTAGAGAACACCTCTCGCTACTTGCCTCAACAGAAGATATACCTCATTAGCAGCAGGAGCGTATCGACAGAATCGTGTAATTCCTTCTCGCATTGCTCTGGGACCCTCTAGACAGAGTTATCTAGCTGTTGCAATTGTGTGGCCTTTCGCTTTTGGGAATCGTGAGGAAGCAGTGAGGCTGTAACCTCCCACGAATCTATATGTGAAAGATCAACACACCCAATCAGCATGAAGATAACAGGAGAAACAAACACCTTGAAAAAGCTAATAGCAATCCTCGTAGCGCTGGGCCTGTTCACCGTCCTGACCGCAGCATCGTGCGGCGGTTCCGGAGGCACCGGGGGCTCGGGTGTCCACATGGGCGAGACAACCTTCACTCAACCGTCTGTCACGATCAGCAAGGGCAGCACCCTCAACCTCATCGATGATGTTGCAGTCTTACACATTATTAGCAATGGCTCCTGGGTGAATAGCGTCGCTAAACCAGCTATAGAACCTAATGCACCGACCGTCAGCAACGTGCAGTTCAACACCGCCGGTCAAAGTATGGCTGTTGGACCATTCAATACCGCCGGCACCTACCATCTCTACTGTAGCGTCCACCTGAATATGAACCTGACCGTCATCGTCCAGTAGGAGCGGGATTGATGATGTGATGGCTTTTGAGACTCAAATCTTGCTATTCTGCGTGACCCTTGTGGGCAATCCATTTCAAATAGCCCATGTTCCTGGGGAACACCCAGAACCATGAAATGAGTAATTCCAGGAGAATAAGGGCAATCAGTCGGGGGGAGGGTCGAGGCAAGCTCGACCCCTACCAAGCGTGCGGCTTGTTTCGCTCGCCGCTTCCCTGCCCTTCTGGACGAGCGAAGCGATGTCCAATTCCCCGTAGGGGTCGAGCTTGCCTCGACCCGCTTCCTCTTATTTGAAATGGATTGGCCCTTGTGGTCAATCCATTTCAAAGACGAGACCATCTCGCTTTGTCATCCTGAGCGGAGCGAAGGATCTCTCGCCGGACAGAGATCCTTCGCTCAGCTCAGAGCCTGCGCCTCTCGAGAAGCGAAGGGATGACACTCTTGAAGCGGCTTCGTTTGACTCGCAAAACGTCTTCTTTGAAATGGATTGGCCCTTGTGGTCGTCCGTCTCAGGCGAGGTGGTGTTCAATGGCATAACGCGTTGCAGCACTGCGTGAGGTAATGCCCAGTTTGCTGTAGATAGAACTGATATGCGCATGGACGGTGCGGGGACTGAGCACCAGCTTTTCGGCGATCTGGAGGTCGGTCAGGCCACCTGCTAGCAGGCGCAGCACCTCCACCTCGCGTGCCGTCAGCCCAGCAGGATAGGTTGGTCGGGACACTGTCGTGGTCGATCTTGGGACCGGTTTTTGCCCCTTGGCAGCGAGGGCCTGCTCCGGCGTCATAGCTCGTCCCTGCGCCCAGGCAGCAGCGAATGCACGCTCTCCCAGGTGGACACGTGTGGCCGAGAGCGAGCGCTCGTAGTCAGCGAGGTCGACGGGAGGAATAGGCACGCCAATCGCATCACGGAGAGTATCTGCTGCCCCCCAGAGCTGTGCCGCCCACGCTAACTGTCGCTGCGCTGCAACGACTTTCCCCAATTCCACCAGGCATGTAGCGATCACCCACTTTTCGCCCAACTTTCCGGCGATCGTCAGGCTCTCCTCGCACAGCCTGCAGGCTGTGGCATAGTCGCCCTGGGCTGCAACCACCTTCCCCAAAACAGCAAGTGACTCGGCAGTGCCATGCTGGTGCCCCATCTCCTTGTAGAGCACGACACTTTCCTCCACCTGTGCGTGTGCTGTGGCAAGATCACCCTGGCCAAGAGCCAACTGCCCCGAAAGGCTATACGATTCCGCAATCCCCTCCTTGAAGCCGACCTCCCGAGAGAGCACGAGACATTCCTCGAGCAGCGAGCGCACTCTCGTCTGATCGCCTTGGGAATCAAAGAGCGCCCGTGCCAATTGGGAGAGCGTATGGGCGATGCCATTCTTGTCCTCCAACTCCTTGAAGAGTGCCAGGCTCTCCTCGAACAGAATGCACGCCCTGGCGTACTCACCCTGGCTGCTGGCCAACAATCCCAGGATGTGGAGCGACCAAGCTGCCTGGTTCTTGTCGTCGATCTCTTTGAAGAGCGCCAACGCCTCCTCTAGGAGGGAACGTGCCCCTGCCAGGTCGCCTCTCACCCAGGCGAACTGACCTAGCAACCGAAGGGAAAGCCCGATGCCTGGTTGGTCTTCGAGTTCTCGGTACAGTGCCAGACTCTCCTGAGCCGCCTCTGCCCGCTCATAATCGCTCTGAACAAAGGCCAAGTTTGCGGCAGCGAAGAGCGCCTTCGCTCGAACAGATGCCTCGGCTCCCTCGCTTGCCGTCAGTGCTCCTTCCAGGAACGTTCGCCCTTCACTCCGGTGACCATGCGCCCACCAGAACAGTTGCAGTGCTCCGCCCAACCGCAAGGCTATCTCTCGGCGCTGTCCGGCCTCCTCATCTCCTGCTTGCTCTAACGACCACTGCAACGCCGCTCGCAGGTTGTCATGCTCCCGCTCTAACTGCTCCAGCCACACAGCCTGCTGTGGTCCCCCGAGTTCTAGCTCTGCTTCCTCCACCAGTGCCAGGTAGTAAGCAGCATGCGCCCGCCGGGTACTTTCCATTTCCCCACCAGAGGCCAGGGCCTCCAGCCCATACTCGCGGATGGTCGCTAGCATTAGCAGGCGTGGCTCCTCGCCTTCTTGCTCGATCTGGCGCAGCAAGCTCTTGTCAATGAGTGAGGCCACTCCGTCCAGTACGTATGTCGGCATCTCACCGAGTGCGGTATAGAGACCCTCCACCGCTTCCAATGGGCAGCCGCGAGCAAAGACAGAGAGGCGCCTGAAGAGCCGCTGCTCCTCGGCATTGAGCAGATCATAGCTCCACGCAAGCGTGTTGCGCAGGGTTTGCTGCCGGACGGGGGCATCGCGTGCTCCGCTCGTCAGCACTTGCAAGCGATGTTCCAAGCGTGTCAGGAGTGCCTGTGGGGGGAGTAGTTTGATGCGTGCCCCTGCCAGTTCGATAGCGAGAGGCAACCCATCCAGGCGAATACAGATCTCGGCAATGGTACGGGTGTTGGCGGGAGTCACCTGGAAGTTGGGTCTGGCAGTCTTCGCACATTGCAGGAAGAGGGCCACTGCCGCATACTGTGAGAGGGCTTCGCTCTCTGGAAGGTGGGTGAGGTCGGGGAGCGCCAGTGGCGGGACGGGAAACTCGTGTTCAGCACGGATGTGCAGTACGGCACGACTGGTCACCAGGATTTTGAGGTGAGGGCAGACGGCCAGCAGGTCCGCAAGCCATGGTGCTGCTGTCACCACCTGCTCGAAGTTGTCGAGCAACAGCAGCAAGTGCTTGTCTTGTACATAGGCTTGCAGAAGGTCTAATAGTGATCGCTCTCCGGCTTCTTTGATCCCCAGCGTCTGGGCAATGCTCGGAACGACCAGGTCGGAATTGCTAATGGGAGCCAGCGGAACAAAGTAGACGCCATCAGCAAAATCGTCGAGCAGGTCAGCCGCTACCTGCAGACCCAAGCGCGTTTTGCCAACGCCACCGGTCCCCGTGAGGGTCACGAGGCGTACTTCTGGACGATGCAGAAGTGTACAGACTGCTGCTACCTCCTGCTCACGTCCAATCAGTGGGGTGGGCTGTGCAGGCAGGTTATGGGATCGAACGTTGACTTGCTCCAGCATGAGTTCAGCTTCGGCTGGCTGTTCTCCGAAGGAATCAGGGGCAAGCAGAGAGAGAGTCCGGCCAGATGATTCTGCCTTGACGGTTTCTTCCAAGGCAAGGGCAAAGGCCTGCACACTGGCAAAGCGTTCCTTGGGGGCTTTGGCCAGTGCCTTGAGCACCACGTGCTCAACCACAGGGGGGATGGTCGGCACCTTCTCATGCAAAGGCGGAGGAGGAGTAAACAGATGCTGGCTATAGAGTTCGGTAGGGGTTCCATGGAAGGGGCGATCTCCACAGAGCCACTCATAGACGACGACCCCTAACGCATACTGGTCACTGGCCGGGCGCGGCTTGCCCTGAAGTTGCTCGGGTGCCATGTAGGCGATGGTCCCAGCCGTATCCTGAGCCTGCTGCTGGCGTGAACTTTGCGAAATGATGGCAATACCAAAGTCGCTCAGCAAGACCTCGTTGCTACGCCCAAGCAGCATATTCTCCGGCTTGATGTCGCGGTGAATCACCTTTTCCTGATGAGCATACTGCAAGGCCTGAGCCACTTGCGTGACGTAGGTAACAACGGTGCCGAGTGGGAGCAACGTCCCGGTGGGGTGGCATTGACGCAGAGTGCCATTGGGAGCATAGTCCATCACCAGAAAGGGAGTCATGCCCTCAAGACCGAAGTCCAGAACCTGGATGATATGGGGATGGCGCAAATGGGCAATGGTACGTGCCTCGCTGAGAAAGCCTTCTCGATAATCGCTTGTCAATTGGCCATGCAGTACTTTAATGGCAGCCCGAGTGTTCAAATGAATATGCTCCCCCAGGTAGACTTCAGAGAAGTTCCCTTGTCCTAGAAGGCGGATGAGTCGATAGTTGCCAAGCTGCTGTCCCATATGGTCGGCCATAGTCGCACCTCCTCTCAGGAGCGGACTGACAAGTTCACTAACACTCTGATACACAAAAGGAAGGTTACTCTCAAGGGGAACGTTGCTACTCTCTGATAAGTGCCACCTCATTTACTATACTCTAGTGTGGGCAGAATTTCAACGCTGATCCCTCTCTTTCTTCACTGGTTGCATGTGTACGATTATCCGACCGAATTTCTTATTAACCAGCAAGAGCTGGCCCCCACGATATGATACGTACAGGCGTAATCACAATTACGGGGGACTCTTCCAGGGCCATGGTTTTGTACTGCACATAGCGTTCACGGAGCAACACGAGGGCATGGGCATGCAGCTCATCTTCTGGCGGTAGCAAGTTAGCCTCCCCATGTACCAGGACATAGCCCAGACGCGACCAGTCATCATCATACTGATCGATGACCAGCGCGACCTGGGAGCGTACTGTGATATTGCGTACACGGCGTAGTTTGCTCACGGCAACATTCTTGGGCTTCTCATCCAGAGGTGTATAGAAACGTATATCATCAAAGGCATAGCAGACGGGTATCACATGAGGATTACCGTCTGCATCCGCCGTGGCTAACCGTGCCACCCGTTGACGTTGCACAAAGGCTATTTCGGTTTCGGTGAGAGTTGTGCGATCAGGCATGGTGATACCTTCTGCCTATGAGGGTTGCCTATGAGGCATTAACCTGATGAAACAGTTGGGATATCGCGTAGGGGCGGGGGTGGCGTGGATGTGGGGTTGGGGCCCTTGTGGCCGCCCGCGTTGCCCTGAACATTCTCATTTTCTCCCTCTGATGTCTAACGACCTGCTACAGATATTTTCTCTACCTGGGGGACCACTTCAGTTGCCAGTAGCTCAAAGACGTCAGGATCATAGACATTGCGCAGGCTAAAGAGAGCCTGGTCGATGCCCTGCGCGGCTAATCCCCCGAAGTGTTCGACGGCAGCAGTTGGAGTCATAGAGTTATTGCGTCCATCGCGGCTTAGAGAGAGGTGATCCAGCGTAGTCTTCTCAATCTCCTCGTAAGGGCGTCCTACCGCCTCGCAATGTTCGCGCAAAACATCGAGTTTATGTTGCAGAACATCTTTGCCCAGACGCGCAAACAGGTTGCAGGCATCTCCATACTTCGCTACAAGGCGGAGGGTTTTACGTTCGCCACTGCCGCCGATCAGAATCGGTGGATGAGGTCGTTGCACAGCTTGAGGTGAGTTGAGCGTCCGTGCAAGATGATAGTGCTTGCCGTCATATGCTTTCTCCTCACCAGCCCACATCTGTAGAGCAATTTGCAGCGTTTCTTCCAGCCGCTCGAAACGTTCGGCCAGAGGTGGAAAAGGGACACCCAGGCCCACATGTTCTTGCTCATTCCAGGCCGCCCCGATACCAAAGTAGGTCCGTCCACCTGACAGAACGTCCAGTGTGGTCGCCGTCTTGACCAAAATACCGGGATAGCGATAGGTCACACCAGTAACCATGGTGCCGAGTCTGATGCGGCTGGTAAGCCCTGCGGCGAAAGATAAGGCACTCCAGCCTTCCAGCATCTCGTTCTCCACCGGGCCGACATTAGGTATTTGAAAGAAGTGATCCATGACCCACATGCTATAGAGTCCAGCCCTATCGGCATTTTCGGCGATCTGGGCAAAGGTCTCTCCAAGCTGGCTCTGCCCATTGGGCCAGGTGAAACTAGGAACTTGTAATCCCAGGCGCATAATAGCGATCCTTGTATTGTTTATAGTCTATCAATAAGTATTGAAGAGCGATCATACCGCTCTCCAATGTACTTGCTTATTGTAGCACCGAAACATATGGACTGACCAGAGCAGCCCAAAGAGATATAGGGTGAATAGTGCTCAACAGCAATGAAAGAAAGTGAACATCATGGCAAAATATGTTTTTTAAATATGCCCGCACGTGGGCATGTGAACCCGACGCTTGCCGTCGTGCAAGAACTTGTGAGACGTGGGCAGGAGGTAAGCTACTACCTCACCGAGGAGTTTCGCAATGTGGTGCAGGCCACAGGAGCCGTCTTTCAACCCTATGAATCGAAGCTGAAGGGCATGCCAACGATGCCGCCTTCTTTTAGCAGCGTGGGAGGGACCCCAACTGGCATCGTAAGACCAATGTTCCTGCTTGAGGATATGCGCTATGTTCCACCACAGGTAAGAGATCGTATTCGTGCTGATACATCTCGCTGGGAAGCATCTTTACCAATCAGCCCGAATTTTACAAGCAGTGTTTTGCCGCCTTTGCTGACCAGCCCTGGCAGGTCGTTCTTTCGATAGGAAAACATATTGATCCCACCACACTTGGTCCTGTTCCAGAGAACTTCCTGCTCTCAGCATACGTGCCTCAACTCGACATCCTGCCGTGCACGCGCCTCTTTGTCACCCATGCCGGAACGAACAGTGTAATGGAGAGCATGTACTTTGGGGTGCCGATGGTCCTGATCCCGCAGCAACCCGAACAACACATGCATGCGCAGCGCGTCGTCGATCTAGGCCTGGGCGTCATGCTGGACAAAGGGAGCGTGACCGCCAGCACGTTGCGCGAGGCGGTCGAGCGTGTCGCCCACGATGAAGCATATCGCCAACGTGCTCAGCGTATGCAGCAGTCCGTACGTGCTACCGGCGGCTATCAGCGTGCAGTGGATGCGATCTTGCAATTTACGCAAGAGCATGTGAGGGAACATCAGACCTAAATCTCTAGAACTTGCTCAAGCGTCATCGTTCGTCCCTTGGCCCACATGGTCATCCTCAAAGAGAGTCAATCCTCCTAGAGTTGAGCCCCTCACCAGCGTTTGAGCAGGTGCGCGATTTTCCCGTCTGGGGTGAGCTCGTACCGGATGCGATCGGGATTGATTTCCTCAAACTGTGAGGCATGCTCAGCGGTGAGCACCACCTCATGTGGATGGACCATCTTCCAGATACGTGCCGCCGCCTCTGGGTCGTGCTGTTGATACACAAACCGAGGGACTAGTCTGGCCTTGCGTGCCCGCTGTGCCGCCTGTTTCAGGGTGTCTTTGGCAGGTTGATCTTCCAGGTAGGGATCCATGACCTCAAACAGGCGCGGCACTCGCTCCGCTTTCGGCTCAGCGAGATACAAAAACACCACTGGCTTGCCATGCGCACTGGTGATCGCCGCATCGATAATCCTGTCATTCTGTTCGTTCCCGACTGTCAGCACCGCGAGCACAGAACCGGGTAAGCGTCCTTCGACATAGGGGGTCACCACTGGTGAACGCCCCCGCAGATAGTTGACGTAGGCGACGGCCATTCCAGCGAGTGCAACTGCACAGCCAAAGGCGGTTGCCAGCGGCTTGGAGACGACACTGATCGACCACGCCAGCATGACTAGGAGCGTGGTCAGGACACCCAACCAGAAATCGAGCCGGTGCCAGAGGCCGAGCAGCCTTCTCCGAAGAGACGAAGCGGCAGCCGTCACCACTCCTCCCCGCCGTGTCCCTGGAGCAAACCGTCCATTGAAGGGGGAAGGTGCTTGGGTGAAGATGAGGGAACCAGAGAGCCCGCTGGGAGCAGCCGCTGGCTTCTGCCCATTGTCATCATGCGTCTCGGCCCAGTGAGAGGGGGTGGCTCGTGCTATCCGCCGTTCACGGTAGCGGATAATGTCCAGTCCGAGGCACGTCACCGTGAAGGCTCCCAGCAGCCCAAAAGCATACATGTCCCCGAGGATGTTAATCTTGCCGTTGACCAACACGAGCACACCAATGGGAATGCCCGTAGCGATCGCAATCGACCAGTGCGGGGTCCCACGGAACGTATTACGCTTGAGGATAAATTCGGGGAAGAAGTCCATTCGTGCGAGCGCCAGAAAGACATGGTAGGCTCCAATCACGGCGGTATTACTGGCGAACACCAGGATCAGGCTAGCACTGATCGCCACCTCGGTCTGCAAGAGGACGTTGCCCCAGTGTCCACCGAGCAACGAGAGCAGTTGCGTGGAAAGGACGGGATCTGCCGCCTTGTCTTGTTGCAAGAGGGTCGAAAGCATCGTGAGCAGGGGACTGGTCACCCCAATCGTGATGACTACCAATAAGAGCGCCAAGCCGATAATCTTCTTGCGCGGTGCCTTCATCACTGGGGAGAGTTGCGAGATGCTCTCCAGACCAGAGAAGGCCAGAAACGCGCCAGCAAACCCGACCAGAATCGAGGTCGGGGTGAGGCTTTCTCGCGCAAACATCTTCGCGAAGAGGAAAGGGAGTTCGGAGATCGGGATGTGGGTAAAGACGGTCCAGATGATGGCCAGATCGCTCACAAAGGCCACGAGTGCGGCAACCAGGCTCACTTTGGCACTCTCGCTAATGCCGACCCAGTTGAGGAGGCCCAGGAGTACCAGCACACTGATCGTGATTTCTAAGAGAAAGGGCCCAATCGCGGGAACAACCACACTCAGGTACTGGATCGCTGACAGGCAACTGATGGACGCGGTGAGAAAGTAACTCACCAGGATGAACATGCCACCGAGCGCTCCAACCCAGGAGTTCATCGCCTGTGCTGCCACCGTCACGACCCCCCCACCTTCTGGGAAGCGGGCACTCACCTCGGCATACTTGAGCGTGAGCAGGACAAACACCGACATCGTCAACAGCACAAAAAAACCGGCGAGGTTGCCGACATTTCCATAGAGGATGCCTGGAACGTAGTAGATGGACGAGCCAATATCGGCAAAGACGACGGCCCAACAGAGTAGAGGGCCCAGTTGGCCTGCGCTTTGATGCTGCCCATTTTTTTTCGACGGGTGTGATGCTTTCTGTTCCATACCTGTGCTCAACTCTCTTGCTTTGGGAAGCTGTTTTCCCAGTATGTCGTTCGCTTGTGTCTGCGGACTGGTCATAGAGGGCTCTCCAAAAGCAGTACTCCTGCCGTAGCACTCTGGGAGGGGTTAGCTGCTCCTGAACCAACGAGCGAGCCAGCGTGGGAGGGAGAACGGGTTGTCCGACGCTCGCAACTGGACAATATACAGGGGCATGCGTTGATCCTCAAGCAGCTGTTTCACTTCATTCGTCGCAAGTAAGACCCCTGCGCCACGACGCACCACCAGGACGATGCCCGCACACTCCATTTCCTGTGCCAGCGCACGGATACTGCCGACCGGATGGTGTGTGTAGAGTTCCACCCGTTCAACAGGGACACTCCACCGTGCGGCTTTGTGATGCACGAACTCTAAGAAGTCGTTCGACTGTTGGATGTCTTCCCAGCGTGGGCCTCGCGTGTCTGGTGCCTGTGGCAGATGGATCAGTGACAGGACCACCAGTGTGGCACCAAAACGTTGCGCCAGCGCCAGTGCTGAGGTAATGGCAGACACCTCGATCCCATGGGTGAACGGAAGCAGCAAACGTGTCATAATGATCCTCCACCACGGGTGACGTGACACCTCCACAGGAGCATTGTTGCACGATGATCAGGCTCTGTACGTGATGGTATCGGCTTGGGAAGCTCGTTGATGCCTTCATCAGACCAGATGGTCGTGCAACAAATACAACGCGTAGACGTCCAGGAGTTCTTGGCTAGCTCTGTCATGCGCATCATCACTTCCAGATCCCTGTTTCCCCTCGTGTCTGACCCGAAAGGGACAGCAGGAGGAATGGTTTTTCCCATCCAGTTGGTTGTCCTCCTTTCGCGCCCACCGCGCTGCGCGAGCCGTCTCATACTGGTCCCGCGTACCACGAAAAAGATGCCCAGAGGCTACCAGCCAGGGGGTGCAGGCGGCGCGGACGCGACCTGTGCAGGGCTGCCAGCCGATGGTGCTGTTCTCCCTCGCGTTGCCACGCCTCCGTACGCTCAACGATGAACGGCTCAGGGTTCAGGAGAGTAGACCTCGTTGTCTTACTCCTGCCAGTGCCTGGCTCCTACTCAGGTCTTTTCCGCCTCCAAGCAGCTACCGGCCCTGCCTTCCGGCCTCGCGTATCGCTGCCAGGAGTGCCTTAACTCCTTCCTGTTTGCCGACTACGGTCACGGCTCCGGCTGCGTGCGCTCGTGCACGCATGCTCGCATCATCGTAGAGACTGAGGAGCACGAGCGCACTGTGAGGGGCCGCTGCACGGAGTGTGGCCATGGCTGCGATTCCATCGATTGTGGGCATGGAGAGATCCATGAGCACTACATCGGGATGAAGTGCGTGTGCGAGCGCCATGGCCTCGGCATCGGCACTGGCTTCCCCAACGACAGTGATATCTGCGGCTCGTTCGAGCCAGCTACGTAACCCCTGGCGGAGCAAGGGTTCATCATCAACGAGCAGCAGGGTGATCATGGTCTCCTCATACGTGTTGCTCAGATGTCCTCTCTGGCACGGCTCGCGCTCCCTGTGGTACACTAGGAGCGATGAACAGCTCGGTACAGTTCGCACACGAACGTGATGCCCTGCGTACTTCCTGCTAAGACAAGTATAGGTCCGAGCATTCCGCACCGCATCACCCAAGCGGGTGAGTGCGGTCTACCCCTTTAGGGGTAGGACGGTCTCACTCGAAAGGAGGAGGGTTGGTGACCATTCGCGTTTTGATTGCTGACGATCATAGCGTCGTGCGCGAGGGACTGCGCATGTTCCTGGGGCGCGATCCGGACCTGGCCGTGGTAGGCGAGGCGGCTGATGGAGTGGAGGCGGTTAAACTCGCACGAGAGCTTCGCCCGGATGTGGTGCTGATGGACCTGCTCATGCCAGTGATGGATGGGATTGCGGCGACCGCGGCCATCCGCAGCGCTCTGCCCGAGACCGAGGTCATCGCCCTGACCAGCGTGCTAGAAAGTGCTGCTGTGGTCGGTGCGGCGAGGGCAGGGGCGATTGGCTACCTGCTCAAGGACACGCAAGCCCCCGAACTGCGACGAGCGATTAAGGCGGCCGCCGCCGGGCAGGTCCAGCTTTCTCCCCAGGCGTCGGCCTACCTGCTGCGTGAAGTACGAGCAGTTGTACCGCCGGAGCGCTTGACCGAGCGTGAAACAGAGGTGCTGCGTCTGCTCGCCCTGGGGCAATCGAATAAAGACATCGCACGCCATCTGCAGATTGGCGAGGACACCGTCAAGACCCATGTCAAGCATATTCTGGCGAAGTTGGGGGTGCAGAGCCGCACTCAGGCCGTCCTGTGTGCGATGCGTCTTGGTCTAGTTTCCGACGAACCAGGAAAGAAGCGCAATCCCCAGCACTAGCCCCTAGCGTGTCTGATGAACGACCTCACGAATGCTGATGGGGAGCGCGATGAGTCAACGCCGTTTAGTTGATGTCAATCCGCATCAAATCAGCTCTTTTTCGCACGTTCATATGACGCTCTAGGTGTCAACGAAGCAGACGCTTTGCCCTGGTCATCTTCACCGGTATCCTGCCTGAGCGAGAGGAGCAGAGGATGAAGCACGTTGAACACATCTCTTCGACGGAAGCGAGAGCTGAGCCACGTTGGAGACGCTCGCTGAGCGATAGTCTGCTGGCCTTGGGGGGAGTCGCTCTGGTCACCAGCATAATCGCTATTGCTCAGCTCTACCCGCGCATTCCGACCATCTCGTTCGTCTATCTGCTCGTGGTCCTAGCATTGGCAAGCGTGCGTGGGCCGTATGCCGCGATCCTGGCGTCGCTACTGGCTGTACTCTCCTTTGACTTCTTCTTCTTTCCTCCGCCCTACACGTTTGTTGTCGTCAAGGTGGAAGATCTGCTCACGTTGTGTGTCTTCCTGGCGACGGCAGTCATGACGAGCCAGCTGGCCTCGGCACTGCGTCGACGTGCCGAGCAAGCACGAAGCCGCGAGCGGGAACTGCGTCTGCTCTACGAACAGGCACAAGAACTGGCGGCACTGCAGGAGCGGCAGCGCCTCGCCCGTGAGCTACATGACTCAGTCTCCCAGGCCCTCTACGGTATGAGTCTAGGGGCCTATACGGCCCGCGAAGCGTTGGAGAGTAGTGACCTTGAACAGGCCTTGGCCTCGATTGACTACGTGCTTGTCCTCGCCGAAGCAGGACTCGCCGAGATGCGTGCACTCATCTTCGAGCTTCGTCCGGAGTCCTTGGAAACCGAGGGGCTGGTGGCAGCCCTCACCAGGCAAGTGGCCGTCTTGCGAGCGCGCTACAAGCTGACCGTCGAGGTGGACTTGGCTGATGAGCCTGCTCTCTCCCTTGAGCAGAAACAAGCCCTCTACCGCATCGCGCAGGAGGCCCTCCACAACATCATCAAGCACGCACGTGCCAGCACCGTTCTCCTCCGGCTCACACGACAGGAAAGGGAGATCATCCTAGAGGTGCGCGATAACGGGAGAGGTTTTGATCCGACAGGTCCCTTTCCAGGACACCTCGGTCTGCACTCCATGCGGGAGCGTGCCACGAAGATGGGCGGAACGCTCACCATCGAGAGCGCACCTGGACAAGGGACCTGCCTCAGTATGCGGATCCCTCTGAGAGCGGGGAGTGAGTGAGTGCACCTGTATGCTGTGTTGCTGCGTCCAGCCGATAAGATGAGATGAGGCTGAGCAGAAAGTCGTGCGACGAGAAGATGGTCTGCTACTTTGCGGCTCGTGACAGCTTACGTAGCACTCCTCCTACTAGCAGAAGAACGTATAATCGGCTTGACCTTGTGTGATAAGTATCAAGTTGCTTCTAGAACATAAGAAATGCTAGAAAGGAAGGTGCAGTTCAAAATCCAAAACTTAAATTCGAAATCTTACCCTCAGCCTCTTCTGTTGTTTATTATTCTCAAACATCTACTTACTCAAACTCACTAAATACATGCCAATCATAAAGAAATAGTAACTATTCAGAACTTCTCATCGTCCACATCAACAAAAACGCTCAGGAACCTTTTCCTTCACTTGATCGTGTAAATCATATTAGGAAGTAGTCTTGTACACGCATAAAAGCGTGAAGAAAGAGGTTCATTTATGCCAGGTAAAAAGAAAGACAAACCTTTAAGCGGAGTAAGCGATAAAGAAGAAAGAATGTACGAGCACATCAAGGACTCAGCGAAAAAGAGTGGCCGCTACGGTAATCGAGCCGAAGAAGTGGCCGCACGTACAGTCATGAAACATCACAAAGAAGAGGGCCACAAAAAGGGCCAATAGAGCTTTTTTAGGCCCATTCCTCTCCTCTCGCATGTGTAAAGAAAATATTCTATCAAATCCTGCTGAGGAGCAAATTATGAAGAGCCCCCCGGCCTCGACCAGAAAGCGGTGACTTCTTGGAGTTCCTTTCCTGGATGCTCATCAACCGGATTTGATAGCATTCCTCTATAAAGACGCTTGCCTCTGAAAAATTTGTATATGGAAAAAGAGAATTTTTCTTATCCTCAACAATTGAGGTTAATACGCCACATTACAAAATCCCTCACAAGTGATTCCCTGTAAGCTTCTTCTCGGCAATGTGAAGTGCAAGTTCGTCTATATTGCCTCTCAAGGAAGCAGGCAAAGAGATGCTGCAACAGAACTACATGTGTTCTATTTCACAAAGGCAGAAAATGGGTAATATTACACAGCAATTTTCCGTGATCTTAGCGTATACTTCTATGAGAATGCATGAGTTACCTATGCCAAAAGCATGGGGAAGCATGTGTAACATTGCATAGACCTATCAATACTATACAGAAAAACTCTATTGTTTAAGCACAAAAAACATTGAAAATAAAGAGTCGTGAGGTATCATATGATCTACTTTCGAGTCGCCATGCAAACAGATCAATCGTCTCTGTGGAAGTGGAAGTCAACAGTATTAAACACTCCTGACACATTATTCGGCTTCCTCAAAATCTATAAAGGTGCTGCAAAAAATCGTATGCGTGTTTTTTTCGCCTCATCCATTAAGTTCTTGAACGAGATGCTTGAACGAGAAAACAGCGGATTAGTATCCAATTCCGTTACTGTCGAAGAATTCTTGGAGAATAGGAAGAGGATACCTGTCCTGAGTATAAGACAGTTAGAGTCAGAACTGGGCCTACAAGCGGACAGGGAGTTGATAGCAAAATCTGCCATCACCGGACAGCTAGGAGACGCACACCCTCCATTTCACGCTGCTCCCACTGTGAAATCGCCAAATCATGCCATTTCAGGATCACCATTGCAGAGTCAGCAAGTAAATCCCCTGGAGCTTATGCAGGAAGAGTCAGAGCAGAGGAGAGGTGGAGACTATGATACTCCTTACACCTTTGCACTTCCCTCCTCTATGCGTGAGGCCCTTGCCTGGACAAGGCTGCTTGCCAAGGTACAGCGTGGTGAATTAGAGCCGTAGGTAGAGCTGGGTGGTCGCTTTAGGGCGACCACTCTCAAGTCTGGATGGTGTTGGTGCTATGCTCCTGAGATTTCCCAGGCTTCAAACGCTTCATATGATACTTCTGTAGGGGTCGAGCTAGCCTCTACCCTGTTCCCTCTGGCATGCATCTTCTTATTCCTCTGAAAATAGCTCATTTTCATGGTTGGTGGTGCGCCACCGTCGCATGGGGTTTCTCCTGGAATTGCTCATTTCATGGTTCAGGGTGCCTCCAGGAGCATGGGCTATTTGAAATGTATTGCCCGCAAGGGTCATCCCTACTATACACGATCATACTCGCATTCGCTCGCAGAGACGGTGTGATCGGGACGAGCGAAGCGACGTCCCATCCGTGTATAGTAGGGATGACCCTTGCGGTCATCCGTGGCGGTGTGGCGCATCCGTGGCGGTGTGGCGCATCCGTGGCGGTGTGGCGCATCCGCGGTGTGGCTGATCATGCCTACTGTAACATCTTACAGGATGATATGACTATACTGTAGTGTTCTATATCAGTAGAACTATTTCATTCTAGTGAAAGGAAGATGGCATGTCTCATACCAACATCAAACTCTACGGTACCAACTGGTGCAGCGATTGTAAGCGCAGCAAGAAATTCCTCGGTGAACAGCGTGTCCACTATGAATATATCAACATCGAAGAGGACATGGATGGCCAGGCGTTTGTACAGAAAGTACAAAACGGGGGGCTAACTATTCCTACTATTGTTTTTGAGGACAGTTCTCTCCTTATCGAGCCATCGAACGCCGAACTGGCTACCAAACTCGGTCTGGAGACCAAAGCCAAATGCGAGTTTTATGATCTGATTATTGTAGGCGGTGGCCCTACCGCTCTCACTACCGCCATTTATGCTGCACGCGATGGCTTTGATGTGCTGGTCATCGAACGCAGCGGCCTGGGAGGGCAGGCGGGTATCACCGAACGCCTGGACAATTACCCCGGCTTCCCCGAAGGTGTCACTGGCGCGGAATTTGCCGAGCGCATTATTGAGCAGGCCAAACGCTTTGGTGTTGAACTGCTCTCGGCCCAGAACGTTGTCAAAGTCGGTAATGACTTGGATGCCCATTTTGTCACCACCGACTCCGGTCATACCTACCGTGCTAACGCTGTCCTGCTCGCCACCGGCTCGACCTACAAACGGCTCAGGGTTACAGGTGAAGACGACTACATTGGCGCAGGTGTCCACTTCTGTGCCACCTGTGATGGCCCCTTCTATAAAGGCAAAGAGGTTGCCGTGATCGGTGGCGGCAATAGTGCCGTTGAAGAAGCTGCCTTCCTCACTCGCTTCTGTCCCAAAGTTACCTTGTTGGTACGTGGCTCCGAACTGACGGCCAGCAAGGTTGCCGCCGATAAAGCTCTGAACTCACCGCAAATGGAGGTTCGCTTCAATACCCAGGTTGCCGAACTCAAGGGTGAAAACAACCACCTAACTACGGTCGTGACTAAAAACACTCAGACAGGTGAGACGCAAGAACTGCACATCCCCGGCGTCTTCTAGTACCAAGCAGCTGGTGAGTGCTGCCGGTGAGGGTGCAGCCGCCGCGCTGGCTATTCGCGAGCATTTGCGTGGGCACGATGCACACTCAATGGAGAAAGCCTTGGTGGGAAGTTCTGCCGCGATGTAGATCTCTTGCCAGGGAATTATAGGTCAGCAAAAGGCTGCTATCCTTGCTCAACAGGCAAGAAGCAGCCTTTTGCGGAAGGAAGGATAATATGGCTACTTACCGTATCGAACCCACGCAAGATACACTGCATGGTACCTTTTCCCGCGAATATCCGCCAATCCTGACCATTGATTCTGGTGATACTATCCTTTTCCGCACGCTCAATGCTGGCTGGGTGCTTGAACCTCCCTCATTTAAAGATGCACAGGTGAAGCAATTTGAGCCACGCATCAAAGGGCGTGATGATGGTCATGCCCTCTGCGGGCCCATAGCCATTCGTGGAGCGCAGCCAGGCATGACTCTTGAGATACGTATTAATGAGGTGCGACCGGAGCGATGGGGCTGGACAGGTGGTGGTGGTTGGGAGAATGATATCAATAAACGCCTTGGCCTTGTCGAGCAAGGGGTTGAACTCATTTGGGAACTCGACGCTCACTCGCAGATCGGCAAAGATCAGTACGGGCATACGATCGCGTTACGTCCTTTCATGGGCGTCATGGGGATGCCTCCCGATGAGCCAGGCATTCACCCCACGTTTCCACCGCGCTTTTGTGGTGGCAATATCGACTGCAAAGAACTGGTGGCCGGCAGTAGACTCTATCTGCCAATCACTGTACCTGAAGCACTCTTCTCCGTGGGTGATGGACATGCTGTACAGGGGGACGGTGAAGTCTCTGGAGTGGCGATCGAGTGCCCTATGGAGCGGGTCGACTTGACCTTTCATCTCCGCAACGATATGCATTTGACAACCCCTCGTGCCCATACCCCCAGCGGGTGGATCACACTCGGCTTCCACGAAAATCTGCATGAGGCATCACTGCTTGCCTTAGAAGCGATGCTTGACCTGATGGGCGAACAGTACCACTTGCCACGACCACAAGCACTTGCCCTGGCTAGCCTCGTCATGGATTTGCATGTAACGCAGATTGCCAATGGCGTGCTTGGCGTCCACGCTGTTTTGCCCCATGAAGCGATTAGATAGTGAGGTCTGCATATACTTCAACGTAGAGTTAGTTTCTTTCCAGGTTCAATTGCCATGAAACTCCGTACTTATCTGCAACCCAACCAAACTTTTCACTAAATGGATAGGTCGTTAACGGCATAAACACGTTGCCGTCTTGAGATAACTTCTCAAAGAGCCGATGAATCTCCTCTTCAGTAGCACAGGCGACATACAATGATATTGATGGACTGACACTCCCCATGGCTAAAGCCAGGGGGTTCTTGGTTCATCGAGGCAACTTGCCACTTTGCCATCTCTGACAAAACCGTAGAGGTCATCTCTCCCCAAGCGTTTCATGAGACCAGCTCATGGGTTTCCCTGTGCCCCAGGGTACCGTTTAAGGCTTTCGCCAAGATGTTGAGCGCGGCATTCTCATCGCGATCCAGAACCAGCCCACACGAGGGACACACATGCGTTCTAACTGAGAGGGTTTTCTGCACACGCTCTCCACACCCTGAGCAGTCCTGACTGGTGTACTGTGGAGGAACGGCAACCACTTCTATTCCATGCATCACGCCGTAGGACTTGACCCAACTGAGGAATTGCCCCCAAGCGGCATCATGGATACTCTTGGCTAATGTGTGGTTTTTCACCATGTTACGGATCTGAAGGTGCTCGTAGGCAATCAGATCGTGAGATGTGACGAGCGTGTTTGCCGTCTTGCGGGCAAAATCTTCACGCTGCCTTTGCACTTTCAGATACGCTTGAGCCAGGTGCTGTCTGGCCTTTTTGCGGTTCTTGCTCTTCTTCTGTTTACGTGACACGCGGGCGTGCAAACGTTTGAGTTTCTTCTCGGCTGATGCGTAGTGGCGTGGGTTCGAAACCTGCTTTCCGTTGGAGTCAGTGTAGAAGACCTTCAAACCCATGTCGATCCCAACCATGCTGCCGGTCTCGACATGCTCGATCTCACGCGAGGCCTGTACACCGAATTGGACATAATAGCCGTCAGCCCGATGCACAATCCGCACGCGTTTGATTTGCTTCACAGGGAATGTGGCAATCTGTTGCTTGGGGTTGCCCACAAGCCGGAGGCGACCGATTCCACATCCATCCGTCATGGTGATGTGACGTCCGTCAGGCTCAAGCTTCCATCCCGTGGCTTTGTATTCAACCGAGCGGTTATTGTGCTGAAACTGGGGATAGCCCTTCTTCCCTGGCTTGTGGTTACGGCAGTTCTCATAGAAACGGGAGATCGCAAACCAGGCCCGATCCGCACTGGCTTGACGGGCTTGGGAATTGAGGTGTTTCGCAAACGAGTACTCTTTCGCTAAGACGGCACAATAGCACTGCAAATCATTCTTGTTGATACCCCGTTCATCCATCCACAGACGTAGGCACTTATTGCGGATGAACTGGACAACACGGATCGCATTGTCGATAGCCGCGTATTGTTGCTTGTTTCCGTCTACCTTGTACTCGTCTATCAGCATAGCCTCTGGCCTTTCTTTGTGTTCTCTGTTATAGTATACTACATAATATAGTTGTATGTCAAGCAATGGAGGTGTATATATGCCCAAAGCACGAACCAACATCTACATCACGGAACGGCAAAAAAGACAGTTGGAAAAGCGCAGTCGAGAAGAAGATTTACCCATGGCTGAAATCATCCGGCGTGCGCTGGATGCCTACCTGGCATGGGATGACCCAACGTATACCCCCGCCCCCATCACGCCCCAGAAGGAACGCGCCTTTCATCCCCATGTCTAAAGCGCAGGGGCTTTCAGGCGCGGCGTTCGGTAAATGTAAAATCATGCTTTACATTACTGTCCATGCACATAAACACTTGCCCAGACAATGAAAAGGTCGCATGCGATACGGTCCCTTCAGCACCAGCTTCGTTGGCTCCGTACCGATGAATACTCAGGATTTCTGCCTGATCAAAGACAGAAAGATAGTAATTTATGGCCTCCTCAGCCTTGCCATCAAACATCAAAAATGTCTTGATCTTTTGCTTTGAATGTTCCATTGAAAACCTGCTCCTTTTTGGTATAGAAGGCTTTGGTGCGCGGCATGTCACGTACCAGGAGTGTAGCTAGACCTAAATGAGAAGACATAGGTGTTATTTCTCCTTTCCAAAATAGGTGGTTGAAGATGTACTTTTCACAGCTAGGTCTACTGAAGTAGCTATTCTAACACAGGATGGAAAAGGTGGAAATGTGTCACATAAAGGCCGCGACCCTCGTTTATTAGAGGCCGCGCGAGGTTCCGCCATTGACATCGATTTCGGCTCCGGTCAGGGTCACCACCTGTTGGGAGGCCAGGAAGACAGCGACTGCCGCGATCTCTTCGGGCGTGGTCATATGACCACCTACCCCTTCTGCTTCGCGCTCTTTCTCAACCTCTTCAAGTGATATTCCTCGTAACTGGGCTTCTTGCTCCATCAGGCGTACTACACGTGGAGTGCGAGTCGAGCCAGGACTGATGGCATTGACCAGGATATTGTGGGGTTTGAGAGCCAGAGCCAGACCTTTGTTGAAATTACGCAGAGCTGCGTTGGTGGCAGCGCCGGGCAGGAAGGTGGGAGAGGGTTCTTTAGCGGCACCACCGATGATATTGATGATGCGTCCACCACCTGCCTGGATCATATATGGAACCACCTCACGTGAAAGACGTACCGCACCAAAGAATTTGAGCTGCATAGCATCCACCCACTGCTGATCGGCAATCTCTAAAAAGGAACCGCCCATGGCACTGCCAGCACTATTGACCAGTATGTCAATCCGTCCAAAGTGAGTCGCTGTTTCAGTCGCGACACGTTTAGCTTCGTCCAATAGGCTCAGATCGGCTCTGATAGCGAAACCTTCACTTCCAACTTCCTGAAGTGCAGCAACCACCTGCTGCAATCGCTCAGCATCGCGTCCCACTACAGCGACCTTCGCCCCTTCGGCGGCGAAAGCTAAGGCAGTCGCTCGCCCAATTCCCGAACTACCGCCAGTGACCAGGGCAACTTGATCTTTGAGGCCAAGCTCCATAGTAGTTTCTCCTGTGTGCCGTTTTAGAGATGATTGATGAGTAGTATATCACATGTTACTTGGAGTAGCCTCCTAAGCTGAGCAGGAAGCGAAACTTCACATCTATCGTGTTCCTTGATGAGTCTTTGCAACACAGCTCTGACAGAAGCCGCGCCCTATGGTGGACGCGGCTTGTAATACACGAAGCATTCAGAAACGGCTAGATAAACGCCGTGAACACATCTGTCCGATTACTTGTGTTCTCGTCGTTCGTCTGAACGAAGAAAGGGGGGACTACCGGAATTCGTAGGTGAAAAAAATCGGTAGCCATCGTATATATTGAGTAGCCATCGTTTACATGGACAAGAAAGAGGAATGTTTTTGTTAATGACATCGTGACCGCTTGTTAGCCAGAAATCTGGCCGATAAACCAATAGTGGTGCAAAAAGTTAACCAAAAAACAAGGAGGCCCTATCATGAATTGTCGTTTTTGTGGATCTCAACTTCCTCCAGGAGCGAAGGTTTGTCCCCATTGTGGAACGCCTCTCTCCACTTCCTCTTCCGCTTATGGCGCATCATCGTCTGACCCTAATGCTGTAGCACATCCCTCTGGTATTCCGTCGGGATCATCTCCATCCTCTGAGCGGACGGTCGTGGCGCCAGCACCGAATACCCCGCAACCGCCATCAACAGCCTATGGTTCAGATCCTTATACTCCTCCACCCATTCCTTCTGGTCAGCAGAACCCTTATACCCCTGTACCTGACCTGTACAGCCCTCCACCACCTCCACCTCCTCTCGACCAGTCTCGACAGAAACTGGCTCGTCACTTTCCCTCATGGCTCGCCATGCTGCTTATACTACTCGCAGTGATAGTCATAGGAGGGAGCGCACTCATCTACTATGCAACCGTCTACCAACCCAACCAGTTGCATGCCCAGGCTACTGCTACTGCCGAGGTGCAGCTGACGAGAACAGCTCAAGCAGTTGCAACAACCCAAACCCAGATCAAGGCTACTGCCACTGCTGCGGCAGAGAACCCCTATACCCATAGTGGGACGTTGGTCCTCTCCGACGCCTTGCATGACAATAGCCAGAGGCACAATTGGGCCGAAGATCCAAACAACTGTGGCTTTACGAATGGATCTTACCATGTGAAGGCTCCCAATCCAAAATATTCCGACTACTGTCTGGCTAATGCCTCCTACTTCAGCGACTTCACCTTTGAGGTGCAAATACAGATTATCAAAGGCAACGCTGGCGGTATTGTCTTCCGCGACGAGGATACTGCTACGGTCTCCAAATATTACAACTTCTATATCGGTCAAGATGGGTCTTACTACCTCAATCTGGAGGATGGAAATAACTTCCCCTTATTGACAAGTGGCAGCAGTACAGCCATCAAGCAGGGACTGAATCAGACCAATCTGATTGCCGTAAGCGCCCGAGGGAGTAGCATCACGCTATATGTGAACCACCAGCAAATCGCTACCGTGACTGAAAGCACCTATAAAAGCGGGCAAATTGGCTTATCTGCTAACCCCTATGGCAGTAATGGTCAGCCAACCGAGGTAGTATTCAGCAATGCGAAGGTGTGGAATCAATTGAGCTAGTGTTGGAGTGGGGAACCTAGTGATCGTAAAGGTCTGCCCATTCCACCGAACGATCTCGCCGGTATCAGACCTGGACCATAGGTGTTACTTTTGAGACTCTCCAAAAGTGACTCGCTTAGCTCTCCAAGCCAAAAGATCTCAAAAAGTATTGGTGAAAATCCCTTGCCCTCAGACCGCCTCACTCTCTGCACCTTCCCGTTCGGGATTGGAGACGCACCCATGACAAACACCCACGAGGGTTTGCTCGTGGGTGTTCTGAATGCCGTGACCTCTTCCCTTGTTTTTGAGCCACTACGCTCTTCGGGAAACAAGACGCAAGAGCGCAATCAGGATACAGGCTCCAATGATGGCCACGATGATGCTTCCAATCAGACCAAAGTTGGCGTCGGGAATGAGGAGGTTGGCAAGTAACCCCCCAATGAAAGCACCGATAAGCCCCACAATGATATCACCGACAAGGCCGTAGCCACCGGCACCCATGAGCCGACTCGCCACGAAACCGGCGATCAAACCGATAAGGAGCCAGATGATGAGACCGGTAACACTAAATGTTGCGGCAAGAACCACTGTTGCAAAAGTCATAGGTTGTTTCTCCTTCTTCAAGAAGACTATTCACATGGACGTTAGTAGATGTTGTCCATGTGTAAACACTGTCACAGACGAGATGCTCGCACTTCACTCTGGAACATCTCTTGTCTCTGACACGATTGATAGCAGCGAGAAGATACACCACAAGATGCCTTTCTGAAGAATCTACAGTGGATTAAGCTCCTCAACTAGAAGAATTTTTCAACAGGCTAGTTCTATATCCGTGGAAGATTATCATACTACGTCGTTGCAGAAGCGCCGGCGACCATGGCTTTGATCTCTGTAACGGTTTGTACAACTTTCTTTCGCACTTGGGGTGTGATAGGTACTGGCTCAGCTTTTCTTAATGGAATGGAGTAGAGAAAAGCTTGCTTGACCGGAATACCCCATGCCTCCTCTAACAAAAGTGCGTAGGCTGCTAATTGCAGCTTAAAGTGTACACCGGCCTTTTGCTCGGATAGCTTGTATTCCACCACGATGCCAGTTGCATTGGCCGCATCCCTCGAAGGCGTGGCAATGGCTAGGTCAACTCGTCCAGAGAGACTGAGTTGGGAAGATTGGAGAGCAAGGTGAAAGACGCGCTCTCCTGTGGTAACACCGTAGTGACGAAGGCTACGCCGTTCTTCACGCTCTTCCTCTACCTCATGATGGCGAATACCTTCCTCCATTAGATAGGTGATGGGACGTATCTTTGGCAGGCAATAGCGGTAGAAGATGATACGCGGACAGCAAGTATATTGTTTGAGATCCGTAACCTCTAATAACCAGGTTGACATGCTATTACTCTTTCTCGCTTCGTTCAATGACACGCCGATTGGCCCAACATTTCTCGTCCAATGGAAACAGTTGTACGCTCGCACTCTGTTTGCCGATGCGGCGTTCTATTTTTAGCAAGAGTTCGCGCTGATGTATTTTGCTAAGTTCGCCGATGAAGGCACTATATTGAATGCGTTCCAGGCCGTAGTCAAGGCAGGCGTCAGCAACTTTGGTACGTATGCCATCATGCGAAATGTCGTAAATGAGTAGATAGCGCATTGTTCACCATCCTGCAACGAAAGGGTCGTATTGTTCTCGTTCACTACGGACAAAAAGTGCGAAATGGCGAGCCTGACTTTGGAGGATGAAACGTACCGCCTGTCGCTTCTTTTCGTACATCTCACTACTCTCCAGCCGCTCCAATACTTTCTCGGCTATCTTTTTGCGGGTTGTCTCGGTCAAGCGATCATTCTCGTCTTGTTCAATGGCAACGTGTTTATTCACCATGCCGATGATAGTGCGGTCAACAACCGTTTGCCGGAACTCTTCGATCAGGTCAAGCACAAGACTCGGTTTGCCAGGTCTATCAGCATGAAGAAAACCACCATATGGGTCGAGACCAGCCAGGACCAGTGCTTGCTCAACCTTAGCGTAGAGGATGCCATATCCGTAATTGAGGGCCGAGTTGAAGCGGTCCGTGGCTCCGCGAGTTTCACGTCCCGGCCATGCCAGTTCTGCAGGGATGATGCGCCCAATAGTTGTCCAGTAGCGCTGTGCAGCACGTCCTTCGACAGAGAGTATTTGCTCACGAAGTAGCTCTACTTTCTCAGCCTTGAGTTGCTCCAGCTCATGCACGTAGTCACGCATCTCGATAGCAACAAGCATCATCTCCTCATGTAGAGCTGGATCAGTTTCTTTACGGTACTTCGCCATATAGCGGAGCAGGTTGGCCTGATTTTCCAGTTTGCCTGCTACAAAGGCTTTAGCTAGCTTCACGCCGGTCACGTTCTCATAGGCTAACAATTGAGCGCGACGCGTAAGGACGGTGCCTGTCAGCCCTGCTGAGTAAAGGCTTGCAATAGCATTGCCAGTGCCGGAAAGAAAATGTAGCGCTATACCTTCCTCACAACAAGCTTTGATCACATCACTGGAGACACTGACGCCGTTATCAACAATGAGAACATGTTTCAAGTGAATCAGTGGTACTTCGGTAACCGTTTTTTGTTCGCGCGTCACCCGCAGTCGTCCTTGATGTTTGCCTAAGAACGTGCCTCGGCCTTCTACGATAAGCTCCATACGTTGCTCCTTTTTGCTGTTTTTACCGAGTAGCAGCAGTGCGATATTCGTAAGCACTGCTTTAAGAACCAGTATAAAAAGAGATTCCGCAGTGATAGCGGAATCTCAGGACGAATATGGTGATAGTGCTTATCTGCTCATCAGCAGAGCTTCATCTGCTCCGCATTCAATTTTGTACCAGCCATTGCCCTTGACACAGCTTTTTCCCACATGCACAAGTTCACCCCAACTCAGCAACTCACGAAAAGGTTCAAGATTTCCGGCAAAGGTAGCACGTCCTACAAGGCCACTGATAGGGCTAAGCTGTTTTGTACGATACGAGTAGCTTTGTACCTCTTCCCAGGATGTCTCATCTTCCACACATTGGATGCCTTCCGCCAATTCAACAAAGTGTTGTCGCTCGTGCATACACTGTTCGTCTGCTGTGCCGTACTCATTCTCCAGGGCATCCAGACGTTCCAACAGTCGATGTATCAATGGGCGAAACTCTGGATAACGTACCAGACGCTTCTGGTCTTTAATGCGTGTTGGTGTAAGAAAGTTAAGCGTTATTTTGTCGGTTGGTAGTGTGGCGGCCCTTACTGCTACGTCTGTCGATGTAACGGTGAGAGCTGGTTTTTCTACAAGAGGCTTTCCTGCTGTATACAGCACCTGGCGCTCTGGACTATTAGGCTTGTATGACTCTATCTGCTGAACCTTGAACTGTCCTCTTCGTCCTCCATTTTCCGGCAACTTCCGTCCTAAGCCAGCTTCTTCCACGACTTCCAGCGATAAGATGATATAGGGTAAGAGTTGTACGATATTGCCAAAGAGCGTCATGCCGAAGAGCAGCCGATCACCAGGTGCGTATCGTCGTGCCCTGCCCAACGGGGGCAATATAATATATGGCCGGGGTATATCTCGACCACGCGGATTCTCCTCCCGTAGAGGAGCGACCAGTGCGCTGACGGGACAGATGCTATGCAGCGGACACTGGGCGCAGGTGGGAGACGTTTTGTTTGTACAAAAGCGTCTCCATACTGCCTCAAAAAAGTTGCCACGCAAGGCTGCACCACAATGATCGTCAAGCTCCAATGGCGTGCTCACCTTTGCTGTGAAGAGGAAGTGATGGGTGACGAGACTACGCATGCTATTCCTCATTCTCACGTATATACTGGTACCAACTGTAACTGCGACTGGAACGCAACAGGCGATAGGGCAACACGATATGACGGAGCACACGTTCCTTACCCAGCGAGATACGTTCTGAACTATAGATATTGGCCCGTGCAAAGGTCAGCGTCTTCGCACAATCATCAAGCATCTGTAACGTACCCTCTGTGTGAAAGGCACTCAGTTCATCCTGTGTCAGATCAACAAACCGCTCTCCCGGCAATTGCTCCACAAAAACCGGTTGCTCCATAATCTGGACGAAGCCGCCTCGCTTACCGAGATAGTTAATACTCAGGAGTAGTT
>WNGH01002280.1_pt1 | contig 32855 bp, 34 predicted proteins | sample 5400631 | NCBI WGS metagenome assembly WNGH01 (sample SAMN13153373, study PRJNA577476) | soil metagenome | isolation source: 115 cm soil or saprolite under Garry oak tree replicate 1 | place: USA:California | collected 2016-06-15
GTGATGCTTGGCTGTGGCAATGTTTCCTCGGTCTTTCTACCACAGCGTATGCGCCAGATACAACGTGGCTTTCAGGCTACGGGCGCATCATCAGGGAATAGTGGTTGTATGCGGGGATTGCTTTCAATGGTCATGATGCTGGTGAGTGCGGTATTGCTGCTTCCTGTGGCTGCTGCTCTCTTCGTTCCCCTGTTCTTTGATATGCAATGGGTGTGGGTCTTTGCCATTCCCGCTGCCCTCATCTATGCCATTGTGTTTCACCAATTGATCCTTTGGTGGGTCTCGCCACGCATGCTAGCCCGAGAACCTGAGATTCTGGCAATAACAACGCGGGAATGATAGGATGGAATGCGTGCATAGCGTTCCTCTTGTTTTAGGAAATTTTGACGAGGGAGTAATACTTTGATATAATGGTATTACTGTGTTAGAAGGTGGATTTATGTTTCAGGAGTATTACTATGCATGAATTTGAAACGACAATTACATCGAAAGGGCAAGTAACAATCCCGCAGGAGATTCGTCGCCTCATCGGTCTACATCCGAAAGATAAGGTGCGTTTTGAGGTCGATGGAGAAGTAGTGAAGATTATGCGTGCCTCCTCAAAATTATTAGCAGGCTATGGAGCCGTTACTCCAAGAAGCAAACCAGAGGATTTTCAAGCTGCACGCGAGGAATTTGAGAAAGGGGTTGCCAGAGATGTCATCTCTGAACAATAGAGAAAAACTATGCCAGTACACTTCGTAGATACAAATATCTTATTGCGGTACCTTACACGAGATGATGAGCAAAAGGCACAGAGAGCATTACAGCTTTTAATGCGTGTTGAAAAAGGCGAGGAGAAGGTAGTAACCTCCTCCTTAGTTATTTTCGAGGCGGTTTTTACCTTACAAAGCTTCTATAAAGTGTCTCGGTCACGCATCAAGGAACTCATCTTACCCATTATTTCTTTGAAAGGTCTTCAACTTCCAAGCAAGAATATCTACTATCAGGCGTTTGATCTATACGTTACGAAAAACATCTCTTTTGCTGATGCTTACAACGCCGCCTATATGCTTGCTGAAAAAGTAAACCATATTTATAGTTGGGATACAGACTTTGATAAGATCGAAGGTCTGATGCGCGTAGAGCCTGCTTGATTACCTGGACGTACACAGACCTTTGATTATGGTTTCACATCCTCTTTCTTTTTCACTTCGACCTTTTTTTCCTCAGTTCGATTGAGCCTTCTGAAAATCAGGAAGGGGACAAGTAAGAGGGCGATCACCAGTACATAGGCGATAACGCTGGCAACTGTAGTCCATGTGGACGCTTGCTGGGGGGTTGTACCAATTGCTGGTGGGTAGAGGCCGGTAATAATAAAGTCGGGGTTGCCACCGACGTGAATTGTGGCGACGATTTGGCGGCCCGGTACGTCGAGCATGGCTACGTTACCATCACTGAGGGCGATAAAGCCTAGTTGCCCATCGCTGGTGATAGCGACGGACTGAGGTGCCACTGCGAACTTATAGGTGCGATTGGGTTCAGGTGGTGTTTTCGCACCGAAACTTAAAGGATTGAGGACATCGAGTTGACGACTCTTGAGATCGGGAACATAAATTTCACCAGTCACGGCATCGTAGTCCATTGGTCCAAATGTGCCACCGGTGATTAACGTGGTAACATTATGGGTATTGAGGTCTATAGCCTCGACACTACCCTCGTGAGTGGTGACATAGACTGTCGTACCTACCGGGATAGAGACGTATTGTGGTCCACCGGGAATAGCTATGTTGCCCAACTCTTGACCTGATGAGGTATCGAAGAGCGTTACGGCATTTGTATCTGCTACCCAGAGCTGATCGCCGTGGCCGGCTGTAGCCACCGCGGCTACAGCTAGACCATAGACTGGTCCGGAGGTTTTGAAGGTGCGCGTAATCTTACAGTTTGTAGGATCAATGGCACTGACGCTGGCGTCGCCATTGCCTGCGGCATAAAGCATATTGGCATTGGGGGTTGGATCAAAGGCTAGCAGCGATGGTTGACCGGGGACAGTGGCAGTACAAATCGTTGCACCGCTTTTGGCGGCCAGCATAGTGACACGATTCAATGTTGGCTGGGCTACATAGAGAAAACGTCCATCCAGGCTCAGGACAAGCGTGTGCGGATCACCGTCTATGCTGATCGTGCCGGTGACCTGCTGTTGGCTGATATCAATGGTGCTAATGCCCTTTGGCCCACCTGCTATATAGGCGAGATTGGGTGCGCCACCATCCGCGTGTGCTGTGCCCGGAAAAAACAAGAGCAGGGATATAAGTGTGAGCAACAGCATTGGTATCCATTTATGACTATGCCGAAAGAATATGATCATACCAAATATCTTCCCTTCATAAATTATGTTTGCGGTGTGAGGGACTGCCAGCCTGTACTGTTTGGTTTCAATTGATACATGGCGGTTGGGTAAGAGAGGGAGAGATAGACCTGTGAAGCATTGTTGGGATCAACCGCAAGCACGGCAAGGTTGCCACTAATGTGAGGCAATGCTTTCCAGGTATGTCCGCCATCGGAGCTGCGATAGGTCGTTGTGCCAGTTTTGCCGTAGATGATCTGTGGCTGCGTCGATGAGACGGTGAGCGAGGCAAATGAGCCCTGGCTATAGACCAGGGTGAAAGTTTTGCCGCCGTCATGTGAGGCAAAGATACCAGCATCACCAGAGGCATAGATGGGGCTGTGAGGACCGGCAGTGGTTACTTCATAGATGCCACCATTGAGGCCCTGAAGGACCTGCCAGTGGGCTCCACCATCGGTGCTGCGTGCCATCCCATCGCTGCCATAGGCCAGTAATTGTCCGGCAGCACCAGGGATGGAGAGTAGGCCGAGAATACGTCCGAAGGGAAGCTTCCCTGGGCTAGAAAAATGTTGACCAGCATCCCGGCTTACCTGTAAACCTGATGCACCCAGGGTGGACAGGTAGATGTACACGTCGTTGGGTGTAGCGTTACCTGCCTCAGCCGTATAGATTGAAGTAGAGGTAGGCATGGCTAACTGCCAGGTTTGTCCCTGATCGGCACTGGTATAGAGGCCCAATATACCCGGATGAGGATTGACGGCAGCCTGGGTCAGGACATAGAGACGGTTGGGGTCAAGTGGACTGATGGTCAGCGAGTAGGTCATCAAGCCCTGCATAAGCTGATTGGGGCCACCGGCCACCTCTTTCCATGTGGTACCGCCATCCTCTGAGCGGAACAGTCCATAATGTGTTGCCAGTACCAGCACATGATCAGGCAAAGCCAGCATGGCATGGACATGGTTAGCGGCAGTCCCAAAGCCGTTGACGGGTGTGGGTGTAACTGCCGTTTGAGTGCTGGTAGCGGTGGTGTTATCCCCGCCGCAAGCTGCAAATAGTACAAGCAAGCTGCTTAGCAACAAAGAGATGAGGCACCATCTGTTAGGTCGTCTAGGGAATTTGTAATTGTTCATATTTTTTTGCCTTTATCGTTGCCCGGTACGGATGAATAATATGTTTCATGATGCGTACAATAGAATAAATGCTACAAAGCGTCAAGTATCTTCTATAATACAGGGTAAGCGTCAGCTACCCCATCCCTATGACGCCCCCACCCCATGACGCCCCCACCCCATGACGCCCCCACCCCATGACGACCGCAAGGGTCGTCACTACTATACACGGTGAGGACATCGCTTCGCTCGTCCTAATGATCGCCTATTTGCGAGCGTAGCGAGCAAAACCGCAGTATAGTAGTGACGACCCTTGTGGTCGTCATGGGGGTGTGCGTGCGATTGTTGCAAGTTGAGAGGGCGACTCTCGTGGTCGCCCCCTGGAACTACCCACATCTAATCAAAACGGAGTGTACAATTGTATATTTGCTTCGTGCAAGGTGTTATCGGGTGTACGTATCTGGATACGGATGCCCCAATTACCGCTCATGGTTAGATCACCTGGAGCACTGAAATTTCCTTTGCCGTCGGGTTGTAAATTGACAGTATCGGTACCCATATTCATATCGAGCATGGTGGTATAGAGCGAGACTCCGATGTTGGTAGTTGGTTTGCCAGTTCTGTTATCGATGGCACTGACGGTAAAGATGTTGGTACCGAAACGGTTGGGTGTGACAGTGAGGTTCAAGGTAAATTTGTTGTCAGTGGTCTTGACGGTTTTATGAAACGCTGATGATGTAGTACTTTTGGACTGCTGTTGTTGAGCGGCAGCGATAGGCGAGAGTGTTCCTGCGAAGACGTTCATCAGGGCGACACAGAGCAGCACAGCTATACCCAGGATCGGTTCCCAACGTAAGAAGCTCGTGAGGAGGCGCGTGCGCTCTGTCAATCGTCCTTCGCGAAGCTTGACCTGTTGAGCTTGATTGAAGGAGAGGTTTTGCATGGCATAGGTGTATTTTTTATACTCTTTGGCTAGTCGTGGACGCAGCAGGCCGACGTGTAGGGCACTGATCAGCATGATCGCGCCTACCAGCACGATCTTGACGGATAAGGCGCGGCCATAGGCTGTACTCAGTAATTGTTGCCATGATGTGAGGTGGACGGTTGCGCTGAAGGGGCCGGTGATGGCCATGATCACGACACCGACGATGGCCAGTGGTGAATAGTAGGGTAGTAGGGTGATTAGAGAATGTGCGCGTTCAGTCATGCTTCTGCTGCTGAGAACCGGCAGATAGCTCGTGACGATGTAGAACATGCCACCGACCCAGAGTGATGCAGATACTAGATGGAGCCAGTCGGCCAACACGGCGTAGGTAACCAGATTTGTGCTAACGGCTGCGGCATGGCTGGACATGGCGATAGCGATAAAGAGCATCGAGCCGAGCAAGAGGTTGATCGATGGTAGGCAATTATTGACAAGTTGAGGTCGCTTTTTGGATAGGAGCATGTATACGCCAACGGCAATAGCCACGATTACGACGATTTCACGCATGAGCCAGTAGGTACCGAAGCGTCCACTGGAGGCCAGCCCGCTCAGGAGTGATGGGGCGAAGGCGGCAGCCCATTGTCCGCCTGTGATGGTAAGAGCCTGTCCCACCAATGCACCCACATTTGCCAGCAAGAGTACTAACAGGGTAGGAAGAGACCAGCGTCGCTCAAAGCGTTGCTGCACCTGTTCATTGATGGTACGCAGATGAGGATCATGAGAGGGAGCCAGTTGTAGGACGAACATGGTCCAGAGTTGGGCGGCGACCCAGAAGACAGCAGCTATCTCAACAAGTGTGATCATAATGAGATTGAAGAGTGTTGGCCCATCAAGTTGACCGGTATAGAGGCCGGTGAGGTTGCCACTCCCCAAGGCATTTTGGCCTGGGATAGTGTTGCCGCTGAGGGTGGGAATGGTGCCATCAGGCCGGATGACGGTAAAAAGAAATGAGCCGGTCAAGATATGCCCATCATCGGCAGAATCGGTGCGCCAGACTACGACATAGACCGATGGTGGCAGATTGGGTGGAAGCGTGATGTCCATCTCTTGTGTATTGTTGGCTGAGACATGGGCGTCTTTCTTGTCGACGCGCTGATTATTGGCATTAACGACGACGGCGGTGCTAAAAGCAGGGTTCAGATCCTCGCTAAACCACATTCGCACCTGTGAAGGTGCTGCATTCAACTGGGCGTCTTTAGTGGGATCGGAGCGTAACAAGATAGCGTGAGCACTGGCTATGCCAGGGAGAAGAAATATCAGGCATAGTGCCAGTGGCAATGCTTTCAATAAGATGCGTCGAAGCATGCTTGAGCACAGGCGAAAATTCATGAAAAGCATCCAGTCTGTATGAGAAATAGGTTATGAGTTGTGTCTTCTATCTATGTTTACGAGTTAAGGGTACGGTTTTTACGCTATGGGATAAATTGCTTGCTATTCATTATTATATATGCTGCCGTCTATAGTTGGATGGGAATGGGGATTAGGGTGTAGGAAAAAGTTGTAGGCAAAGAAAGAAAAAGGGAGTCTCCTGTGAACCGGCGAGCTGGTAGGCATGGGTGGTTGGAGGTTCTGACGCTGGCGAGATTTGAGTCTCATAAGTCCAATGGGTCAGATAGGTCAGATGAGTCAGATGAGTCACATGTATCATTTGTATCAGATGTGTCAGTGAGGCTTGAGTGAGGGTGGCTCATTGTATCAGTTGTATTGATTGTAGTGGATGTGATAGAGGCGCACGATAATACCAATTCGCGTTCCAGATGATATTCTGGAACGCGAATTGGATTACTCGGACCAGATCGTTTTGGGGATTGGGAGCAGGTCATCGTCTAAGTAGATCGCGTCCACGCGCTCATTGAAAAAGCACAGGTACCTGGCGATCGGCGAACACGTGGGCAGAGGTTCGCGGTAGCTCCACACGATGTCTTTGAAGATGCGCTCGCCAATCCTGGCAGACCAGTACGATGCCTGGCCCTTGTAGGGACAACGCGTAGTGGTCTCAGTCGGCTCCAGGAGTTCCATACGGACATCCTGCTCAGGAATGTAATAGCGAAGTGGTAGCCCCGTCTCGATCAAGATCTGGGGACGCCGGGTGTCCACAATGGTTACACCGCCGAGTACGACACGGACGTGTCGCGAACTGGGCAAGACATCCACCCGCTTGTAGGGATCACGTGCGTGTGCAAAGACCTGTTCATCCTCTTCATACCAGGCATCCATTTGATCCCAGTAAAAGGCTAGATACCCCTGAAGTTTTGGTGCTGTGGATAACGGATGGAGATAGCTCCAGGTAGCGTTGTTGGCCGTGCGGTCGCCAACCCGTAGTGTCCAGTACGATGCTTCCCCTTTCAGCGGTGAGTGGGTGTGATGGTCAGACGTCTCCATCAGGTCCATGCGCACATCTTCCATGGGGAAGTAGAAGACGGGCAATCGTCCAAATTCATGCAACAACATGACGCGCTTGCTGTCGGAGACGGTGACATCAGCGAAGACTACCCGTACACGCCGACGGCTGTCTTCCCAACGAAATCCATCGCTGAGTGACGGTGAAGCCATGGGGCCCATAAATATATCTTCAAGTGCTGGTTTCATGCGGTCTCTCCTCTCTAGAGTCGGCGGTGACCAAACTTGCTTCTCTAATGATAGGTTAAATGAAACGGACTTAGGAGAAATCTCATCGTTCATGGTTCCGTTTCTTTTGACAACAAAACTATGCTCACACTTTCTTCCCTCATGGCCGGTCATGCTCTCTATATGGCAAGCCTCATGGGATGGGGCAATCTGGACGACTCGATCATGATAAAGCTGATGGAGAAGATCGCTGGGCTGGATAAAGAGGCCTGATATGTGCGAAGCTGTTATGAAGTACAAGGTAGCCATTTTCATTTGTCAGTTTCCACTGACGGGCAAGGAGACAGATGCTAGTGTGTAAAAGTCGCTATCAGCTCACCATGATTGAAAAGACCTATCTTATAGGTTCAAGAAAGAGGAGATGATCTATGGCAGAAACAGCAATTGTGCTGAAAGACGAGGAGCTCGGCGAGGATGGTGAAGGGGAGTTAGTGACCTGGCTGGTTGAGAACGAGACCCAGGTCACAGAAAATCAACCCATCGCGGAAGTGACAACGGCCAAAGCTGTTGTCACCGTGGAGGCACCAACGGCAGGTCGATTACGGCAGATGCTCCATCCGGGCGAGTTGATCACCGCAGGGGTCCCATTAGGAGTGATTAGTCATGAATAAGGTAACTTCCATTGTGCGCAGTGATCTAATCCGCGCGCGCCTAGCCACGTCAAGCGCCATCGCTTTGAGGGACCTGGAGACAGCTAGCGAGCGGTTTGACAGGGATCTTGAGAGTGGTGGAGAGGAGGAGCATGTATGAGCGATGATCAGTGGACACGTAGCGTCTGGCTCGAACAGTACGGGGTCGACGCCTGGGAACGCATGTCAACTATCCGAGAGATTGAAAGCCGACTAGCCGAATACACGAAACGAGGCTACATCCGAGGATCGAGTCATCCTGCTATTGGTATGGAAGCAGTTGCCGTTGGCGTGAGCCTCAACCTCCGCCAGACGGACGCCATCGCCAGTACGCATCGCGGCCACGCGCACTGCCTTGCGAAGGGTGCCGACCCGCAGCGACTCCTCGCCGAACTCTTTGGTCGAGCCACCGGCTACTGCCATGGGAAAGGAGGTTCGATGCACCTTGGCGTACGCGAGCTCGGCATCCTGGGAACTAATGGCATCGTTGGTGCGAGCATTGGCATCGCCACCGGGGCGGCTCTCGCTGCTCGGCAACAACATACTGATGAGGTTGTGATTGCGTATTTCGGTGATGGTGCGATGGGTCAGGGGATGTTTCATGAAGCGCTCAACCTTGCGGCGATCTGGCGACTGCCTTGCATCTATGTGTGTGAAAATAACCACTATGCCCAATCGGCACGTGTGGAAGAGATGATTAGCGTCTCCGATCTGGCCAGTCGTGCGCAGGCCTATAGCATGCCAGGGGTCAATGTTGACGGTATGGATGTGTATGCAGTCTGGAGCGCTGCACGCGAGGCGATCCTGCGCGCACGGCAGGCCGAAGGGCCAACGCTGCTGGTGGCCGATACCTACCGCTTCCTCGGCCACATGGTGGGAGATACGGAGATCTACCGCACGGCAGAGGAGCGCGAGGAGTGGCGCAAGCGCGACCCCATTGCCCGTCTGGAAGCCGACTTGCGCACGGCCGGCCTGGTTGATACGGCAACGCTGGATGCCAAACGCGCGCAAATAGTCAGTCGCATCGATGAAGCAGAGGTGGCGGCAGTGGGAAACAGTGATGCGTGAGATGACGTTTTGGCGAGCCCTCAACGACGGCATCCGCTCGGCCATGGCAGACGATCCTCGTGTCTTCATCATGGGCGAGGATCTGACGCGTTGGGCAGCTGGCGGAGGAACCTTTGGAGTGACGCGTGGCTTGTTAAGCGAGTTCGGGTCCGAGCGTGTCTTCGACACCCCCATTAGCGAAGAGGCGCTCGTGGCAGCAGCGGTTGGGGCTGCCCTACGTGGTTGTCGACCAATCGTCGAGATCATGTACGCTGATTTCTCGCTGCTGGCATTTGATCCCATTATCAACCAGGCCGCCAAGATTCGCTATATGTTCGGTGGGCAGTTTGAGGTACCGCTGGTGGTGCGCAGCAATGGTGGGGCCGGGACCGGCAAAGCGGCGCAGCATTCGCAGTCGCTCGAGACGCTGTTTGCGCATGTGCCAGGTCTTGAGGTGGTCGTTCCCGCGACGCCTCACGACGCCCGGAACCTGTTCCGCTCAGCCGTGGCCAGCCCCAATCCCACCATCTTTCTCGAACACAAAGCGCTCTATAACGTGCGCGGCCCTGTAGACGAGACGCCTGTCCCACTGGGTGTGGCACGCACGGCTCGACCAGGTCACGATGTCACCATCGTCGCGACCCAACTGATGGTCCATCGGAGTCTCGCGGCTGCCGAGCGCCTGATGGCGAAAGACGACATCGATTGCGAGATCATTGATCTGCGAACGCTGTATCCCCTCGATTTGGACACCGTCGTGGCCTCAGCACGCAGGACACGGCACGTCCTGATCTGTCATGAAGCGCCGCTGCTCTATGGGTTTGGTGGAGAGATTGCAGCCACCATCAGCGAGACCTGTTGGAAGGAACTGGAGGCACCCGTGCGTAGGCTCGGTGGCGCACGAACGCCGATTGCATATGCCGCTGAACTGGAAGCCGAGGTGCTTCCCTCCGAGGAACGCATTGAGACGGCGGTATGCGAGCTCATGCGTCGTCCCAATGCTTTTCCAGCGGATCCCAGTTGATGGGATCTTTGAAAAGGGAATCACTATGCTTGAAGGAGGTTGTCTGTTTATGAGAACAGCGGTTGTCACAGGTGCAGCAAGGGGAATTGGTTTTGCGATCGCCGAAAAGCTTTTGTCCAGAAGCGGGCATGAGTCGGTTGTTTAGCCCTGTTTCATTGTCCCCAGAGCAAGGGCAGATGATATACTACAGAAATAACCTGCAAGGGGAGGAACAAAATAACCCATGACGCATGCGCACTCCTGGGGGCAAACGGGTGTGATTTATCAGATCTACCCGCGCAGTTTTCTCGATAGCAATGGCGATGGGGAAGGAGCAAAGAGCGATGCCGAAACATATGGCGCATCACGTACCCGACGCTGACGAGAAGACGCAAGAGGGTATATCGCAAAGGGACCAGGCCGCCGCCGCTGACAGCATGTCTGGAGATGAACCTTATACCCTGGGCCCGGACTCGATGGCGCAGGACGGCGTTCCGCGTGGGGATGTGACCAAGTATCACTGGAAGAGCGAACATATCTACCCCGGAACTGAGCGCGACTATTGGCTCTACATCCCGAAGCAGTACGACTGGTCGCAGCCCGCGTGCCTGACGGTGTTCCAGGATGCTGAACTCTACCTAGGCCCAGACGCAAACATACCGATCGTCTTCGACAACCTAATTCACAAGCAGGACATGCCGGTGACGATCGGCCTCTTCGTCAGCCCCGGGGACAAGGAGCAGGGTATGCCTATCTATGGCGGGAGCAACAACCGGAGCATCGAATACGACTCGCTCGGCGATCGATATGCGCGTTTCCTGATCGAGGAGTTGCTTGCGGAGATCGAGAAACATTATAGCATCGTCACTGACCCTGCCGACCGAGCGATTTGCGGGATGAGTTCTGGAGGCATTTGCGCCTTCACCGTAGCCTGGGAGCGCCCCGATGCATTTCTCAAAGTCGTCAGTCACTGTGGCAGCTTCGCGAACATTCGGGGTGGGCACATCTACCCCTCCTTGATCCGCAAGACCAAGACCAAACCGATTCGCGTGTTCTTGCAGACGGGATCAAAAGACCTCGACATCGTTTTCGGTAACTGGCCCATCGCGAACCAAGATATGGCCGCTGCGCTTGCATACAGGAAGTATGATTACCAGTTCGTCTTTGGCGACGGCGGCCACACGCTCAAACACGGCGGGGCCATCTTTCCTGATACCATGCGCTGGCTCTGGCGCGACTAACCCAAAAGGACCCGCGACTGAGATAGGCTTATTAGGCTCTTTAAGGCGATCAAAGTTGTGTTCTTCAAGAAGCTGATCATGCGTTTTAAACAATCCGTCTCCTGGTGGTGTTTTGCTGGGATAGGCATGACGCCAAAGCACTTATTACGTGCAGCAGCCGACATTGGCTATTCGGCGGTTGAGTTGGTGGAGCCGGAGCACTGGTCGTTGGTCAAGGAGTACGGATTGACCATCGCCTTGCTCAATGGAGGACTGTCCATTGAGCAAGGCCTCAACAGGCGCGAGCATCACGACTATCTCGAACAACGCATTCGCGCCACCATTAAGCAGGCCGAGCGCTGGGGCATCCCCAACGTGATCGTCTTCAGTGGCAATCGTGAGGGCCTGGACGACCGGGTTGGGGCCGAGATCACCGCCGAAGGATTATCCCGTGTCGCGGGAGCCGCTGAAGAGGCTGGCGTCACGCTCGTGATGGAACTGCTCAACAGTAAAGTGGATCACACCGACTATCAGTGTGACCGGACCGCCTGGGGTATAGAGGTGTGCCACAAGGTCAATTCGCCGCGTGTGAAGCTGCTCTACGACATCTACCACATGCAGATCAATGTGAGTCTGTAGCTGCAACTGCCTTCGTAAGGAGCCAGGACTACACCGTCATTCCTCAGCGTGTGTCTACGCGTCGTGGTACAATGGCCTAGTATAATGTCAGATACCCCAGGGCTAAAGCCACGGGGCTTGTAGCTGTACTCCACCTCAACTCTGTACACCAATGTGCATGTCCAGCTTCAGCTTCACCGTACGCTACATCCGAGTCGTCGCGACTCTGGGCGATCTGACAAATCACCCGTCCTTGCCCACAGAGGAACGCCCGTACTTGCGAGAAAGGAGCGTTGTCTAATATGGACGCTGTTTTACCCTGGCAGTGGGAACATTCCTGTTCCGCTTTTCAGGAACCGGTTACGTTTTTCCGGCTACGAACCTCAACTGTCTCTCTCTGTGTGGTTCCTAACAACCACGTCCCTCAGTACGCCTGTACCTGGACCTCAGAGTGCCTTCTGGTTAGTACTGAGAGTATATCATATTGACGGATATATGTCAACATGCTATCATAGGAGTATGGACACACAACGCAAATCAACGACTCTGCGCCTGACAGAGCAAGATATTCAGGCCATTTTAACTGTACGCCAGTACTATGGCATTGCCAGCGATAACCAAGCCATAATTCTGGCTCTTAACCTTGTAGCGCGTCAGATTGAAGAGGGCAGGGCCCAACCGCCCATCATGCCCCATAAGGAATGCCGCATTCCTCCCCCGCCATGAATGGACGGGGCATCCTGCGGCGGGTTCGGTGAACGGCTGACCCGCGAGTGGATCGAGGTGCTGGAACGCGACTCTAATCATCCTTGTATAAATTGCCTGGGTCCCCATCAATGAAAGTTGGGGCGTCCCCAATCTCACACGGGACCAGGCACAGCGGCACTACGTGCAGGCGCTCTATCATCTGACCAAAGCACTGGACCCCACGCGTCTCGTGATAGGATGTTCCCAGCTTTATGTGTCCATACGTGACCCGCAATCCAAGAAAGAAGCGATACAGAAAGGGAGCGAACAATGGCAGAGAGACTCAAAGGCAAGGTAGCCCTGGTGACCGGTGCAGGAAGTGGTATTGGGCGAGCAGTGGCCTTACTCTTCGCTCGTGAGGGGGCAGGCGTGGTAGCAGGCGACATCAACGCTCAAAGTAACGCAGAAACCGTCCATACGATAGAAGAGCACGGCGGAAGAGCCTTTGCGGTGTCGCTCAACGTCACCATCGCGCAGGAAGTGGAAGCGGCGGTGCAGGCGACGCTCGACCGTTTTGGCACGCTGCATGTGTTGTGCAACAATGCCGGAACGGGCGAGAAACACGCATCCATTCTTGACCTGGAAGAGCGCGAATGGGAGCGCGTCTTTGCGATCAACGCGAAAGGTGTCTTTCTGGGCATCAAATATGGGGCGGCCGCAATGATGAAGTCGGGACAGGGCGGCTCGATCATCAACATTGCCAGCGTCGCGGGCATCGTCGGGAATCCCGGCTACGCAGCCTACGCCTCCTCGAAAGCTGCTTGTATCCACCTGAGCAGGACTGCGGCCCTGGAACTCGCTCGGTCTCAGATCAGGGTGAACGCCATTGCACCCGCATTTACCGCAACTCCTATGGTGGACGCAATGGTCGCGACTCACCGCGACCCAGAACGGGCGCTCCAAAAGCTCGGCAGCATCATTCCACTCGGACGGCTAGGGACACCAGAAGAGATAGCAAACGCCGCGCTTTTTCTCGCCAGCGACGAGTCCTCGTTCACGACAGGCGCGGTGCTGGTCCTCGATGGTGGACTGACAGTGCAATAAGGGGCGAATTTCTGCTCACATGCGGCAAACAGTGTCAAGCAAGATTGCCTTTATTTGAACTTTGCCTTAGAGATCTGATTGTAATGAAGGCGCATTATTTACCTCATCAGTTATGATCTTTAGAGTTCTATTGGCTTTTTACTCTGCTGTTTTCTAGATGCTATAATGAAAACCTCTGGGGTTTTTGAGTGTACCGGAGGGGGTGTTTCTTGCTGACGAATGAGATGGATCAACGGGTGATTGTGCGGTGGTTGGAGCGTGGGGTGTTGGCATTTTTTCTGCTGACGGCGCTTTTTCTGGTGGTGGTGTATGTGACGGCACCGTCTATTTATGCGGAGACGCTTAAGCTCCAACCTTCTGGGGGCGATCACTATCCCTGGGCGGTGACGCTGTTTCTGGTGGCTATTCTGGCGTTTGTTGCTGTACTGAGTGTGGGCGTTGTGCGGCATTGGCGTTGGGTGTTCTGGATACTGCTGATCGCTTTTGGCTTCTCTGTGCTTGAAATTCCTGTGGGGATACTCCAACTGACCGGTGTGCTTCCCAGTAGTTTTCCTGTATGGTATAGTCTTTGCCGGATGGGCGTGGCTGTGATTGAGGTGGTGATTGCTGTGTGGATGTGGCAGGTCTACCGGCGTTATGGAGTGTGGGCAAACAAGATAGGGGCTACGGCGGGCGGCCACAAGGGCCCCAACCCCACATCTACGCCACCCCCGCCCCTACGCGAGACTCCGAACGTTCCGTTCGGGTGATGCGTATTGGACGTGATCAATCACGTTCCTACAGAGGAATACAGGCTTATTCGGTGGGGAGTGAACGCAGTTTCTTGATCAGGCCAGCACGGCGTTTAGCGTTGTGCCATGCGCTCAAAAGCTGCTTCGCGATTGGCATATTGCGATCGTCGCTCCACGGCGGTAACGGTGATGCCGGTGGGTCGATGGGTCAGCCGCACCCCAGTTTCGACCTTGTTGCGGTGCTGACCACCTGGTCCACTGGTAATAAAGAAATCTATATCGCAGTCGCGCTCCAGGGATGCGCGGTCTGTAGGGTAGCTCTCAGGCATAGGTAGTTTTCCTTGTTGTGGTGCGGCTGGTACGATGGCTGGCACGTTTGTTGCGATGATCGCCTGCAACTGATTGTATCATACTGACCTAGCAACTGGGGTGCGGTTCACTTTTTGCACAGTGGCAGACGAACCCTTGCAACGAAAGATGTAGGGGCGGCATTCATGACGCCAGTCCGTCTCTCCTGAATGCGTCGGTCCGCTTGCTGACTGGCGTCATGAATGCCGCCCCTACCATGCCTCTTGGCTTCCTGCAAAAAAGTGAACCGCACTCCCTAACAACCTAGCAGCCATTTCGCTTGATTTTCTTTTCTGCAAGGGTTGAAACTAGTTCCCTGAAATGTGGTCATGTTTCCTTAAATATGGACAAATATCTCCTTGAATTTGTAGCTACAAAAGTGCTATAATAGCTACGTGAGAAAGAAAGCTGTCAAGGATGTCAATATTAATACGAGATATCCACCCAGCTTACTAGAGGAGCTTCGTAAGTTGGCAGAAGAGCATGAACGTTCGCTCAATGGTGAAATCATTTGGGCGTTACGAGAGTATGTTGCTCAACAGCTTGCCAAGAAAAACAAGCAACCATGAAGATCACACGCGGGTATAAAACCGAACTGGACTTAAACAACAAGCAGAAAACCTTGTGTTTGAAACATGCAGGTACAGCAAGGTTCGCTTTTAATTGGGCGTTGGCAAAAAAGATTGAAGCGTATAAGGCTGGTCAGAAAGTTCCGACTGCGATTGATCTTCATCGAGAACTCAACAAGCTCAAGAAAACTGAACTCTCATGGATGTATGACGTGTCGAAATGCGCTCCACAAGAGGCGTTACGGGATGTTGACAAAGCGTATGACAACTTTTTCAGAAAAGTGAAACTCAAAAAGCAGGGAAAGTACAAAGGCAAGGTTGGGTTTCCTAAGTTGAAGAAGAAAAGTGGAGGTATTGGCTCATTCCGCTTAACAGGAGCAATTAAAGTATTTCCTGATGCTATCCAACTTCCGCGATTAGGAAGACTCCGCTTAAAAGAGCATGACTATTTGCCCACGCGTGCGCATATCCTGTCTGCTACTGTCTCAGAACAAGCGGGAAGATGGTTTGTAAGTCTTCAGGTAGAGGAAGAACAACCAGAACAGATTCATACAGCAACAACCGCTATTGGCGTTGATTTAGGAGTAACCACGTTAGCCACGTGTTCAGATGGAGTAACGTTTGCAAATCCTAAAGCGTTAAAAAGCCAACTCAAGAAACTCAAGCGACTACAACGTGCCCATTCTCGCAAGCAAAAAGGTTCAAAGAAGAGAGGAAAATCACGCCACAAACTAGCTAAACTTCATGCGCGTATCGTCAACATCAGAAAAGATGCTCTACACAAGTTCACAACCCACGTATGCAAAAACCACGCATATGTGGCAATAGAGGACTTGCATGTAGCGGGTATGCTCAAAAATCACCATTTAGCGCAAGCCATAGCTGATGCGAGTATGGGTGAGATCAGACGGCAGCTTACTTACAAAGCTGCAAAGTTTGGTACTCGTGTTGTGGTGATAGATCGCTGGTATCCCAGTTCTAAAACCTGTTCAGTCTGTGGGTATGTGCTTGCAGAACTGGCTTTATCGGTGAGAGTTTGGGCATGTCCAAATTGTCATATGTTGCATGACAGAGATATCAATGCAGCAAACAATATCCTGGCGGTGAGTTCCATCGACAGGCTAAACGCTTGTGGAGAGAGAAGCTCTGGCTTCGTGGTAACACGAAGTGAAACTCCTCTCGTTGAAGCAGGAACCCAATACTATTTAGGCATGTCCTAAATGGGTAGATTTCGGAGAACGGAGGCACACAATGCAAGTGATGCAGGCAAATACAGGCGCACCCACCGACAAGACGGAGCGTGTATGGAGTTATACCAGTGGCACCAGCGACAGCCCACTGCTGGGTCTCACAATTGGCGATTTATTTGATCACACCGTGGAAAAGTACCCTGAGAATCCAGCTTTGATTTCGCGTCAACAGAGCATACGATTGAGCTACCGTGAGTTGCAGGCTCAGGTCAACCAATGTGCAAAAGGGTTGATGCACCTGGGACTTCAGAAGGGCCAGCGTATCGGTATCTGGTCGCCCAACCGTGCTGAATGGTGCGTTACGCAATTTGCTACCAGTAAAATTGGAGCTATCCTGGTCAACATCAATCCCTCGTATCGCTTGCAGGAACTTGAATATGCTCTCAAGCAATCGGGTTGTACGGCTGTGATCATTGCTCCCCAGTTCAAGACATCCAACTATACGGAGATGCTCTCTACCCTGGCTCCTGAACTGAGACAGAGCCAACCGGGAATGCTGCAAGCGGCAAAGTTGCCAGAGTTGACCACCGTTATTCGTCTTGGTGCAGAGAAGATGGCGGGTATGTATAGTTGGGATGATATTATGACGATGGGCGAGTCGGTGAGCGACGAGGAGCTGAAGCAGCGACAGCGTGAGCAGGAGTTTGATGATCCCATTAACATTCAATATACGAGTGGGACGACTGGTTTCCCCAAGGGGGCGACGCTCAGTCACCACAACATCCTGAACAATGGCTACTTTGTGGCGCGGCTCCAAAACTTTACTGACAAGGATAAGCTCTGTATTCCGGTGCCGCTCTACCATTGCTTTGGGATGGTGATGGGCAACCTGGGCTGTGTCACACATGGGGCAGCGATGGTTTACCCTTCCGAGGGATTTGAGCCACTGGCGGTGTTGCAGACGGTGCAGGAGGAGAAGTGTACATCCCTCTACGGTGTACCCACCATGTTTATTGCCGAACTGGACCATCCCGATTTTCAGAAGTTTGACCTGAGCAGTCTGCGCACCGGTGTCATGGCGGGCTCTCCCTGCCCCATTGAAGTGATGAAGAAAGTGATTAGTCTGATGGGGATGCGTGATGTCGAAATCTGCTACGGGATGACCGAGACCAGCCCCGTTTCGACGCAGACGCGCACCGACTCACCACTCGACAAGCGGGTAGGGACAGTAGGCGTGGTTCATCCCCATGTGGAGATCAAGATTGTGGCTCCGGCTACCGGTCAGGTGGTGCCAGTGGGCAAAACCGGTGAGCTCTGCACACGCGGCTATAGCGTGATGTTGGGGTACTGGAACAATCCAGAGGCTACAGTCGAGGCCATCGATACGGCACGCTGGATGCATACAGGAGATCTGGCGACGATGGATAGTGAGGGCTATATCAACATCGTCGGGCGCATCAAAGATATGATCATTCGCGGTGGTGAGAATGTCTACCCACGTGAGATTGAGGAGTTCCTGTACACGCATCCCAAGGTCAGTGATGTGCAGGTGATTGGTGTGCCGGATGCGAAATATGGTGAGGAGATTATGGCATGGGTGAAGGTCAAGCCAGGTGAGCAGCTCACTGCCGAGGAGCTCAAGACGTTCTGCGAGGGGCAGATTGCTCACTACAAAGTGCCGCGTCACTTCAAATTTGTGGATGAGTTCCCCATGACGGTAACAGGCAAGATTCAGAAGTTCCTGATGCGTCAACAGTCGGTTGAGGAACTGGGTTTGCAGGATGCTGCCTCGATAAAGACAGCTTAGGGACGTTTTTGTAGGTCAAGATACAGGAAGGTCTGTCGCAACAGACCTTCCTGTATCTATAGTGCCAGCCGTTGGCCTCACTTCCTGCTTCGCAGTGAATGCCTTATCACATGCTTGTCTGAGAGTATCCCTTTATCTTTCAAGGTGAGGTAGAGGTGGTAAGAGAGACTTAGCCATGCTCCCCCGTACAAGTAACCGCCCAGCACATCGGTTGTCCAGTGTTCCCCTAAGTAGACACGAGAAGGGCCTGCCAGGATGATGATGAGCGTCATACCGCTCAACACGGCTGCCCTCCAGCGGGGCTTTTTCTTTAGCAGGAGGCCAGCGAGCAGAGAGAGCCATCCCCATCCTCCTAGAGCTGTTGTGGCGTGACCACTGGGGAAGCTTTCGCTCTTTTTTGGCTTCGCGACATGAACAAGTGCAGGGTTAGGGCGTGGACGATGAACGATACCCTGCAGAAGCTTTCTGCCAGCCGTCATCAACACGGCAACGCTTACAAACATAGCGGCCTCTAAGCGCAAACGTGCTCTCCACAATGCGAAAGCTAGAGGAAAGGCCACTACATTCACGAATTGCCATGAACCCAGTAGGCTCAAGCAAAGCGAGAGAGCATCTAAAAATGGGGATTGTGTCTTTTGGACGGTACGAGTGATTTTCAGATCAAGGCGATCGACGGGATGGTTATGTACCCACCATGCTAAGGGTGCAAGAAGTAGAATCTGTAAAGCAGTGGCGAGCATGAGCAGTGAGTTGCGTTTCAAGGGCTGTCTCTCCTTCTCAGTGGCATATCTCTAGCGATGAGAGCATATGCTGAGTATAGACCTTTCCTGTAAGATAGGCGCTACTTTTAGCACGGTTCTTAGCGGGAGGGAGTTTCTCTGTATGCTTTGGCTTGTGCGTGTGTATGAGAAAGAACATAGTAGTAGAGTTTGGCACTTGTAGCGTTGTGCTGCTTAATGTGCTATAATACCTGAGTGGAGAGGTCGGAATTGACATATTTGCCTTGTCTCATCCTAATAAAAAAGCAAGAGCAGCATAGACGACCTGTTTGAGATATTCCTGAGAAGAGGTAATGACACATGGCGGAACTGATTACTGCCGATATGATCATTCATGATATTGTGACGAAACACCCGGCAACGGTTAAGGTCTTTCATGGACATGGGCTACCCTGTACGGCGTGTGCGGTCGGCTCACGTGAGAGTGTGGCGGGTGGTGCCCGTACTCATCGCTTTGGTCCTGAAAAGTTGGAACTGTTACTACAAGATTTGAACGCGGCGGCGAATGGGCAGCCAACTTCAGTAGCCCCCAAAAAAGCTCCGGTAGGGCGTGGTATACCCCTGCAAATGTCTGCGGCCCAACCCGATCGCAAGATCAAACAGGTGATTGCGATTATGAGCGGTAAGGGCGGTGTGGGTAAGTCACTAGTCACGGGCTTGCTGGCAGTATCGTTGAGACGCCAGGGCCTGCGCGTGGGTGTGCTGGATGGCGATATTACCGGCCCGAGCATGGCCCGTATGTTTGGCACGAATGGGCAACCCATGAAGTCCGCTAATGGCGGCATTGAGCCGTTGACCAGCCGGAGTGGCATTCGGGTCATGTCTATGAATATGTTTCTTGAGAACGAGAGCGATCCGGTCGTCTGGCGGGGCCCTATGATTTCCAGTGCCATCAAGCAGTTCTATAGTGATGTCGATTGGGGCAACCTTGACTACCTGCTGGTAGACTTGCCACCCGGTACCTCCGATGCTCCCATGACCGTTTTGCAGTCGTTACCCGTTGACGGTATCGTGATCGTCTCCTCACCGCAGATGCTTGCGACGATGGTGGTCATGAAATGTATCAACATGGTACGCCAGCTGAAGGGCGTGATTGTGGGGGTGGTCGAGAACATGGCCTACTTCGAGACGCCCGAAGGTGAATACTACGAGATTTTTGGACCGAGCAATGGCCCCGATCTCATCAATATGTCAGGTGCGCCTTTGCTAGCTCAATTGCCTATTGATCCCCAACTGACGACGTTGTGCGATACTGGTCGCGTCGAGGAGTATTATGCAGACGCATATGAGCAGCTGGCCGCGAATTTTGTGAAGACGTTGAAGATTAAACGATAATTACTTTTTTCTTGTACTGAGAACTTTCACACCCTCGGCAGCCTAGCCTACTCTAGCGCACCGAGCCGAACTGCTGCATGTGATTGCGCTCTCGTTCGAGGGCGTCGGTGGGGAAGGCTTTTTCGCCGCCGAGTTTACGGGCGTCGAGGGTAAGTTCGGCGGCTTCTTCCATGATGACGATGAGCTGAGCGGTAATGAGGGGGTCGCGACTGAAGGCCAGGAGGCCATGATTGCCCAGCAGAACTGCGGGAACAGTGGGATGTTGCTGAAGCTGCTGCACAATGTTAGTGACTGATTCTTGGGAGCCGCGTGGTGCCCAGTCCGCTACGGGAATGTCGTCGGTGATACCAAAACGCAGAAAGGCTTCATAGACGCACGGTAGGGGCTGGTAAGCCATAGCAAAGCTGGTGACATGAGGCGAGTGGGTATGAATGACCGAGCCTACCTCCTGACGTGTACGGTAAACGCCTGCGTGCATAGCGACGATCTCACGAGTGGTGGGATCAATTGTGCCTTCGACGGTCTCGCCATCAAAGGTGACGATAGCGATCTGCTCTGGTACCAGGTGGGTCATACGCCCTATAGAGGCCAGGAGCATCTGTTCTGTTCCAGGTAAGCGTGTACTCATGTTGCCATGTCCGCTATGTGACATAACGTTTGCTTGAAAGAGGAAGTGGGCAGCCTGAATGAGTTGTTCACGTTGTTGGCTATAGTTCAGGTTTGTCATGGATGCCTCGCAATTCCACCGGTTTCGGGTTCGGCTATATTTACTGCGTATTCGTTCGTCTTTATTATACACATATTGGGGTGCATGTGCGAGCATGGCTGTAGGGACCCGATTGATCGCGTCCAAGACGCATCAATCTAAGGAGAGAGATGGAAAAGAAAACGAGCACGGAAGCGTACTCGCGTAGGGGCCCTTGTGGCCGCCCGTGGGGGGAGGGTGTGGACAGAATGTGGAGCAGATCGTCCCGAGCCAAGGCGGGCGGCCACAAGGGCCCCTACCCCGCGCCACAGCCGCCCCCGCCCCTACGCGATATCCCAATCATTGCGTTAGGTTGATGCCTCTTGGACGCGATCAATCGGGTCCCTACAGGTGCTTCTCATGCATGGTTCGCTTGCTTATATGTCTCTTGCGAACGAGCCTAGTACTTTGCAGAACGTCGTATGCCCGGCTAAATCGGCTAGGGCACTGCGTACCGGTGGATCATCTCTATGGCCTTCGAAGTCAAGATAGAAGACGTATTCCCATGCACGCTGGCGAGATGGACGCGATTCCAGTTTAAGCAGATTGATATTCTTGGCGGCCAGAACCCCTAAGCAGGTGTAGAGCGAGCCAGGTTGGTGAGCGGTTGCCATGACGAGCATAGTTTTGGCATGGCCTTCGCGGCGTGGGGCAGGTTCGCGGCTAAGAGCAATGAAGCGAGTGTAGTTGTCTTTGATGGTCTGGATGCCGTGAGCCAGTATTTCCAGCTGGTACAATTCGGCGGCACCTTTGCCGGCTACGGCGGCGACGCCCGTAAGGTTTTCTTCACGAATCATTTTGGCACTGCCTGCTGTGTCGTAAGTGGCAACGATCTCGACGCCCAATTCGCGCAGGTATTGGTCACATTGGGCGAGGGCTTGTGGGTGGGAGATCACGCGGTGAATGTCATGAAGTTGTTGTCCTGGTAGGCAAAGTAGGCAATGATTGACGGGGTGACTGATTTCGCCGACAACGAAGAGATCGTGCTGGCGAAGGAGATCGTAGACGTCGTTGATGCTGCCGGCCTGTGAGTTCTCGACGGGAACTAAGCCGTAGTCGGCCTCACCTGAGGCGACCGCTCGGAAGACATCGGCGAAACTACGGTAGGGTAGTGGTTCGGTCTGTGCGCCGAAATGGGCGATGGTGGCCTCGTCTCCAAAGGCCCCACGTTCGCCCTGAAAGGCGACTTTGAGAGATTGTTGTATATGTGTGCTCGGTTCTGAACGTTGATCTGCTGGCTGTATCATGCTGCTGACTCCTATCTGTATAAGTGATTGTGGCGATTGTGCCAGCTTAGATGAGAATTGTCAAGTTGAAAGAGACACACAAAAAGCCCGACTTTGCAAAGCGGGCTTTTTGTGTGTTTTCAGAACTACCGTGAAGTGAGATTACTGGACGTTGAAGTGAGACTTATGGTAGTAGACCATACCCTTGCCAACAACCTTAACGGGCTGAAGCTCTTTGAGCATGATAGCTTCGCCGCACTTTACACAAATGCGGTTGGTGAGATGGTTAAGTTCTTCGCGGTTCGCCAGCGAGGCACGCGCCGTCTTTGAAAGTTCACCCTTTTTAGGCATTGATTCTAGACCCCTTTCCCTGATCTGCTTGACTATGTGTGTTTGTCTGGATTTCCAGGTGTTTTAAGATTATGGGCAATATGAACGTACTATGCTTGTTCATATTGGATTGGTTACAGTATATCACAACTAGGGATGCATGTCCAATCTGAAGAAAATATAAGATGGGTAATTAACTTGACAAGCCAGGGAAACCTTGTTATGATTATACCGCTATCGTGTACCCACAACGGTAGTGAAATGTACTACTTTGTGGGTAAAACCCCTCATGCTTCTATTAAAGCGAGGACATGCGCTCCACACATGTGTTGGCAGAGACGCACACACAAGAGAGCAATCATAATTGTGCGAACTTTGTATCTACGCTACAGGTACGGTCCAGGATAGGTAACTGTTGAAGGAAGGCCCCACCATCGCCTCCTACGTATCCTCCTGGATGTTATGTGGAGACAAAATTAAGGAGAATTTGGGAAAATTATGTTTGCAGTCATTAAAAGTGGTGGAAGACAATACAAGGTTTCAGTAGGCCAGACACTTGAGGTGAACCGCCTTGCCGTTGAGGATGGCGCACAGGTTCGGTTTGACGAGGTACTACTTATCTCCGATGCCAACACGTCAATGATTGGTACACCCTTCGTGGAGAACGCAGAGGTACTGGCCACAACCGTGCGACAGGCCCGTGGCGAAAAATTGATTGTCTTCCGGTACAAATCCAAGAAACGCTTCCGCCATCGTCGCGGACACCGCCAGGAACTGACCATCCTGAGCATCGATGATATTGTCGCTAATGGTAAGAGCCTCATCACTGGCGAGGCCCCCCGAGAAAGACAAGATACTCCAGAAGAGACGGAAGTCCCCACAACCAGCGAGACAGAAACACCCGACAGTGAAACCCCTGAGACCTCTGCTGAAGAGACGGGACGCCGTCGCCGTCGCACAGCACAGGCCGAAGAAACTGAAAGCGTAACAGAGGAAGAGTAAACTATGGCACATAAAAAAGGCGTAGGAAGTTCCCGCAACGGCCGGGATAGCAATCCGAAGATGTTGGGTGTGAAACGCTACGATGGGCAAATTGTTACTGCCGGGAGCATTATTGTCCGCCAGCGTGGCACCAAAATTCGTCCAGGCGACAACGTCGGTGTAGGTCGCGACCACACCCTCTTTGCTCTCATCGACGGTTATGTCAAATTTGGGCATGCCACACGTGAGCGTCGCCAGGTCAGTGTCTACACGGAGTTCCCTGGTCGCCCTTCATTAGCAGGCATCGAGGCTGCCAACACTGAGACAGGCGTTGCCCTGAAAGTAGAGTGATATGTAGAAAAGCGATGAGCCTGGCAAATTTGCCAGGCTCATCGCTTTTCTACTATTGCTCAGTCATCCCGAAACAGGTACTTTGAGATATACTGGACACAGCAATAGAGAGGCAAGGTATTGCCCGGTTAGATAATCGAAAGGACAACCCATGCGAGCAATTATTAGCGTAGCCAATCGCGAGGGCTTGCCAGAACTGGCACGGGAGCTACAAAATCATGGTGTAGCTATCTTTTCAACGAGTGGCACCCTCGATGCCTTGCAAGAAGCTCAGATTACAGCAGAATCCGTGAGTGAACTGACCCAATTTCCTGAGATTCTGGGTGGGCGAGTCAAGACCCTTCATCCGGCTATTTTAGGTGGTATTTTAGCTCGTCGTGATCTGCCTGAGCACAGTGCAGAACTAGAGAGCCATACTATTTCTCCCATCGATATTGTCGTGGTCAATCTCTATCCCTTTGCCCGGACGATTGCTCATCCTGCCACAACCTTGAGCGAGGCCCAGGAACAGATCGATATTGGGGGTGTCACGCTCATGCGTGCTGCCGCTAAAAACTTTCAGGATGTGCTGGTGCTGGTACGTCCCCAAGACTATGCACCCGTTATGCAGGAGTGGAGCGAGTTAGGTGAGATAAGCATAGAGACGCGCCGCCGCCTCGCTGCCATCGCTTTCCAGCACACCGCCAATTATGATACGACCATCGCCGAGTATTTACGTATGCCCGCCATTGACTATTTCCCCGAAGAGTTTGCCCTGCCCTTAAAGCGTGTACAGATGCTGCGCTACGGTGAAAACCCACACCAGCGAGCCGCCTTTTATCGTTGGGCGCATTCACCCACTTCAGGAACAGCGACAGTAGCCGGAGCCGAAGTCTTACACGGTAAGGAACTCTCCTTTAACAACCTGCTCGACCTTGATGTAGCCCTGGCAGCCGCCAGCAGCTTTACCGCCCCAGCCATTGCCATCATCAAGCACACGAATCCCTGTGGTCTGGCATGTGGCGACACTCTGGTCGATGCCTATAAAAGAGCCCATGCAGGCGATCCCATCTCAGCCTATGGGGGGATCATTGGCAGCAATCGGCGTATTGACACAGCTACAGCTCACGAAATCACACAATTGTTTTATGAGGCCATCATTGCCCCGGGCTATACACCAGAAGCACTTGAGTTGCTGAAGAGCAAAAAGAACTTGCGCCTGCTCGCCACCCATTATCCAATTGAGCCAAAAAACGTCAACAGTCAGGCACTACTGATCGGTCGACCTGATGTACGCAGCGTAAGTGGCGGTTTGCTCTTGCAAACACCCGATGTAGTAGGTGAACAGATGCCAGAGTATAGCGTAGTTACAGAGCGCGACCCTACACTTGAGGAAGTCACCGACTTGATGTTTGCCTGGAAGGTTGTGCAGCATGTCAAATCTAACGCGATCGTGCTGGCTCATAAACTGGCTGTCATTGGCGTAGGTGCCGGACAGATGAATCGCGTTGCCAGTGTGCAACTGGCCATCGAGAAGGCGGCTGACCGCTCACGTGGTTCTGTCCTGGCCTCTGATGCCTTCTTCCCCTTCTCCGATGGAGTCGAAGCTGCAGTCAAAGCGGGTGTCACCGCCATTATTCAACCCGGCGGCTCGATACGCGATGAGGAGTCAATTCGTATGGCCAACAGGTACGCAGTAGCGATGGTGTTTACGGGGAAGAGACATTTTCGACATTAAAAAGATGGGCGCATGAATGCGCCCATCCGTTAAGAGAGAAAGTGATCTACACGATCTCATCCGCAAAGAAACGCACCCAGAGTACGCAGATACCCAGGCCACCGAGCAACGTGAAGAAGGCTACGGCGCCACCTGGCCAGGTGGCTCCTTCAGCATCGCTGAGAGTAGGGGGCGGGTTGAACGGGTAGAAAATGATCAAGGAGAGCCAGACGACGGTAAGGGCGGCGGTTAAACTCAATTTGGTTGTCTCAGGGTTTGGGCGATCAAAGATATGATAGAAGATGATGATGAGCAAACCAAGTAGCACAACAAAGAGCTTGAAGTTCATGTTGATGCCGCCACCAAACTCAATTTCGAGGGTGGATTTGATAAATAGGAAGGCGCAGATCCATAGTACGGTAAGGAAGATACCCACGAAAACTGTTCTAAAGCGCACTGTCGTACCATTCACGATACAAGGCTCCTTTCGAGGAGTATACAAACTGTTTGTTTTTATCAAGGTGACTCCAGACCAGGGCAGATCAGAGATCATCCTATAAATGCTCTAAGCTTTATTGTAGTTCTTGTGCCGGAATAAATCAACTCTTGCACCCAACAGGTTCTCTGTCATTGCGGGTGAAACACGATAAGAAAATAAAAAGTTATAGGACGATACTATGAGAGCATTATTGCAGCGCGTAAGCCACGCCAGCGTCACAGTTGATGAGCAGATTGTTGGCCAAATAGGGCAAGGGCTTTTGGTCCTTCTTGGCGTTGGGCAGGACGATAGCGAGGTTCAGGTAAAGACGCTGGTTGATAAAATTGTCCATCTGCGCATCTTTGGCGATGATGAAGGTAAGATGAACCGTTCCCTCCTCGATATCGGTGGGGAGGTTTTACTTATTTCGCAATTCACACTCTACGCGGATACACGAAGAGGCCGCCGTCCCAGCTTTGTCGGAGCTGCTCCCCCAACGCTAGCCGAACCGCTTGTGGAACGCTTTAGAGATGCTATGGTCGCTTATGGACTCAAGATCGAGACAGGTGTGTTTGGGGCGCATATGAACGTTGAATTGTTAAATGATGGTCCTGTCACGATTTGGCTGGATAGCGAGGAATAGCGGTATTCTCACACCTCTGGTATTCTCGAGATTACCGCCATTGCACATATTCTGGTTCAGTGATTGCCCGAATCACCACGCGACTCATCGATTCTCCGGTCAACTCATATTTCGCTTAGATGGACCGGGCGGTGTTCGGCCAGGGACTTTTTCGCGGCCAGTCCTAGGACCAGTGCCATGCGCCCATCATATCCGGTGACGGGGACGGGTTTATCATGGAGTACGGCGTCCACGAAGGCTGCCATCTCCGTGACATAACTCTCGGTATAGCGCTCGATGTAGAAGTGGAGCGGGAGATCGCGCCGGATGGCGCGGCTATCGCTGATGATGGCGGTGTTGGAATACTTGTTTTCGGTTCCCACTGCTCCAGCACTCCCCAGCACTTCCACGCGTTGGTCATAGCCATAGGCGGCGCGTCGGCAGTTCTCGATCGTGCCGATCACGCCATTGGTAAAGTGCAACAGGATGGTCGCCGTGTCCACGTCGCCCGCCTCCCCAATAGCTGGGTCCACCATCACACCTGCCATGGCGAAGATTTCATCCACTTCACTGCCGGTCAGGAAACGGGCCATGTCAAAATCGTGGATGGTCATATCAAGGAAGAGGCCACCTGAACCGGGGATATACTCAATCGGCGGCGGGGCAGGGTCCCGGCTGGTGATATGGAGCTGCTGCAGGCCACCAATCTCCCCCTGTTCCACCGCCTGGCGCACCCGGCGGAAGCTGGGATCAAAGCGGCGGTTGAAGCCGAGTTGCAGTTTGATGTCAGCGCGTGCCACGGCATCCAGGGCCTGGTCAATCGAGGGGAGATCGAGTGCGATGGGTTTCTCACAGAAGATGTGCTTGCCCGCCTGCGCGGCTTCTTCGATGATGCGGGCATGGGTGTCGGTAGATGAGCAGATCACCACTGCCTCAATATCCGGACGGTCCAAGATGGCGTGGTAATCCTGGGTGGCGAGAGGTATCGCATAGCGCTTCGCACACTGCTTGGCGCTCTCCTCGAACATGTCAGCAACCATGACGAGCTCGGCTGACGGGATATGCGTGGTAAGATGCTCGGCATGCACGCGACCGATGCGTCCAGCACCGATCAAACCTATCTTCAACACTTGTGCAGACATGAGCTGTTCTTTTCCTTTCAGGTCTGTAGTATTGAGGTGCGTTTCCTGTTTTTACACAGAGCGCAGGTGGGTGAGCCTGACCCCCACAAGGGGGGTCACTACATGTCCTGCCTGCAAGCTCCAATCTGGAGTGACCCTCCCATAGGCGTGAACTGAAGCCAAGAAGGACGGGGGTGCCAGTCCTTCCGTCAACGCCTGTGGGCTCGCCCCGCCTGCTGTCATCCTGAGCGCAGCGAAGGATCTCTGGCTGGGCAGAGGGCAGATCCTTCGCTGCGCTCAGGATGACAGCAGTGAGTGACCCCCTTGTGGGGGTCAGGCCCGCAAAAATATGAATCGCACCGGTACAATTGCACTCCTACAAAAACCGTTCCCTACAATGTAACAACGTTCTTGATCCCCCCGGCGCTGCCGAGCAACAACTGCGGAGCCTGTTCAATAGGATAGTAGCCCGTAATCAGCGAACGCAGCACCTGCGGCCAGCGCTGCTTGAAGACCCCAAGATCGCGAATGGCCGCCTCAAAGTCAGCCCTGTCAGCGTTCACTGAGCCCAAGACAGCCCGATTCTTCATCACGTGATCGCGGATCAAGAGGGCGGTATCGACTTTGATGGGGACTGTGTGGTCAGGCACCCCAGCGAAGACGAAGATGGCATTGGGACCCAAGACTCGCATGACATCGAAGGCGATCTGCGAAGCTCCCGCCGCTTCAAAGGCGAGATCGATATTGCCGACCTGTTCAGCAAGCTGCTCGACCGAGGTTGTTTCATTGGAGATATATTTGCCTCCGATTTCCTCGACCAGGTCTGCCTTGGGATTGGGCACTTTGGAGCGGGAATAGACATACGTCTCGAAGCCCGATGCAACGAACACCATTGTCCCTAGTAGTCCGATTGGGCCAGCACCCAGAACCATGGCCTTAAGGCCTTTCCCGCGCATCTGAGCTGACGTGTTGGGATCAATCCACGGGAGGCGCTGCTGAATTTGCCAGACCTGCGCGATGGCCTTCTCCGCAACCGTAAGCGGCTCAGTCAGCACTCCCACATCGCGCAGTTCGCGGGGCACCACGTTCATGTGGCGCTCTTCAGCGACCACAAACTCGGTCATAAAGCCGTGCGCCTCCTTAATACCGAGCTCGGTGAAATCGCCCGTAAAACAGAAATCCTGGTGCCCCATACGACAAGCGCGACAATACTCATGTGGACAGGGATGCCGCACCACCATCACTGCCAGGTCGCCCGGCTTGATATCGCGCACCTCCGGACCCACCTCGACCACTTCACCGAGCGACTCGTGCCCAATCACCAGGTACTCAGAGCCAGCAGGAGGAGTGCCGAACTGGAACGAGGTAATCTTCTTATCGGTGCCACACACGCCAACCTCGAGCATGCGCAGCTTCACCTGCGTCGGCGTCGTGATCTTCGGCTCCTCATGATCGATCAACTTTACCTCGTGTGTCTTAGGAAAAATAGCAATAGCTTTCATACATCCCTTCTTTCTCAAAAATTAGGAGAGACAGCCTCGTCCTGCCTGCTCGCCGATCGAGGTGATACTCCTGCATGGGAGACCTTGTTTTGGGGTCATCTTGTCGCTCACGAGCAAACTCGGCCGTGGTGATCACCACTAGCGGGGAGTGAAAGCGAGCAGAAGGTTGTTTAACACGTCAGCGTTGGGGGTGGTCCGATACCGCACTGGCGGAGCCGCAATGGTATAGTCCCCCAGAATGGGCAACACTTCTTCGAGGGCCACTTGCAGTTCCAAGCGAGCCAGGGGGGCACCCACGCACATATGCAGGCCCTCGCCGAATGCCAGCTGACGGATGCGTCCACGGGTGATATCGAAGTGATCGGGGTCGGGGAACTCGCGGTCGTCCCGGTTGGCGGCCCCGTAGACCAGAAACACTCTCGCTCCCTTGGGGATGCTCACGTCGTGCAGCCTGACCTCGCGAGAGGTCGTGCGGCCGACCACCTGCAGCGGGGTGGAGAAGCGCAGTCCCTCTTCAACGGCAGACGGAATGAGCGAGGGATCCTCGCGCAAAAGCGCTCGCTGGTCAGGATACTCCGCCAGGGCTCGGAACACCGCTGACACCAAGCCCGCAGTCGTCTCTATACCGGCCATAAAGAGGACGAACGTGAGTCTGACGATCTCCGACTCCGGAGAGATCTCCGGCTCGGCGAACGGTTTGCCGCCGATGTGGGCGGTGACCATGTGGGTCAGCAGGTCTCGACGATGTGGGTGAGCGCGACGGTCCTTTAGCAACTGAGCGAAGTAGCTCCAAAGATTGGCGGTTGCCAACTTGGCAACCGGCGTCAGGCGAGGATCGTTGGGCAAGCGATCCTTAAGCTCGTGAGACCACGTGACCAACTGGGGGTAGTCCTCTTTCGGCAGACCGAGCAGACTGAAGAACACTTCATACGGCAATGGCCAAGCAAGCTCCTGCGCCAGGTCGACCTCGCCTCGGTCCCGCCAGCCAGCCATGAGGGTGCGAACGATCTGGCGGATGCTCTCCTCGAGCGCAGCTATCCTCCCGCGCAGGAAATCCGGTTGAACGATCCTACGCAACTCGTCATGTCGGGGGTTGTCAATATCGGGAAGGAACCCCGGTCCGCTTTGGTCCTTAGCGGTATCGTCGATATCGATGCCCTCGAAATTGAGGAACGTTTGAGCATCTTTGACAGCCGCTCGCACGTCCTGGTAGCGCGACAAGGCCCAGAATCCTCTCTTCTGGCTGTAATAGACGGGTGCTTCATCGCGCATCCATCTATAGACGCGAGGCGCATCGTCATAGAAATTCTCCGCAAACGGATCGTACTCCGTGAAGGCACGTTGTTCCTGGGTTAACATAAATGTCCTTTCTCCTCTTTTTTAGAAGCTCACTCAAGAAATGTGTTTGATAGAGATAGTGTATTTCCAGAAGCACTGCTCCTCAACGTGTATAGCAATCGTTCAGGTGGCTAGGAGTACAATCCAAGTGATGATTGGCAGCCGCCCAGTATCAAATTCTTAGTGTGCTGCATTACCTGGTTCGATGACCTCGATGTTATCCTTGCCACCATAGGCATCCCACCAGGGAATCGCACCTTGTGCCAGCACAGCGTTGATAGCTTCGATGTTTTGCTTGCCGCGCTCAGCCAGCCAGGCTTCTACTACTGCCACACCTTGCTTGGCATAGATCGGAATAGCTCCCTGCCAGGTCGCACGCCCACAGAGTACACCCGAATACTTCACGCCAGCCTCCGCCACCAACTCCAGCATTTCACAGAACACTTCATCGCTCACACCGGCACTCAAAAAGATGAAAGGCTTTGAACTGGCCTTGGCAGCACTACGGAATAATTCGAGAGCTTCCTGGCGTGAGTAGGCGGCCTCTCCTCCGGCGAAAGCGGCAGTGCCCTCCACGAAAGCAGGATTGACAGGCAATTCAACCTTGAGGATATCCACACCATAACGCGGCTTCGAAAATTCCTCCATCACTTGCGTCACATAGAGCGGCTTCTTGCGTGCAAAGGCCAGCCCTGTCTCATTGCTAATAGCGGCATCGTACACCAGCGGTTCCAGGAAAAAGGGGACATCCAATGCCTCACACTCGGCCCCGATACGCTCGATATAGGCTTGCTTGATGGTATTGACCTCCACCTGGTCGAACGGGTTGTAGTACAGCAGGATTTTGATAGCATTTGCCCCGGCTTCAACGAGACGACGGACACTCCACTCTGGTAAGAGATCGGGCAGGCGATTCTTGTCCATCACATCATAGCCAGACTTTTCATAGGCCAGCATCACACCAGTATGGGACGCACGACTGGTGATCGCTCCCAGTCCGTACTCCGGGTCTAAGAGTATCGCACTGGCATAGGGTGTGAGTGCTTTGGTAACCGCTTTCTTGAATGCCCGCATATCAGCAGCCGAAGCGGTACCATTTTCGCCACGCGCATTGGCGATGGCCTCCAAGAGATTGCCGCGATGATCAACGGCCAGCGCGGCGATGACGCCGCGGCTGTCAGCGCAGGCGTTGAGGCCCTCGAATTTGCCTCGTGTGATCTTGACCTTCATTCTCGCCTCCTTGTTTGCGTTTCTTCGGCCTCCCAGTTTCCTCGCACACGGCACGAGCCATGCGCGAGGCTCCCTGGGTAAAGGTTGGCCACTGTGTAGGGACCCGATTTATCGCGTCCTTCAGGCCCATCTCCGCGGTGAGCCGAGACGCCTATCCGTCATCTCACTCCGCGTCTAAAATCTGCGTGACCACTCTCTGGGCCAACGTTCGATCACGACTTTCTTTTCTGTGTAGAACTCGATGGCGTCACGTCCCTGGGCATGCATATCGCCGAAGAAGCTGCCCTTCCAGCCCGAGAAAGGGAAGAAGGCCATCGGAGCAGCCACGCCGATGTTGATGCCGAGGTTGCCTGCCTGAGCCTCATAGCGGAACTTGCGGGCTGCTGCACCGCTACTGGTGAACAAACAGGCCATGTTGCCGTAGGAGGTCGCGTTCACATACTTTGCCGATCAACGACTCGATGCGCTGCTTGCTCTCAGCCGTAATCACGGGCCCCATCTCGATCTCCGGCTCGATCCCGTAGCCGACCTTGCGCGTCTCGGCCACGTGAGTGATCCGATCTCGAAATTCGCGGCCCGCCTCGCCGACCGTGATCGCCACCGAGGTCGCCAGGCAGCGCTGTCCGGCGCAGCCAAAGGACGAGTCGGCGATGATGCGGGTGGTCATCTCCATATCCGCATCGGGCAAAACAACGACCGGGTTTTTGGTCCCACCCGCGCACTGGGCACGCTTGCCGTTGGCCGCTGCCCGGCTATAGACATACCTGGCCACCGGGGAGGAGCCGACGAAGGAGATGGCACGCACGGCTGGGTGATCGAGCAGGGCATCGACGGCCCCCTTCGAGCCGTTGACCAGACTGAGCACCCCCGGCGGCAGGCCCAGTTCGTCGACCAGGTCAAAGACGCGGCTCATCGTCATCGGCACTCTTTCTGAAGGCTTGAGAATGAAGCAGTTGCCGCAGGCGATGGCATAGGGAAGGTACCAGAGGGGGATCATGCCGGGAAAGTTGAACGGGGTGATCGCGGCGACGACCCCGACCGGCTGACGAAACATGTGCTCGTCAATGCCGCGGGCGATGTCTTCGGAGTTGTAGCCTTGCATCAACGTCGGGATGCCGGT
>WNGH01000552.1_pt1 | contig 32740 bp, 33 predicted proteins | sample 5400631 | NCBI WGS metagenome assembly WNGH01 (sample SAMN13153373, study PRJNA577476) | soil metagenome | isolation source: 115 cm soil or saprolite under Garry oak tree replicate 1 | place: USA:California | collected 2016-06-15
CGCGCCATCGAGGATCATTTCGACAAGGCCTACGAGGTGGAATCGGAGCTTGCCGCGCGCGGCAAGACGGAGCTGCTCGAGCTGGTGCGAGGCATCATTCCCAAATCGGTGAAGTGCATTTACATCCGGCAGCCCGAACCGCTCGGGCTGGGGCACGCGGTGCTGTGCGCGCGGCCGGTCGTTGGCGACGAGCCGTTCGCGGTGATCCTCGCCGATGACCTGATCGACGGCGATCCCCCCGTAGTGCGTCAAATGAGCGAAGTGTTCACGCAGCGGCAGTGCTCGGTGATCGGCGTGCAGGAAATCGCGCGCGAGCACAGCCGCCAATATGGCATGGTAAGAGTCGAACCTGTTGCCGCCGGCCTGGACCGCGTCACGGCGATCGTCGAAAAGCCGAACCCCGAAGCTGCGCCGTCGAACCTGGCGGTGGTGGGCCGCTATATCCTGACGTCGCGGATCTTCCACCATCTCGAGCGCGTTCAGCCGGGCGCCGGCGGGGAAATCCAGCTCACCGATGCGATCGCCGCGCTGCTTGCCGACGAACAGGTGCTCGCCTACCGGTTCCGGGGGACACGCTATGACTGCGGCTCGAAACTCGGCTATCTGCAGGCGACCGTGGCGTACGGGCGCAAACATCCGGAGATCGGCAAGGCATTCGAAAAATTCCTCAGGTCGTCGTGATGCCGCGCCAGCCATGATGCCGCCTGAGCAGGCTTGGAAAATCCTTGAGACCGCGGACCTTCTGTGTGACGAGACTCAGGTGCGCGCGGCGATCGCACGTATTGCCGCGGAGATCAGCGCGTGTCTGAAAGACCGCTATCCCTTGGTGCTCGCCGTGATGGGGGGTTCCGTCTTTTTCGCCGGTCATCTGCTGCCACAGCTGCGGTTCCCGCTCGAATTCGACTACATTCACACATCGCGCTACGGTGCGACGACGTCGGGCGGCCCGGTCGTCTGGAAGGTCGAGCCGCGCGAAAACGTAAAGGGCCGCACTGTGCTCGTGCTGGACGACGTCCTCGACGGAGGCGACACGCTCGCGGCGATCCGGGATCGGGTGGTCTCTCTAGGTGCGGCGGCTTTCTTCAGCGCGGTGCTTACGGACAAGGAAATCGGCCGCGAGAAACCGATCGTTCCGGATTTCGTGGGCCTGAAACTGCCCAACCGCTACGTGTTCGGCTGCGGCATGGATGTGTCCGGCGCCTGGCGCAATCTGCCGGCGATCTACGCGGTCAGGGATTCCTGAGCGCACATGCTCGCGATCATCGGCGGGACAGGCCTGTGTCAGCTTGGCAATCTGGACGTATCGCGTCGCCAAGCGGTGCGGACGCCTTACGGCGAGCCTTCGGGGCCTCTTACTTTCGGCGCGATCCGCGGGGCACCGGTGGCGTTCCTCGCGCGCCACGGCTACGGCCACACCATCCCGCCGCATCAGGTCAATTATCGCGCCAATCTATGGGCCCTCAAGGAACAGGGCGTTCGCAGCGTCGTGTCGGTCGCCTCGGTCGGGGGCATCCGGCCCGATCTCGGTCCGGGAAGGCTCGTCGTTCCGCACCAGATCGTCGACTACACCTGGGGCAGGATGAGCACTTTTTTTGAAAGCGAGGCGCCGGTCAAGCACATCGATTTCACTGAGCCGTACAGCGGGAGGCTGCGGGAAAAAATTCTTGCTGCTGCGAAAGCCTGCGGCGAGACCGCGATCGACGGCGCCGTGTACGCGGCGACGCAGGGCCCGCGATTGGAGACCGCGGCGGAAATCGACCGTCTGGAGCGCGACGGCGCCGATATCGTCGGCATGACCGGCATGCCCGAGGCGGCGCTGGCGCGCGAACTCGAGCTGGAATACGCTGCGATCGCGGTGGTCGTCAACCATGCCGCCGGGCGTGCCGAAAGCGTCCGCGGCATTCAGATGAGGGGAATAGAGGACGTGCTCGAGGCCGCGATGGGACCCGTGCGCCGGATTATTGAAGAACTCGTGGCAAGATGATCCGCGACGTGCTGAAGATGGGCGATCGGCGGCTGTTGGAGAAATCGCGGCCGGTCGAAGCGTTCGGCACACCGGATTTGCGCGAGCTCATCGCCGACATGCGCGACACCATGGCGCATCTGAACGGGGCCGGCCTCGCCGCGCCGCAGATCGGCGTGCCGCTGCGAGTGGTGATTTTCGGGGTCAGGCAGAATCCCCGCTATCCCGATGCGGAGGAAATCCCCGATACCGTGCTTATCAACCCCGTCATCGCGCCGATCGGGGAGGAGATGGAGGAGGGCTGGGAGGGGTGCCTGTCGGTTCCCGGCATGCGCGGCGCGGTGCCGCGCTTCAAGCGGCTGCGCTACCGGGGATTCGACGAGACGGGGGAGCCGATCGACCGCAGCGTCGAAGGCTTCCACGCGCGCGTGGTCCAGCACGAATGCGATCACCTCGACGGCATTCTCTATCCCATGCGCATCCGCGACATGTCGAAATTCGGCTTCGTGGACGTGCTTTTTCTCGATCAAGAGATCATCGACGAGTAGATCTGGGGTCCCAGAGGACAGAGCCCGCCAGCCGAATCAGCTTTGCTACGGCTGTAGGGCTTCGAGCAGGTCGGTTTCCAGCTGCAGCACCGTCTTCGGGTTGGCGAGCGCCGCCCCGGACACGAGGAACACGTCCTCGGCGCGCTCCCCGAGGGTCGCGATCTTAGCGGTGTGCAGGCTGACGTTGTAGCGGCTCAGCACACGTGCGATGGCGTAGAGCAGACCGGGCCGGTCGCCGGCGGTAATCGAGAGCGAGTGGTACTGGCTTTTTTCGTCGGGAACGAGGTGCACTTCGGGGGCGATCGGGAAGTGCTTCACGCGGCGCGACACCCGCCCTGGTGTCGGCTGCGGCAGCGGCACCTGTTTCGCGAGCCACTCCGCCAGCTCCTCCTCGATCGAGGCGATCCTGTTCCGGTAATGCGCTCCGCCGCCGGTGTCCATGACCTGGAACGTATCCAGCGCGTAGCCATGACGGGTCGTGTAGATCTTGGCATCGACGATATTGAACTGGATGGACCCGAAGTAGCCGCAGATGCGAGCGAACAGGTCGCGCTGGTCGATCACATAGATCATGACCTGCAGACCTTCCCCGGCCGGCGACAGGCGCGCCTTCACCACCGGCTGGTCCGAATCGACACGGTAATGCAGCAGCCGCGTGTGCCAGGCGATTTCCTGAGCTTCATGGCGCAGGAAGTAGGGAACGTCGAGGTGGCGCCAGAACGGGTCCTGGACCTTGTCCGAGAGCCCGTACAGCCGCAACAGGCGCCGGGCCTCGTCCTGCTCGGTCTGGATGTACTGGTCCGCCTCGAGCCTGCCACCCTGGAGCAGGCGCTGCGCCAGACGGAAAAGGTCCTCGAGAAGCTTGCCCTTCCAGGCGTTCCACACCTTCGGGCTGGTGCCGCGTATGTCCGCGACCGTGAGGAGGTAGAGCGCGACCAGGCGCCGTTCTGTCTTGACGATATCGGCGAAGCGGCGCAGAACCTCGGGATCGGACAGGTCCTGTTTTTGCGCCACTGACGACATGGTGAGGTGGTGCTCGACCAGAAACTCCACGAGCTGCATGTCCTCGCGCGCGAGGCCGTGCTCGCGGCAGAAGCGGCGGGCTTCGAGCCTGCCGAGCTGGGAGTGATCCCCGCCGCGGCCCTTGGCGATATCGTGAAAGATTGCCGCGATGTAGAGCAGCCAGTGGCGCTCGAAGCCGGCGATGAGCCGGCTGCACAGCGGGTACTCGTGCGCGAATTCGAGCATGGTGAAGCGGCGCAGGTTTCGCACCACGGTGAGGATGTGCTGATCCACCGTGTAGACATGGAATAGATCGTGCTGCATCTGGCCGACGATGCGGCGGAACGCGGGAAGATACCGGCCGAGAATGCCGTACTGGTTCATGCGCCGCAGTTCGTGCACGATGCCGCGCGGCTGCTGGAGCAGGGACAGAAAAATCGCACGGTTATGCGGATCGCGCCGGAAAGCGGTATCGATGCGCGCACGCGCCCGCCAGAGTGCGCGCAGCGTCGGCGCCGTCATGCCCTTCAGATCCGAATGCTGCTGCATGACGAGGAAGCTCTCCAAGATGGCGACGGGCTCGCGTTCGAACAAGTCGGGCGTGCGCGCTTCGAGCAACTCGCCGGCCTGCAGGAAGCGCTCATTGATTACCTTGGAGTCGGCGCGCCTCGCCGGGAAGATCTGGGCACCGAGGTTCTGGAGCAGGATCGTATTCAGTTGCGTGATCGCCTTCGCGGCCCGAAAATACGACTGCATCAGTTGCTCACCCGCGCGACGGTGCGCGGTCGCGATGTAGCCGAGGTCGTGGGCGAGACGCTCCTGGTAATCGAACAGCAGCCGGTCTTCGCGGCGGCCAGCCGCGTAATGCAGTCGCACGCGCAGGTTCTGCAGCAGCTTGTGATGCCGATGGGCTTGGCGCGCTTCCTGCATCGTGATCAAACCCCGTTGCGCCAGCTCGGGCCAGGAATTCCCGAGCCCGCTGGCGCGGCCGATCCAGAGAATGACCTGCAGGTCGCGCAACCCGCCCGGCGCTTCCTTGAGGTTGGGCTCAAGACTGTAGGGACTGTCTTGGAACTTGGTGTGGCGTTGCTCCTGCTCGAGGCGTTTCGCTTTGAAAAACGTGCGGCTGTCGAGACTCCCGTGCGTGGCGCGTTCAAATTGTGCGAACAGGCTGCGGTTTCCGGCCAGCGGCCTCGCCTCGAGCAGGCTGGTTCTCACGGTCACGTCCTTGGTCGCCTCCTCGACACACTCGGCGACGCTACGCACGCTGTGTCCGAGCTCTAGACCCGCGTCCCAGAGCCGTCCGATCAGCCCTTCGACCTTGACGGACAGCTCGGTCGACGCATGCTCGGGGAGCAGGACAAGGACATCGACGTCGGAGCGCGGGTACAACTCCCCGCGGCCGTAACCCCCCACCGCCAGCAGCGCGAGCTGAGGGGGCATCTTCAGCCGCCGCCACATGTCTTTCAGCAGCTGATCGACGAGTTGCCGGTGTTCGCGCAGCACCATCGTGGCGTCGCCGAGCTTGTGAAATCTGGCCTGCAACGCGCTCCGTTCCGATTGGATGCCGACTTTCAGGTCGGCGAGCGCAAGGCCGGAGTCGGCCGCTGTGGTCCGGGGAGAAAGCATGGTTCTACCGCACTGGCGGCGGGGGCGGGGCCCCTGCGGAAAGCGTGAGCACCTCGTATCCGGTTTCGGTGACCAGCACCGTGTGCTCCCACTGCGCGGAAAGGCTGTGATCCTTGGTGACGATGGTCCAGCCGTCGGCGAGCTCTCTGATGGCCGGCTTGCCGGCATTGATCATGGGTTCGATAGTGAACGTCATGCCGGGCTGTAGGCGCACGCCCGTGCCCGGCCGCCCGTAATGCAGAACCTGCGGCTCCTCGTGAAACTTGCGTCCTATGCCGTGGCCGCAGAACTCGCGCACTACGCTGTAGCCGCGACCTTCCGCGTGTTGCTGGATCGCCGCCCCGATATCCCCGAGAAACGCTCCGGGACGCACCGAGCGAATGCCAAGCCACATGCACTCATAAGTCGTTTCGCATAGGCGCCGCGCCTGGATCGAGGGCTCTCCGACGTAGAACATGCGGCTCGAGTCGCCGTGATACCCGTTTTTGATGACGGTGACGTCGATGTTCAGGATATCGCCCGCCCTCAGCACCCGTTCACCGGGGATGCCATGACAGACCTGATGATTCACGGAAGTGCAGATCGACTTTGGGAAAGGCTTATAGCCCGGCGGGGCGTAGTGCAGTGGCGCGGGCACGGCTTTTTGCTCGTCGACGATGAAAGTATGGCACAGGCGATCGAGTTCGCCGGTCGAGACCCCGGGCTTGACGTGCGGGGTGATGAAATCGAGCACCTCCGCGGCAAGCCGTCCCGCAACGCGCATGCGCTCGATTTCTTCAGCGGCCTTGAGTTGAATCGTCATGCCGGCTCAACGCTGCGAAGAATAAGTTACGGCCCCGACGGAGGCAAATTGCCCGCTGCCACGGGCGGCGCATGCCGATTCCGGCGGGAACAAAGTAATGCTCTGTTTGCACAGGAAAAACTTGCTTGAGCTCGTATGCGCGTGATACCATTTTAAAGCTAGCCGGGATCGAACTCGGCTAAATTTTTGTCGTCCGGCCGTTAGGGTGCCTGCAAGCAGGCAGGTCGATGGGCCGGAGCGGCTTTGAAATCAACCCTAACCGGAGTCAACATGTCGACGACGATGCGCCAAATGCTCGAAGCGGGCGTGCATTTCGGCCACCAGACCCGCTACTGGAATCCGAAGATGGCGCCTTTCATCTTCGGCCACCGCAACAAGATCCACATCATCAATCTCGAAAAGACGATGGTGATGTATCAGGAGGCGATGAAGTTCGTGCGCCAACTCGCCTCCAACAAAGGCACGGTGCTCTTCGTAGGAACCAAGCGCCAGGCGCGCGAGATCATCCGCGAGGAAGCCGAGCGCTGCGCTTCTCCTTACGTCGACCATCGATGGCTGGGCGGCATGCTCACCAATTTCAAGACGGTGCGCCAGTCGATCAAGCGTCTCAAGGAAATGGATGCCATGGTCCAGGACGGCAGCCTCGAAAAATTGCCCAAGAAGGAAGGCCTGCATTTGCAACGCGAGCTCGCCAAGCTGCAGCGCAGTCTCGGTGGCATCAAGGAGCTGGAAAGCCTGCCGGACGCCCTTTTCGTGATTGATGTCGGCTATCAAAAAGGGGCCGTGGCCGAGGCGAAGAAGCTCGGCGTTCCCGTGATCGGGGTGGTCGATACCAACCATTCGCCGGAAGGGATCGCCTACGTGATTCCGGGAAACGACGACTCCAGCCGCGCCATTCGCCTCTACGCGCGCGGAATGGCCGATGCCATCCTGGAGGGCCGCAGCCATGTGTTGCAGGAAATCGCCGGAGCGGGTTCGGACGAGTTCGTCGAGGTTGAAGAGTCCGAAGGGCGGGCAGAATGACCGGTGATGCCGCTGAAAAAAGGGGCGGGAGCCCCTTTTTTTAATTTTTTGCGCAACGAGGTTACTGAAATGGCAGAAATCACGGCGGGCATGGTCAGGGAATTGCGCGGCAAGACCGACGCGCCCATGATGGAATGCAAGAAGGCGCTTGCCGAGGCGGGCGGCGATTTCACGAGGGCCGAGGAAATTCTCCGCGTCAGGCTGGGCAACAAGGCAACCAGGGCCGCCTCGCGCACGGCGGCCGAGGGCGTGGTCGGCATCTACGTCTCTCCCGACGCCGGAACCGGAGCCATCGTCGAAGTCAACTGCGAGACGGATTTCGTCGCCAAGACCGAGGATTTCCAGAAATTTGCCGCTTCTCTTGCGGAACTGGTAGCGAAACGCAATCCTGTGGACCTCGCCGCCTTGAACGCCCTGCCTCTGGGCGGCGCCACGGTGGACGAGACGCGCAAGGCGCTCTTCGGGCGCATCAGGGAGAACATATCTATTCGCAGATTTGCTCGGATCGAAGCCAGGGGCCGCCTGTCTCAGTATATTCACGGCGGAGCGAAGATCGGCGTCCTGGTGGATATTTCCGGAGGCAAGGAACAGCTCGGCCGCGATCTGGCCATGCACATCGCGGCGTCCAAACCGCTCGGCCTGTCGCGCGACGACGTCCCCGTAGAGCTCGTGAAAAAGGAACGCGACATCGCCGCCGCGAAAGCGGCCGAGTCGGGCAAACCGGCAAATATTGTCGAGAAGATGGTCGAAGGCAGCGTGCAAAAGTTTGTGAGGGAAGTAACGCTGCTCGGTCAAATCTTCGTCAAGGATCCTGCTGGAAAGCAGACCGTGGAAGCTCTCCTCAAGGCTGGTGGCGCGTCGGTTTCGCGCTTTGTGCTGTATGTGGTCGGCGAGGGAATTGAAAAGAAGGGGAACGGTCAGGCGGCCTAAAAATGGAGCTATACGGAGACAAGAAGAAGGAAAGGCAGCCTGGAATGACCGCAACTGCCAAATACAAGCGGATCCTGCTCAAACTGAGCGGCGAAGCCCTCATGGGAGACGATTCCTTCGGGATCAATCGTGCCACGATCGAACGCATCGTCGGCGAGATTGCCCAGGTCGCGGCGCTCGGGCTGGAGATCGCAGTGGTGATCGGCGGGGGCAATATTTTCCGCGGCGTGGCGCCGGGCGCCTCGGGGATGGACCGCGCCACTGCGGATTACATCGGCATGCTCGCGACCGTCATGAACGCGCTTGCGCTGCAAGACGCGATGCGGCAGGCCGGACTCAACGCGCGCGTGCAATCTGCGCTCAACATCGAGCAGGTCGTCGAACCCTATATCCGGAACAAGGCGATCCGCTATCTGGAGGAAGGCAAGATCGTCATCTTTGCCGCCGGCACGGGCAATCCGTTTTTCACGACCGACACCGCCGCGGCGCTGCGCGGCACGGAGATCGGCGCGGAGATGGTGCTCAAGGCGACCAAGGTGGATGGCATTTATACCGCGGATCCCAAGCTCCATGCGGACGCCAAGCGGTACGAAAAGCTGAGCTTTGACGAGGCCATGATCAAGAATCTACGGGTCATGGATGCTACCGCTTTCGCCCTGTGCCGCGACCAGAAGCTCCCGATTACCGTGTTTAGCATTCTCAAAGTCGGGGCGATGAAGCGGGTCGTCACGGGCGAGAACGAGGGCACGCTCGTCTATTGCTAGCTAGCGGACGGACGGAGGGTTCATGACTACCATTGCCGATGTCAAGAAGAACGCGGAACAGAAAATGCAAAAATCCTTCGAGGCGTTGAAAACCGACCTAGCCAAGGTCCGCACCGGCCGTGTCCACGCCGGGCTGCTCGATCATGTCACCGTCGACTACTACGGCACGCAGATGCCGATACCGAAAGTTGCCAACGTTACCCTGCTCGATGCACGCACCCTCGGCGTCTCCCCTTGGGAAAAGAAGATCCTTACCGCCATTGAAAAGGCTATCCGTGAATCGGACCTCGGCCTGAATCCCGCCACCCAGGGTGATATGGTTCGCATACCGATGCCGCCGCTCACCGAGGAACGGCGGCGCGAGTTGACCAAAGTGATCAAGCACGAAGGCGAAAACACGAAAATCGCGGTGCGCAATCTACGCCGCGACGCCAATCATGCCCTCAAGGAGCTCCTGAAGAGCAAAGCCGTTTCCGAAGATCAAGAGCGCAGGGCGCAGGACGAAATCCAGAAGCTCACCGATAAATATGTCGCCGACATCGACAAAGCGCTGGCTACTAAGGAAGCCGAACTGATGGTGATCTAGGCGAGAAGTCCGAGGGACTCTGACATTTATGAATTCGTTCACCAGTTCCACCCGCGAAATCCCGGCGACCGGCGAGATTCCGCGCCATATCGCCATTATCATGGACGGCAACGGCCGCTGGGCAAAAAAACGCTATCTGCCGCGAGTCGCCGGACATAAACAGGGCGTCGAGACCGTACGCAGCATCACCCGCGCGTGCAGCGAGCGCGGCGTGCGGTATTTGACGCTCTTTGCATTCAGCTCTGAAAACTGGCGCCGCCCGGCGGAAGAGGTGTCCATGCTCAGGGAGCTGTTCATGCTGGCCCTGGAGCAGGAGGCGGAACGGCTTTGCCGGGCCGAAGTCAGGCTGAAGATCATCGGCGATCTCGAACCCTTCGGCGAGCGGGTCGTCGAACTTGCGCGCCGCGCCGAAGAACTGACCTCGGTCAACCAGGGCTTCACCCTCACCATCGCCGCCAACTATGGGGGACGCTGGGACCTGCTGCAGGCGATGGCGAAGCTCGCGCACAGCGGGCCGATACCGGTCGGCGGGTTCACCGAGGAGCAGCTCGCGCCGCATCTCGCGCTCAATTACGCGCCGGAACCGGATCTGTTCATCCGCACGGGAGGGGAGCAGCGCATCAGCAATTTTCTGCTGTGGCAGCTTGCCTATACCGAGCTGTATTTCACTCCAACGTTGTGGCCGGACTTCGACGCAACGCAGCTCGATCTCGCCATCGCGTGGTACCAGCAGCGCGAGCGCCGCTTCGGACGCACCAGCGAACAGTTGGAGAAAATCAAGCGCGACGCTGGCGGCCGGCGCAGGATCGCATAACACTTTCAGCGGCGCCGGCGCGGGTCTTCCATCTTTCCCGATGCTGAAAATCCGCGCGTTTACTGCGGCTATTTTGCTCTCGTTGTTTCTTTCGGCGCTGTTTCTGCTCCCGCCGAACGGCTGGAACGCGTTGTGCGCCTTCGTCCTCGGGATCGCCGCCTGGGAATGGGCGGGACTCGCGGCCCTCGCGACGGGGGGGCGCTCCGTTTACGCGGCGATCGTTGTGGCCGTGCTGATAGGCGCAATCACTCTGGGCGACCTTTGGGCAAACGACTTGTACCCCTCGATCGCCGTTTATTACATCGCAGCACTTTTTTGGCTTATCCTGGTCCCGCTGTGGATGTGGCGGCGCTTTCGTTTTGACGGCCGTACCCCGCTGCTCGTCGCCGGCGTGATCGCGCTGGTACCGGCGTTTGCCGCGCTCATCGAGTTCCGCAGCATCCACCACCCCTTTCTGCTTCTCGCCGTTATGGGCACGGTGTGGATTTCGGATTCGACGGCGTATCTCATCGGCCGGCGCTTCGGCCGGCGCAAGCTGGCTCCGGCCATCAGTCCGGGAAAAACCTGGGAGGGTAGCTTCGGTGCACTCCTTGCGGTCGCCCTCTACGCGCTAGCATGGGTCCATTTCGGCGGCATCGCAAGCCTGCCGGCCTGGGTGGGCCGCGTTCCCGCCGGAGCCGCCTGGATGGTCCTCGTCCTGCTTGGGCTGGCGGTCGCCGGCATGGTTGGCGATTTATTCGAATCTCTGATAAAACGCCAAGCGGGAGTCAAGGACAGCGGAGCGCTTCTTCCCGGCCACGGCGGCCTGCTCGATCGTATCGACGCGCTAATCCCGGTGCTGCCGCTTGCCGTGCTGGCGTTCGTTAAGTGAGCAGAATGCAGAACATCGCGATACTCGGGGCGACAGGGTCGATCGGTGCGAGCACGCTCGATGTCGTCGCCCGCCATCCGGATCGCTTCCGCGTGGCGGCGCTGACCGCGCATCGACGAGTCGACGAACTGGTCGAGCTGAGCAGGCGCTTTCGGCCTGACTATGTCTGTGTGGCGGACGCGGCGCGCGTGGCGCAGCTGCGCGAGCGCCTCGCTGCCTTGGGCGTGTCCGCCAGAATTCTCTCGGGCGACGCGGGGTTGGTCGAGGTGGCGTCGCTCCCGGAAGTCGATTGCGTCATGGCGGCCATCGTCGGCGCCGCCGGCTTGCGGGCGACCCTCGCCGCAGCGCGTGCAGGCAAAAAGCTGCTGCTCGCGAACAAGGAGGCGCTGGTCAGCGCCGGCCCCGTGTTCATGGAAACGGTCCGTGCAAGCCGCGCGACCCTCCTGCCGATCGACAGTGAGCACAACGCGATTTTCCAGTGCCTGCCGCCTTTCGGCTCCGGCCAGCTTCCGGCTCCAGGCATCCGCAGGATTCTGCTCACCGGTTCGGGCGGTCCGTTTCGCGCACGGCCACGTGCCGAGCTGCACCGCGTGACCCCCGACGAGGCCTGCAAGCATCCCAACTGGATCATGGGCCGCAAGATTTCGGTGGATTCGGCGACGATGATGAACAAAGGACTGGAAGTCGTCGAGGCGCACTGGCTGTTCGGGGCGAGTCCCGAACAGATCCAGGTGGTAATACACCCGCAAAGCGTGGTGCATTCGATGGTCGAGTATGCCGACGGGTCCGTGATCGCCCAGCTGGGGAATCCCGACATGCGCACCCCCATCGCCCAGGCGCTCGCCTTCCCCGAGCGGATCGAGGCGGGCGTGTCGTCGCTTGACCTGTTTCGCATCGGAGCCTTGACGTTCGAGCGCCCTGATTTCGAGCTCTTTCCCGCTCTGGGGCTCGCTTACGAGGCTTTGAGGAACGGGGGCTCTGCGCCGGCGATCCTCAACGCCGCCAACGAAATCGCCGTGACGGCATTCCTTGAGCGGCGCCTGCCGTTCCTGCGCATCACGGCGGTCATCGAAGAGACCTTGGCGAGCGTCCCGGCAAGCGCGCTCGCCACGCTCGAGGACGTGCTCGCTGCCGACGCTCTGGCACGGAGTCGCGCGTGCCAGATCGTAGCGCGCCTCCACCCGAACGCCGCGTGAACCTCCTCATTACCGTCACCGCGTTCGTCGCCGCACTCGGCATACTTATCGTATTTCACGAGTACGGCCATTATCTGATCGCACGCCTGTGCGGGGTCAAGGTGCTGCGCTTCTCGGTCGGTTTCGGCAAGCCGTTGTGGTCGGTCCGGCGAGGCCCGGATGAAACCGAATGGATCATCGCCGCGTTGCCCCTGGGTGGTTACGTGAAAATGCTGGACGAGCGCGAAGGGCCGGTCGCGCCCGAGGAAGCCCACCGGGCCTTCAATCGCCAGATCGTCTGGCGGCGCATCGCCATCGTCAGTGCCGGCCCGGTCGCGAATTTCTTGCTGGCCATCGTTCTTTACTGGCTTCTGTTCATGGCGGGGGTGCAGGAGGCTAAACCCGTGGTGGCCGCGCCCGGCCCAGGGACAGTCGCATCGGCAAGCGGACTCGAGCGCGGAGAGACGATACTCAAAATCAACGACGAGCCGGTGACCAGCTGGCAGGAAGTGCGTTGGCGAATGCTACAGCTCGCGGTGGAGAAACAGCCGGCCCGGCTCCAGGTGATCGACGAGAAGCAGCGACTCAATTGGCGCACGCTGGATCTGTCCGGGTTCGATCTCCAGGGGTTCGACGGCGATCCGGTGCTGCGCATGGGGTTGCGGCTGAACCGACCCGATGTGGCGCCGATCATCGGGCAAGTTCTGCCAGGCGGCGTGGCCGAGACTGAAGGGTTGCGTGCGGGCGATCGCGTGCTCTCAATAAACGATGTCGTCATTCGCGTCTGGGATGAAGTCGTAAGAGCAGTTCAGACCCATCCGGGCGCGACGCTCCGGTTCCGGGTGGCACGCGGTGAAGATGAAATTGAGATCCAGCTCCAGCCGAAAGCCGAGGAGCAGAAAGGGGAGCGTATCGGCCGTATCGGTGCCGCGCCTTTCATCGATTCCGAGGCGATGATGGGCCTCGTGACGACGGTGAGCTACGCTCCGCTTGCCGCCCTCGAAATGGCGTGCCAACGGACCTGGGAAACCTCGGCGTTCAGCCTGAAGATGCTGGGCAAAATGGTAACCGGCGAGGTTTCCTGGAGGAATTTGAGCGGACCGGTCACGATCGCCGATTACGCGGGCCAATCGGCGCAGCTCGGCCTGGGGGCCTACGTTGCGTTTCTCGGTCTGATCAGCATCAGCCTGGGCGTCTTGAATCTGTTGCCGATACCGTTATTGGACGGGGGACACTTGCTTTACTATTTCGTGGAACTCCTCAAAGGCAGCCCGGTGTCGGAGCGGATGGTGGAGCTGGGCCAGCGCCTCGGATTGACCGTGCTGTTGTTCCTAATGGCTTTCGCGTTCTACAACGACATCAACCGTTTACTCGCCGGATAGCGGCCCCCTCGATGAAAAGCGCTCTGCGGGCGGCGATTTTCCTGCTCGTGCTTTTCCGGACCGCCTGGGCGTTTGGTCCCTTCGTCGTGCGAGATATTCGCGTCGAGGGCATCCAGAGAATCGAAGCCGGTACGATCTTCAGCTACCTGCCGGTCAAAGTCGGAGAAAACATGACCGAAGAAAAGGCGGCAGCCGCGATCCGCGCGTTGTTCGCGACGGGCTTTTTCCGCGACGTGCAGCTGGAAGTCCAGAAGGACGTGCTGATAGTGACCGTCGAAGAACGGCCCGCGATCGCCTCGATCGACTTCGTCGGCATGAAGGAATTCGAAAAAGACAAAGTGAAGCAGGGATTGCGCGATGTCGGTTTCCAGCAAGGCCGTATCTTCGACCGCGCGCTCCTTGATCAGGCCGAGCAGGAGCTCAAGCGCCAATACCTGACTAAAGGACTGTACGGCGTGGAGATCACGACGACGGCGACGCCGCTCGAGCGCAACCGGGTCGCCGTCAATTTCGCCATCAACGAGGGCGAGGTTGCGAAAATCAAGAAGATCAACATCGTAGGCAATCAGGCGTTTTCCGAAAAAGAGCTGCTCGATCTGTTCCAGCTGCGTACGTCCGGCTGGTTTACCTGGTACACCAAAAACGACCAGTACTCGCGGCAGAAGCTTCAGGCTGACCTCGAATCGCTCCGATCCCATTATCTCAACCGCGGCTACCTTGAATTCAACATCGATTCCACCCAGGTATCGATCACCCCCGACCGCCGCGATATCTACATTACCGTCAACATCACCGAGGGAGAGAAATACCGGGTTGCGGAGGTCAAGCTTGGAGGAGAACTCCTGGTTCCGGAGCCGGAGCTGCGCGCGCTGATCGCGATCCAGCCGGGCGAAACCTTTTCGCGGGAGAAACTCACCGAGTCTTCAAAGCGGATATCCGACAGGCTGGGCCGGGACGGCTACGCGTTTGCGAACGTGAACGCCACGCCACAGCTCGACAAGGAAAAGCGCACGGTCGGCTTCACATTCCTGATTGACCCCGGCCGACGGGTGTACGTGAGGCGCATCAACGTGGTCGGGAACTCCCGCACCCGGGACGAGGTGGTGCGGCGCGAAATGCGTCAGCTGGAGGGCAGTTTCTTCGACAGCCAGAAGCTGCAGCTGTCCAAGCAACGGATCGATAAGACGGGTTTTTTCAGCGAGGTAGAGATCGAAACCCCGTCTGTTCCCGGAACGACCGATCAGGTCGACGTCACCGTGCGGGTGAAGGAAAGGCCCACCGGTGCGGTGCTGCTCGGACTCGGCTTTTCCAATGTCGATCGCTTTATCCTTTCCGGATCGATCCAGCAAACCAACTTCTTCGGTACCGGGAACACCGTCAGCGCGCAGGTCGCGACGGGACAGGTCAACAGGGTGGCCTCGCTTTCATTTACCGATCCATACTACACGGTGGACGGAGTCAGCCGCAGTTTCGACATTTACCGGCGCGATGTCAATGCGACCAACTTAGGACTGGGCGATTACAAGACCTCGTCGGTGGGTACGGCTGTGCGCTTCGGCATTCCGGTTACGGAATACGATACGCTGATATTCGGGCTGGGCGTGGAATCCACGCGCCTCAGCCTTGCCGCCGACAGCCCGCCGCGCTATCTCGATTTTCAGAATCAGTTCGGCGGCTCCTATTCTGCGCTGATCAGCTCCGCCGGCTGGATCCGCGATACGCGCGACAGCGCGATCTGGCCGACTCGGGGACGGATCGAGCGCGCGAGTCTTGAGCTCGCGACACCGCCGGGAAGCCTGGAGTACTGGAAGTACAGCTACCAGCACCAGTACTTCTACCCGTACTCGCGGGACAGCACGCTCGCGCTGAACGGCGAGCTCAGTTCCGGGGACGGGTACGGAGGCAAACCGCTGCCGTTTTTCAAGGATTTCTACGGAGGCGGGTTCGGGAGCGTGCGGGGGTATCGCACGGCATCGCTGGGGCCGCGCGACGCAGACGGCGCCTTCCTCGGCGGCAACCGCCGGGTCAGCGGCTCGGCAGAGCTGTTATTTCCGGTGCCGGGCAGCGGGGCGGACAAATCCATGCGGCTCGGCGCCTTCCTGGACGCAGGGCAAGTCTTTGGCGTTAGCGAGAAGACGGATTTTTCGCAGCTTCGCTACTCCGCCGGGTTAAGCTTCGCCTGGAATTCGCCGGTCGGGCCGATGAAATTCAGCCTTGCGAGGCCCCTGAAAGCAAGGCCGGAGGACAGCATTCAAAACTTTCAGTTTTCGCTTGGGACCGTATTCTGACGGCCCGGTATAATCGCCACCGTGCAATGCGGCCGCTTCGCCGCGTCGGCAAGTATTCGTGAGGAGAGAAAGTTGAAACGGCAGCCTGTCGTTCATTGGATATTCGCAGGGCTGTTGATGGCCGGTGGTCCGGCCTGGGCTCAGGCCAAGATCGGATTTGTCAGCCTCGACCGCATCTTGCGCGAGGCGCCGGCGGCGCAGCGAGCGCAGAAAAAACTCGAGCAGGAGTTCTCCAAGCGCAATCAGGAACTCTTGAAGGTATCCGAGCAGCTTAAGAAAATGCAGGAGAACCTGGAGAAAAATGCGGTAACCATGCTGGAGTCGGATAGGCAAAAGCGCGAGCGCGAGTTCGGCGACCTCAACCGGGAGTTCCAGCGCCGGCAACGCGAGTTCAACGAGGACCTGAACCAGCGGCGCAATGAAGAGCTGTCGGGGGTCATCGAGAGGGCTGATCGCGCCGTCAAGCAGATCGCCGAGGCGGAAAAACTGGATGTCGTGCTGCGTGACGGCCAGGTTGTCTGGGTGAACTCCCGCATCGACATCACCGACAAGGTCATCAAAGCGCTGGAGGACATTCGCCCCGCCGCCAAATGACCCGCATCGCGGCGAGCCTGCTGGGGAGATGGAACCGAGCCTGCCTCCGAAGCGAGCGTGTTCTTTATGCCGGGTTCCGCCACGATGATGCGACGCTTCTGCGGAGAAACCCGATCCGGCCGTGACGCAATCTGAAACGCGTACTTATCGACTCGGCGAAATCGCGGCGCAGCTGGGCGGGGAGCTCGTCGGCAACGCTGACGTCGAGATCCGCCGCATGGCGACTCTGGAGAGCGCCGGCGCGGGTGACCTTTCATTCCTGTCCGGCGCAAAGTATCGCCGGCTGCTTCAAACCACTCGCGCTTCCGCAGTGATTCTTTCGCGCCTGGAGCGAGATGCGACGAATCTGCCGCGCATTCTGTGCGACGATCCTTATGCCTATTTTGCGCGCGCCGCGCAGCTGCTCAACTCGCAAACGCGGCCCGCCCCCGGAGTACATCCGCAGGCGGTGATTGAATCCGGAGCCGTGGTTCCCGCGTCCGTAACGATCGGGTCAGGTTGTCGTGTCGGCTCTGGCGCGCGCCTGGGCGAGCGCGTGGTGCTTCACTCCGGCTGCGCCGTCGGAGAAGAAGCTGAAATAGGGGACGACAGCTGTCTCTACCCAGGGGTGACGGTGTATCCCTATTGCGTCATCGGGAAGCGCGCGGTCATTCATGCGGGGGTCGTAATCGGAGCGGACGGGTTTGGCATGGCGCTCGACGCAGGCCGCTGGATCAAGATCCCCCAGAGAGGGCGCGTCTTCATCGGCGACGACGTGGAGGTCGGCGCCAACACGACTATTGACCGTGGGACTCTTGACGATACGGTTATCGAGGACGGAGTAAAGCTCGACAACCAGATCCAAATAGGCCACAACGTCCGGATCGGCGCGCATACGGCGATGGCGGGCTGCGTGGGCGTTGCCGGCAGCGCGCGTATCGGCCGCAACTGCACCGTAGGAGGCGGGGCGGTCATCCTGGGGCACCTCGAAATCGCCGATCACGTCAATATATCGGCCGCTACGCTCGTGACGAAGTCCATCACTCGTGAGGGCACTTACACGGGGGTCTTCCCGATCGCTCCCAATCGGGAATGGGCCAAAACGGCGGCGAACCTGCGCAATCTCGACCGGCTCGTAAGGCGCGTCCGCGAGCTGGAACAGCGTCTTGCCAAATTTGAAAAGAGAAAGAGGTGAAGCGATGGACATCGACGAGATCCTGGAACACCTGCCGCACCGCTACCCCATGCTTCTCGTGGACCGGGTGCTCGAGTGCGAGCCCGGCAAGCGCATCCTGGCGATCAAGAACGTCAGCGTCAACGAACCCTTCTTCTCGGGCCATTTTCCGCATCACCCGGTCATGCCGGGCGTTCTGGTGATCGAGGCGCTGGCGCAGGCGGCAGCCATCCTGTCGTTCCGCACCATCGGCCACAAGCCCGACGACAAATCGGTGTACTACTTCGTCGGCATCGACGAGGCGCGCTTCAAGCGCCCGGTGATTCCGGGCGATCAACTGATGCTCGAAGTGTCGATCGAGCGCCATGCGCGCGGGCTCTGGAAACTCGCCGCTCAGGCGCGCGTAGGAGACGCGCTGGCGGCCGAAGCCAAGCTCTTGTGCACCCTTCGGGCGCTATGATCCATCCGACCGCCATCGTTCATCCGAAAGCGGCAATCGCCGCCGGCGTATCGATCGGCGCGTATTCCGTCATCGGCGAGCACGTCGAGATCGGCGAAGGCACCGTGATCGGACCTCACGTGGTGGTCGAAGGACGGACCCGGATCGGCGCGCAAAACCGTATTTTCGCCTTCAGTTCGATCGGTGGGCCGCCCCAGGACAAGAAGTACGGCGGCGAAGCGACGTCGCTCGAGATCGGGGACCGAAATACCATTCGAGAGTTTTGCACCCTCAATTGCGGTACTGCGCAGGACGCGGGCGTGACGCGGATCGGCAGCGACAATTGGATCATGGCCTATGTCCATATCGCCCACGACTGCCACGTCGGCGATCATACGATCTTCGCCAACGTCGCGACGCTTGCCGGCCACGTGCGCGTGGGGGACTACGCCATCCTCGGCGGATTCACGGGAGCGCATCAGTTCGTTTCGATCGGAGCGCATTCCATGACGGGCGTGGCGACGGTGCTGCTGCAGGACCTGCCGCCTTACGTTACGGCCGCGGGCAATACTGCGAAACCTTTCGGGATCAACAGCGAAGGGCTGAAGCGGCGAGGGTTCGATGCTAAAACGATGGCGGCCATCAAGAAAGCCTACAAGACACTGTACCGATCGGGGCTCACGCTGAAGGAGGCGCGCAAGAAAATCGCGGCCCAGGCGGCGACCCAACCCGAGCTGCAAGTGCTGGTCGAATTCCTGGATCACTCGCAGCGCGGCATCATCCGCTAGCCTCGTGGACCGCCAGCCGATCGTCGTGGGAGTAGTGGCCGGGGAGGCTTCCGGGGACTTTCTTGGGGCCTACCTGATAGGCGCGCTGCGCGATCGCATTCCGGCCCTGCAATTCGTCGGCATCGGCGGCCCGAAAATGCAGGCGGCCGGGCTGGAAGCGTGGTTCCCGATGGAAAAACTCGCCGTGCGCGGCTATGTCGAGGTGCTGCGCCACTTCCTCGGCATTCTCGCGATCCGGCGCAAGCTCGCGCGCCGCCTCATCGCCGCGCGGCCCCAACTCTTCATAGGCATCGACGCGCCCGATTTCAACTTGTCGCTCGAGCGCCGGCTGAAGCGCGCGGGCATTCCGGCGGTCCATTACGTGAGCCCGTCTCTGTGGGCGTGGCGCGGGGGACGCATGCGCTCGATCGCCGCGTCGGTCAGCAAGATGCTGGTGCTGTTTCCGTTCGAGGAGCCGCTGTATAGCGCAGCCGGCGTCCCGGTTGCCTACGTAGGCCACCCGCTTGCGGAGCTGATACAGGAGGAGGACGCGACGGAAGCGACGAGAGAGCAGTTGCGGCTTCATCCCGCAAGCAAGATCCTGGCCCTGCTTCCGGGAAGCCGGCAATCGGAGCTTCGCTACATGGCGCCCACTTTCGTGCAAACCGCAAAGCTGATCGCGGAGCGCCAGCCGGGGGTGCAGTTTCTCGTGCCGCTCGTCAGCCGTGAAACGCGTGCCATTTTCGAAGAAATCGTACACGCGGCCGGGGCGGGCGATTTGCCGCTCACCATTCTTTTCGGCCATGCCCGCGACGCCATTGCCGCATCCGACGTGGTGCTGGTGGCGAGCGGGACCGCGACCCTGGAGGCGGCGCTTTTGCGCAAGCCGATGGTGATCGCCTACAAAATGGCGGAACTCAGCTGGCGGCGCATGTCGAGGATGCGGTACCAGCCTTGGGTGGGTCTGCCCAATATCATCGCCGGCGAATTTCTGGTGCCGGAATTCCTGCAGCACGAGGCGACCGCAGAAAACCTTGCGCAGGCGGTGCTGAACTCTCTCAACGACCCGGTGGTGGCGCGAAAGCTGCCGGAGCGTCTCGGTCGGATACACCGGCTCCTGCGCCGGGACGTGGCGGCCCGAACGACCGAGGCCCTCTTGCCGTGGCTGCGGGTCGCCTGATCTGCGGCGTGGATGAGGCCGGGCGCGGGCCGCTCGCCGGTCCGGTCTGTGCAGCGGCGGTGGTGCTTGGTCCCGCTGGCCGTACGATAAAAGGCATCGCCGACTCCAAGTCATTGAGTGTCCGCCGGCGCGAGCGCCTTGCCGCCGCGATCAAGGAAGGGGCGCTCGCCTGGTCGGTGGCTTGGGCGAGCGTCGAAGAGATCGACCGCCTCAACATCCTGCAGGCGAGCTTGCTAGCAATGCGCCGCGCGGTGCAGTCGCTGTCAACCCCGCCCGACGAAGTGCTGGTCGATGGACCGTACTGCCCGCAGCTCTCGGTGCCGACGCGGGCGATCATCAAGGGCGATGCCAAGGTGAAAGCGATCGCTGCGGCGTCCATCCTTGCCAAGACCGAACGCGACGCGGAGATGCGCCGGTTGCACCTGCGCTTTCCGCAGTACGGCCTCGACCGTCACAAAGGTTACCCGACAGCCGCGCACCTGGAAGCCCTGCGCCGGCACGGCGTGTGCGAAATTTACCGCCACAGCTTTCGGCCGGTCAGGCGTTTTTTTACCGGCGAAGCCTGTTCAGCGACGCAGCTTGAGTTCCGCGAGCAGTCGCTGCAATCTCCCTTGCTCGGTGGCCGGCAGAAATAACGCACGGCGCGCGGCAACTGACCGCCGCAGTCGCACGTAATAAGCGGGATCGGCTGCCGCGCGCCGGATCTGCGCGGCGAGCTTTTGTTCGTCCCCCGGCGCGTAATAGCCGGGGTAGGCGCGTCCCAGCATCCCGATATTTCCCGAGATTCTGGAGGCGATGACCGGGACGCCTGCTGCGGCAGCCTCGCAGATGACGTTGGCGCCGCCCTCCATGCGCGAGCTGAGCACGAGCAGGTGGCTGCGCGCAAGCCAGCGCAGCGCTCTCCAGTGCGGCGCACCGCCCAACCAGCGGTAGCGCGGCTCGGCGCGCATCAGGCGCCGAGCTTCGCGCGTCATGTCGGCGGAAAGCGCCTCGCCGAGATGCACGACTTCAAATTTTGGGGAATCGCCGAGATGGGCGAGAGCGCGCGCGGCGCGAAACGGGTCCTTCTCCGTACGGAGATGACCGATCACCGCGACGCGGAATCGGCGCAGAGGCGGCTCATGCTGCACGGAGACCCGTGCTGACTGATAGATCACCCGGGTCTTGCGGCGAAGCCGACGGGGCAATTCGAGCCTGCCCATCTCCTGCAGTACCACGAGCCGGTCGGCGAGCTCCAGGGACACCTGGGCATCCCGGTCGCTGCGGATATCCCGGTACAGGTCGGTTCCGGTCAGCACCACCACGAGCGGCGCACTCGGGAACCGCTCGCGAAACTGAAGAATCGATGCGTGGCTGCGGCGCGCGTGCAGCGCGATCATCAAATCGGCACGGCGGCCGTCCCAGCGGGTCGCTAATCGGACCTTGTGGCCGAGCCCGTTCAGCATCGCGGCCCAGCGCGCTGCGGTGTGCCGGTTCCCGCTGCGCGAGCGTGCACCCGCCGGAGTGATCAGCGCGATTTTCATGCTATGTTCTGGTACGCTTTCCTCGTCCGATATCGTGCACCCGAGCGCCAACACGTTGAACTCGCAGCTGCGGGCCGCAAGACAGCGTACCCGGCTTCTGACTCGGGATCTCGAGGGCCCGCAATTGTTCGGCCCGAAGCTCGCAATCGTCAACCCGGTGCTCTGGGAGCTGGGGCACGTCGCCTGGTTCCAGGAGCGCTGGTGCCTCAGATTGCGTTCCGACGAGTCGCTATCGGACAGCCTGCTCGGGGGCGCGGATGCGCTCTACGATTCAGCCGCGGTCGCCCACGACGTGCGCTGGGACCTGCCGCTGCCGAGTCTGTCGGCCACGCTCGACTACCAGGACCGGGTTCTTGAGCGCGTGCTCGAACGGCTGGAACGCCGGGCCGAGGACCCGTGGTTTCTCTACTTCGTGCAGCTCGTGCTGTTTCACGAGGACATGCACGCCGAGGCTTTTCACTATACACGACAGACGCTCGGTTACGCGAACCCGTTCGATGAGATGTTGCAGCATGGAAAGGGAAGCGAGACCGGCCTCGCGGGTGACGCCGATATTCAGGGCGGTGCGTTCCTGCTCGGTGCCGAAAGGAATTCCGGATTCCATTTCGACAATGAGAAGTGGGCGCACCCGGTCGAAATACAACCCTTTTGCATTTCCCGCACGCCCGTCACGAATGCGCAATTTCTGGATTTCGCCCGCGATGGCGGATACCGGCGCCGCGAGTGGTGGTCTTCCGAGGGCTGGGCCTGGAGGGAAACGGAACGATCCGATGCTCCCTGCTACTGGGTGGAGGAAGGAGGCGAGCGGCTGGCGCGCCGATTCGACAAGCGGGTACCCCTGGACCCCGAGTTGCCCGTAATTCACGTCAACTGGTACGAGGCGGATGCGTACTGCCGATATGCGCGCAGGCGTTTGCCGACCGAGGCCGAATGGGAACTCGCGGCGTCCTTTTCCGGAGAGGGCGGCAAGCGCCGGTTTCCCTGGGGCGATGCGGCCGGGGAAAGCACACGCGCCAATCTGGGCGGGAGCAGTCCGGTTCCGGTGTCGCAGTTCGCGGACGGCGACAGTTTGCGCGGATGCCGTCAAATGCTCGGTAACGTGTGGGAATGGACCTCGAGCACCTTCCAGCCCTATCCCGCCTTTGTGTGTGACCCCTACAAGGAGTATTCCGAGCCTTGGTTCGGCAGCCATAAGGTGCTGCGCGGAGGCAGCTTCAGCACGCCGGCGCGGCTGGTTTCCAATACCTGGAGAAATTTCTACACGCCCGACCGGCGCGATATCTTTGCCGGATTCCGCACATGCGCCCGGGATTGAAATTCATCCATTCGCGCGAAAACCCGCGGTTCAAGGCTTTGATCAGGCTGGCAGGTTCGTCGCGGGAACGCCGCAGGTCCGGCACCACGCTTCTGGAAGGCGAGCGTCTGGTGCGGGCGTACCGGGAAAGCGGCGGGATCGCAGAGACCATCTTTGCGGCCGAGAGCGCGCTCGCCGAACCCGGCATCCGCGCCTTGGTCGAGAGCATGCCCGCGCGGTCCCGCCTGGCGCTGGCGGATCGGCTGGTCGAACGGGTATCGCAGCTCGTCAGCGCCGCCGGCGTGGCCGCGGTGGTGCGTACTCCGGAGCCGGGCCCGCCGCCGCAGGCGCTGTCGACCTGTTTGCTCCTGGAAGACATCCAGGACCCGGGCAACTTGGGATCGATCCTGAGAAGCACCGTGGCGGCAGGTATACCCCATGTCTTTCTTTCCCGAGGCTCGGTGTTTGCGTGGTCCCCAAAGGTGGTCCGCGCCGCAATGGGGGCGCATTTCCTCGTTTCGATCTTCGAGGAAGCCGATCTCGGCAAAATCGCGGGCGGATTCCGCGGCCGCATCGTCGCCATGGAACCGCGCGCCGGCTCCTCGCTTTACGATCTCGACTTGAAAGGGGAGGTAGCCTGGATGTTCGGCAACGAGGGCGCCGGATTGTCGGTGAACGCGCAACGGATCGCCACCGACCGGGTGAGCATTCCGATGCCTGGCGCCGCCGAATCCCTGAACGTGGCGGCGGCCGTCGCGATCTGCCTGTTCGAGCAGGTGCGGCAGCGGAGCAGGGCGTAGCGGAACTCCCGGCGCCGGAGGCAGCCCACGGCGTAAGCCGCCCCGATTTTCAATACGCCCGCCGTTCGAGCTTGAATTCCTGCAGGATCGTCGTCGCAATCTCCTCGATCGACTTGGTGGTCGAGTTGGCCCAGCGTATGCCCTCGCGCTGCATCAGCTTTTCGGCCTGCCGAACTTCGTAGCGGCAGTTCTCCAAGTCGGCGTAGCGGCTGTTCGGCCGCCGCTCGTGGCGGATCTCGCGCAGCCGCTCCGGCGCGATCGACAGGCCGTACAGCTTGTGGCGGTAGCCCTCGAGCGCCTTGGGCAGGCTCATACGGTCGAAGTCCTCTGGAATGAGGGGGCAGTTCGCGGCGCGGATGCCGAACTGAAGCGACAGGTAGAGACTGGTCGGGGTCTTGCCGCTGCGCGAAACGCCGATGAGGATCACGTCCGCCTTGTTGAGATCCCGGGACGATGCGCCGTCGTCGTGCGCGAGCGCAAAATTGATCGCGTCGATGCGGTGCGTGTACCCCTTCTCGTCCCGTGCGCTGTGCGACCGGCCGATCGTGTGGGTGGACTTGGCGCCGAACTCCGATTCGAGGGGGTCGAGGAAACTCTCGAAGAAATCCAGCACGAAGGCGTCCGCCTTGCGCACGGCGTCGCGTATCTCGGTGTTGACCAGCGTGGTAAAGACGACCGGGCGGACGGTTCCCTGCCTTGCGGCCTCGTTGATCCGGGCTACGCAGGCCTCGGCCTTCGCCACCGAATCGATGAACGGCACGGTCATCTGGTTGAACTCGATGCCGTCGAACTGCGTGAGCAGGCTGTGGCCGAGCACCTCGACCGTGATCCCGGTGCCGTCGGAGACGAAGAACACGGTTCGGCTGCGCTCGGGCATGAAATGGGGGCGGGGCGCGAGAAACGTTGCTGCGCGGGAATTGGGCTGACGGTAAAATAGCCGTTTCAAGAAGATCCTTCAACCGCGGCAAGGGACCCATGGCTTGGCCGAAACACGTGGTGAACTTCGATCAGCTCGGAATGCGCGACATCGAGCGGGTCGGAGGCAAGAACGCGTCTCTGGGCGAGATGATCGGCCAGCTTTCCAGGGCGGGCATCCGGGTCCCGAGCGGTTTCGCCACCACGGCCGACGCGTTCCGTGAATTCCTGGGGCAGGGCGGGCTCGATGCCCGCATCGCGACGCGCTTGAAGGGACTGGACGCCGACGACATCGAGGCGCTCTCCCGATGCGGAACCGAGATCCGCGGCTGGATCGAGGCGACGCCCTTTCCGAAGCAGCTTCAGGCGGAGATCGCCCAGGCGTACCGCGGGCTGACCGGGGGCGACGAGCGCCTGTCGGTGGCGGTGCGTTCCAGCGCCACCGCCGAAGACATGCCGGATGCGTCCTTCGCCGGCCAGCAGGAAACCTGCCTCAATATCCGCGGCCTGGACAACGTGATGGCGGCGCTTAAGCGCGTGTTTGCCTCGCTCTACAACGACCGCGCCATCTCCTATCGCGTCCACAAGGGCTTCGAGCACTCGGCCGTGGCGCTTTCGGCCGGGGTGCAGCGCATGGTGAGGAGCGACCTCGGCGCAAGCGGCGTGATGTTCACGCTCGACACCGAATCCGGCTTCCGCGATGTGGTGTTCATCACCGCTTCATGGGGCCTGGGCGAGATGGTCGTGCAGGGCGCGGTGAACCCCGACGAGTTCTACGTCCACAAGCCGATGCTCCGCGGCGGCAAGTTCCCGGTGATCCGGCGCGGGCTGGGCTCGAAATTGCAGAAAATGGTGTTCGCCGAGCAGGCTCAAGCGGGTCTTTCAGTGAATACGGTGGACGTGACCGAGGCCGACCGCAACCGCTTCTGCCTCGCCGACGAGGACGTCGTGGAGCTCGCGCGCTTCGCGCTGAAGATCGAGGAGCACTACCAGCGGCCCATGGACATCGAGTGGGCGAAGGACGGTTCGGACGGCAGTATCTACATCCTGCAGGCGAGGCCGGAGACGGTGAAATCGCGCAAGTCAGGCGAGGGCCAGGAGCGTTTCAGCCTCAAGCAGAAATCGGAGATCCTCGCCTCGGGTCGCGCGATCGGCCACAAGATCGGGGCGGGCACCGTGCGCGTGATCGGGGACGCCTCCGAGATGGGCCGGGTCAAACCGGGGGACATCATCGTCACCGACATGACCGATCCCAACTGGGAACCGGTGATGAAGCGCGCGGCCGCCATCGTCACCAATCGCGGCGGCCGCACCTGCCACGCCGCGATCATCGCCCGAGAGCTGGGCATTCCCGCCGTGGTCGGCTGCGGCAACGCCACGGCGAAGCTCAAGGACGGCGAAGCGTGCACGGTATCCTGCGCCGAAGGGGACACCGGGAACATCTACCGCGGCATCCTCGAGATCGAAGTCACGTCGCAGGATCACGGCGAGATGCCGAAGTGCCCGGTGAAGATCACCATGAACATCGGCAATCCGCAGCTCGCGTTCGACTTCCAGGCGCTGCCGAACTGGGGCGTGGGGCTCGCGCGCCTGGAATTCGTGATCAACAACATGATCGGCGTGCATCCCAAGGCGGTGATCGAATACCCGGCCCTGCCCGCCGATCTGAAGGGTGAAGTGGAGCGGGCGGCGTACGGCTACCGCGACCCGCGGGCGTTCTTCGTCGAGAAGCTCACCGAGGGGGTCGCCACCATCGCCGCCGCATTCTGGCCGAAGCCGGTGATCGTGCGGCTGTCGGACTTCAAGTCGAACGAATACAAGAAGCTGATAGGGGGGGCTCGCTACGAGCCCGACGAGGAAAATCCGATGCTCGGTTTCCGCGGGGTCTCGCGCTACATTGCCGAGTCGTTTCGCGACTGCTTCGAGATGGAATGCCGGGCGCTGCGGCGAGTGAGGGGCGAGCTCGGTCTCACCAACGTCGAAATCATGGTGCCGTTCGTGCGCACGCTCAAAGAATGCCGCCAGGTGATCGACCTGCTCGCCGCCAATGGCCTGAGGCGCGGCGAGAACGGCCTGCGGCTCATCATGATGTGCGAAGTACCCTCGAATGCGGTGCTCGCCGAGCAGTTCCTCGAGCACTTTGACGGCTTCTCGATCGGTTCGAACGACCTCACGCAGCTCACCCTCGGGCTGGATCGCGACTCGGGGCTGGTCGCAGACGCTTTTGACGAGCGCGATCCTGCGGTGAAGGCGATGCTGCGCCAGGCGATCCAGGCCTGTCGCAAGGCCGGGAAATACGTCGGCATCTGCGGGCAGGGGCCTTCCGATCACCTCGATTTCGCGAAGTGGCTGGTGCAGGAAGGCATAGACAGTCTCTCGCTCAATCCGGACACCGTCGTCGATACCTGGCTGCAACTCTCGCGCGAAGCCGATGCGTTGGTAAAGGCGAAGGTGACCGCGAGCTAGCTAACCGCGCGCCCGCAGCAACCGTTGCTGCTCGCGCTTCCACTCCTTTTCCTTCTCGGCCGCGCGCTTGTCGTGCTGCTTCTTGCCTTTCGCCAATCCGACAGCGATCTTCACGCGTCCGCGCAGATAGTGGAGGTCGAGCGGAACGAGCGTGTATCCGGCGCGCTCGACCTTGCCGATGAGCCTGCGGATTTCCTCGCCGTGGAGCAGGAGCTTGCGCGTGCGGACCGCGTCGGCCTGGACGTGCGTCGATGCCTCGGAGAGCGGACTGATGTGCGCGCCGATCAGGAAGATCTCGCCGTTGCGCACGATGACGTAGGCTTCCTTCAGCTGCGCGCGTCCCGCGCGGATCGCTTTGACCTCCCAGCCCTGCAAGGCGATACCCGCTTCGTAACGCTCTTCGATGAAGTAGTCGTGCTGCGCCTTGCGGTTCTCGACAATCGTCACTGCCGCGCGTTTCCTATAGAATTTTCAATTTTACAACGATGGCACTCGTCAACCGCTCGGCGATCGTCGGCTACAGCGCCGAAAAAATGTATGCGCTGGTCGAGGACATCGAATCCTACCCGCAGTTCCTCGCCTGGTGCGACCGCGCCGAGGTTTCGCTTCGGAAACCCGGACGGACCGTCGCGACACTCCATGTGAATTTTCACGGCCTGCGGCAGAGGTTCACCACCGCAAACGCCAATCAGCCGGGTGCTCGTATTGACATGAAGCTAGTGGCGGGGCCGTTTCGCAGCCTCGACGGCCGGTGGTTATTCACCGCGCTCGAAGGGAACGCCTGCAAAGTCGAGTTCAGCCTGCGCTACCAGTTTGCCAGCCGCCTGCTGGAAAAGGCGCTGGGGCCGGTATTCAATCGTATCGCCGACGGCATGGTCGAATCGTTTACGCGCCGTGCAGCGGAAGTCCTGGGTGGCAAATGAACTCGGCGAGGATCTCGATAGAAGTCGTGTATGCTCCGCGATTGCGGCAGATCGTGCGCCGGCTTTCGCTTCCCGCCGGCAGCAGCGTCGCCGACGCGCTCCGCGCGAGCGGGCTTCTCGGTGAATTTCCTGAGATCGAATCGGCCCGAGTGGGAATCTACGGGGAGGTCGTGCGTCCGGATACGCGGCTGCGGGATCGGGATCGGGTCGAGATCTATCGCCCGCTGCAAGCCGATCCGAAGGAAATCAGGCGCACTCGGGCGCGAAAAAATGCGCTTCGGTGAAGGTTAATTACACCACTGGCCAACAAGGCTACGCGCTCGCGCCTTTTCCTGATTGACCTGGTCGTCGTCCAGGTAGGATTTCTCGCCCTTCTCATTGAAGCGGGTAATTCGACCGCCCGCCTCGAGCTGCGCGAGCTGCTCCCGCGCCCTTTGGCAGTTGTCCTCCTTCTGCTTGGCTTCGGCGGTCTTTTCGGCGGCCTTCTTTTGGGCTTCCTGCTGTTCTTGCTGCCGTTTGCGGAATGCCTGCTCCTCTTCGGCGGGCGTCTTTGGCGTTGCAGCTTTCGCTGCGGCGCCCTTCCCGGCGTTGCCCGCGGAAGCCGGAGGCGCCACAGGGACGGTGCGATTGATTGTCGCCGATTTGGAATTGGCCGGGCAGGGGTTCTGCGAATAAACGATCCCGCCGCCGGCTTCCACGCATTTGTAGACCTGCGCGTGAGCGCTGGTGGCGCACAGCAATGCGATGACGGACAGGACGGGTCGGGTCACGACGCTGCTCCCCTGAGAGAATGACGGGGCAACATAGCGGCTTTTAACGCGCCAGTCAAACGCGCGGTGGACAGAAAGCGCATTATTTACCGGAAGTTGCGACCGGCGTATAATCGCCTCTTTGGGTGTGGCAATGCGTCTAGTCCAGAAGGCTCTCACCTTTGACGACGTCCTCCTCGTTCCAGCCCACTCCCGCGTCCTGCCCCGCGACGTCAGCCTGAAGACCCGGCTGACGCGAAACATCGAGCTCAATATCCCTCTCGCCTCGGCGGCGATGGATACCGTCACCGAGTCGCGGCTCGCGATCGCGATCGCGCAGGAAGGCGGCGTCGGCATCGTCCACAAGAATCTCCCGCCGAAGAAGCAGGCCGCCGAAGTCGCGAAAGTCAAGCGCTACGAGTCGGGCGTGCTGCGCGATCCGGTGACCGTTTCGCCCGACATCACGGTGCGCGAGCTCCTCGCGCTTACGCAGCAGTACCGGGTTTCGGGCTTCCCGGTGGTGGAGAAGGGCAAAGTCGTCGGCATGGTCACCAACCGCGATTACCGGTTCGAGACCAACCTCGATGCCCCGGTGCGCGCGATCATGACTCCGCGCGAGCGGCTGATCTACGTGAAGGAGGGCGCAAGCCCCGAGGAGGCGCGCGCGCTCCTGCACAAGCATCGCCTGGAGCGCGTGCTCGTGGTGCGCAACGGCTTCGAGCTGCGCGGGCTCATAACAGTAAAAGACATCCTCAAGTCGAGCGAGCACCCGGAGGCGACCAAGGATCAGCACGGGAAGCTGCGCGTCGGCGCGGCGGTCGGCGTGGGCGAAGGTACCGAGGAGCGAGTCGCGGCGCTCGTCGAGGCAGGCGTGGACGTGATCGTGGTGGATACCGCCCACGGACACTCGCAAAACGTCCTCGATCGGCTGCGCTGGATCAAGCGCAATGCCGGTTCGGCCGAAGTGGTCGGCGGCAACATCGCCACGGCCGATGGCGCAAAGGCGCTCATCGACCACGGCGCCGACGGCGTGAAGGTCGGCATCGGGCCGGGGTCGATCTGCACCACGCGCGTCGTGGCGGGAGTCGGTATTCCGCAAATCACCGCGGTCCAGAACGTCGCCGCGGCGCTCGAGAAGGCGGGCGTGCCGCTCATTGCCGACGGCGGCGTGCGCTTCTCCGGCGATGTCGCCAAGGCGGTCGCCGCGGGCGCCCATGCGGTGATGCTGGGCAGCCTCTTCGCTGGCACGGAGGAATCGCCCGGCGAAATCGAGCTTTTCCAGGGCCGCTCGTACAAGTCCTATCGCGGCATGGGCTCGATCGCGGCGATGCAGCAGGGCGCGGCCGACCGTTATTTCCAGGATTCCTCGGTGCACTCGGACAAGCTCGTTCCCGAAGGGGTCGAAGGCCGGGTGCCCTATAAGGGCCCGGTGGCGCGGGTGATCGAGCAGCTGATGGGAGGTTTGCGCGCGAGCATGGGCTACTGCGGCTGCGAGAGCATCGACGCGATGCGCGCGCGCGCGCAGTTCGTCGAGATTAGCGCCGCGGGCATGCGCGAATCGCACGTCCACGACGTCCAGATCGTCAAGGAAGCCCCGAACTACCAGGCCGAGTAGTAGTGCACGACAAGGTCCTCATCCTCGATTTCGGCGCGCAATACTCGCAGCTGATCGCGCGCCGGGTCCGGGAAGCGAAGGTCTACTGCGAGCTGCACCCGTTCGACGTCAGCGGCAGTTTTCTTCGCGAGTTCGCTCCGCGGGGCGTTATCCTCTCGGGCGGTCCCGCCTCCGTATACGAAGATGCGACGCCGAAAGCGCCCGATGCGGTCTTCAAGCTGGGCGTGCCCGTGCTCGGAATCTGCTACGGCATGCAGACGATGGCAGCGCAGCTCGGCGGCCAGGTGGAGAATTCGAAAGTGCGCGAATTCGGTTATGCCGAAGTGCGCGCTCGCGGGCACTCGAAGCTCCTCGAGGGAATACAGGACCGAATCAACGGCGAGAAGCACGGGCTGCTCGATGTCTGGATGAGCCACGGCGACAAGGTCACGGCGCTGCCTCCCGGATTCAAGGTGATCGCCAGCAACGACTCGACGCCGATCGCCGGCATGGCCGACGAATCGCGCGCATTCTACGGAGTGCAGTTCCACCCCGAGGTGACGCACACGCGGCAGGGCGCGGCGATCCTCAGCCGTTTCGTGCACGAGATCTGCGGCTGCGGCAGCGGCAGCGGCTGGAACATGCCCGATTACATCGCCGAGGCGGTGGAGAAAATCTGCGGCGAGGTCGGAAAAGAAGAAGCGCTGCTCGGCCTTTCCGGCGGAGTGGATTCGGCGGTGGCGGCGGCGCTCATCCACCGCGCCATCGGCGATCAGCTTACCTGCGTCTTCGTCGACACGGGCCTGCTGCGGCTGAACGAAGCCGAGCAGGTCATGCAGACCTTCTCGCGCAACCTGGGCGTGAAAGTCGATCTAGTGAATGCCGACGAGCGTTTCCTCGACGCGCTCGCCGGGGTGGCCGACCCGGAGGAGAAGAGAAAGATCATCGGGCGCGAGTTCGTCGAGGTGTTCCAGGCGGAGGCGAAGAAGTTTCCCAAGGTGAAGTGGCTTGCGCAAGGCACCATCTATCCTGACGTGATCGAGTCGGCGGGCGCCAAGACGAAGAAAGCGCAGTCCATCAAGTCGCACCACAACGTGGGCGGCTTGCCCGACACGCTGCGCTTGAAGCTTCTCGAGCCCCTGCGGGATCTCTTCAAGGACGAGGTGCGGGAGCTCGGCCTCGCGCTCGGGCTGCCGCGGGAGATGGTGTTCAGGCACCCGTTCCCGGGGCCGGGTTTGGGGGTGAGGATCCTCGGCGAGGTGAAGCGCGAATACGCGGAGCTGCTGCGACGGGCCGACGCGATCTTCATCGATGAGCTGCGCGCGGCCGACTGGTACGGCAAAGTCGCGCAGGCCTTCGCCGTGTTTCTGCCGGTGAGATCGGTCGGCGTGATGGGCGACGGCCGCACCTACGAATACGCGGTCGCGCTGCGCGCGGTGCAGACCACCGACTTCATGACCGCAGACTGGGCGCCGCTGCCGCACGAGCTGCTCGCCAAGGTCTCCAACCGCATCATCAACGAAGTTCGCGGCGTCAACCGCGTCGTCTACGACGTATCCGGCAAGCCGCCCGCAACCATTGAGTGGGAATGAGCGAGGAACTCGACACCACCTTCATGCGCGACGCCCTGCGGCTGGCCGCCGCAGGAGCAGGGCGGGGCGAGGTGCCGGTGGGCGCGGTGGTAGTCAAAGACGGGGCGATCGTCGGGCGCGGCTTCAACGCACCGATCTCGGGGAAGGATCCGAGCGCCCACGCCGAGATCCGCGCGCTGCGCGAAGCATCCCGAACCCTCGGCAACTACCGACTGGACGGCTGCTCGCTCTACGTGACCCTGGAGCCCTGCGCCATGTGCGCGGGCGCCATCATGCACGCGCGGATCACGAGGCTCGTCTACGGCGCCGCCGACCCCAAGACCGGCGCCTGCGGCAGCGTCGTCGATCTTTTTTCGGAAGAGAAGCTCAACCACCACACTCAGGTAGAGCGCGGCGTTCTCGCGGCCGAAGCGGGCCGGCTGCTCTCGGAGTTTTTCGCTACGCGGCGCAATGCCGAGAATTGAAATCTCGATTCCGGAGCAGCGCCTCGCGCTCATCGAGAACGGGCGGGAAGTCCGGCGCTATGCCGTCTCGACCTCGCGCAACGGTCCGGGCGAGCGTCAGGGGAGCTTCTGCACTCCCCGGGGCAGGCACATCGTGCGGGCGAAAATCGGCGCGGGACAGTCCGTAAATACCGTTTTTGTCAGGCGCCGCCCGACCGGGGAGATCTGGACACCGGAGCTCGGCGAGCGCCTTCCGGGAAGAGACTGGATCCTCACGCGAATCCTGTGGCTCTCGGGCTGCGAGCGGGGCCGCAACCGCCTCGGGGAGGTGGACACCATGCGGCGCTACATCTACATCCACGGCAGCCCCGACTCCCTCCAGATGGGCAAGCCCGGCTCGATCGGCTGCATTCGCATGCGCAACGCGGACATCCTCGAGTTGTTCGATTCCGTCGCGCCCTATACGCCGGTCGAGATTTCTGGTTAGCGCCGGTCGATGGCTTGCGTCGATCGGCTGGCGATTGGGGTAAG
>WNGH01005760.1_pt1 | contig 32729 bp, 34 predicted proteins | sample 5400631 | NCBI WGS metagenome assembly WNGH01 (sample SAMN13153373, study PRJNA577476) | soil metagenome | isolation source: 115 cm soil or saprolite under Garry oak tree replicate 1 | place: USA:California | collected 2016-06-15
CCTTGATGCCCCGGTCAAGCGGATGGGGGCAATGGATGTCCCTGTACCTTTTTCGCCGGTGCTGGAAGATCAAACCGTTCCTACAGCGAAATCTGTGGCAGAGTTGGCCAAAACGTTATGTGGTCGAGCCTGAACAATTCTATACTTAGAGGAGGCGAAGCATGGCAATAAAAACCTATGGCCTGATGGGTGTAGACTGGGAAGAACGAGTCAACTTTGAGCGCTTACGTACAGAACGCCTGGCCCGGATTAAGAAGTTGCTCAAGGCATCCGAGCTAGGAGCCTTGCTCTGCTTCGATATGAACAACGTGCGCTACATCACGGCCACGCATATCGGCACCTGGGCCATGGACAAACTGGCGCGTTTCACGCTGCTCGCGCAGGATGCTGAGCCAATCATGTGGGACTTCGGCTCGGCAGCGCGGCACCACCAGCTCTATTGCCCGTGGCTGGATGAGCGGTCTCGCGCCGGTATTTCTACCCTGCATCAAAGTGGTGGACGGCCAGCAGTTGATGCAGCAAGCACGCGTGATCAAGACCCAGGATGAGATCACCCTGCTCAGTACAGCCTGCATGATGGTAGATGCCGCCTACGATGAACTGTACCGCGCCATGAAACCTGGCATACGCGAGAATGAGTGCGTCGGCCTGGTAAGCAAAGTATTGTATGACCTGGGCTCAGAACACGTGGAAGGTGTCAATGCCATTTCTGGCGAGCGCTGCAGTCCCCATCCGCACGTCTTCAGCGACCGGGCATTACGCCCAGGAGATCCCGCTTACTTCGATATTCTGCATAGTTATAATGGCTATCGCACCTGTTACTACCGCACATTCGCCATCGGGAGCGCCTCGCAGGCGATGGTGGATGCCTATAAGCGCTGTCGCTATATCCTGGACATCGCCATCAATGCGATTAAGCCGGGGGTTACAACTACTGAAGTGGTGAAGCTGTGGCCGAAGGCAGAGGAGTTTGGTTTCCCGAACGAAGAAGCTGCCTTCGCACTCCAATACGGGCACGGTGTGGGGCTCGCTATCTGGGAGAAGCCGATCTTCAGCCGGCTGGTTTCGCTTGAGTATCCGGAGGTAATCGAGGAAGGCATGGTCTTCGCCCTCGAGACGTTCTGGCCTGCATCCGACGGCTGGTCAGCGGCGCGCATCGAGGAACAGCTTGTGGTAACGAAGGATGGCTGCGAGGTTATCACACGCTTTCCTGCCGAGGAATTGATGATCGCGGGGGTGCGTTATTACACTGCTACAGGGCCATTGTCTACAACGCGTGAAACGCAGTCCCATTTGAATGTTCTTCCCAATGGTCACCAACCAGCGCCTATGGAAGCTGGCGCAATAGGGACAAGTCGCTAAATGCAAAGATGAGAGGGCGCCCACAATACAGGAGACCCACAATGGCTACGAATGTCATCTTACCCGCCCTGGGTATGGCCCAGGAAACGGGAAAAGTAGTACGCTGGCTTAAAGCTGAAGGCGAGCAGGTGATGAAAGGTGACCCGCTGGCGGAGATCGAAACTGATAAGGCCACGGTTGAACTTGAGGCACCGGCCACCGGCGTGCTTGCCAACGTGACTGCCGCCGGCGACGAAGATATCCCGGTGGGGCAGGTGATTGCCATGATCGTGGCGCCAGGTGAGTCGCCACAGCCGCAAGGGCGGGGACTGCGAAATGTAGGGGCGGGGCTTGCCCCCGCCCGCGAAGGCGCGATGGTTCAAGCCTCTACAGATGGGCATGAGGCGCCGCGTACGGGAGCGCATATATCCAGGACCAGAAAAAGGACACTCCGGACGTGCTCAATGAATTGGCACTCTACAGCCAGCCTCGCCTGCCAGCCGCTTCGCCTAAGGCGCGACGGCTGGCAGGCGAACAGGGCAAAGATATCACAGCCATTAGGGGAAGTGGGCCAGCAGGAGCTGTCCTGGCCGCGGATGTTCTGGCGGCAGGGCGACCGCAAGGGTCGCCCCTACATGTAGGGGCGGGGCTTGCCCCCGCCCGCGAGGACTCTCAGGCAACAATTGCCGGAGAATTGCCCCTGAGTAATATCTGGCGCATTATGGCCGAGCGCACCACCCAGAGCTGGACGAGTGTACCACACTTTTATCTTGTGCGCGAGGTCAATGCAGGTCGACTCATTGCATGGCGGGAGCAAACGCTGAAGCGGTCTGCGGCAAAAGTAACCTATACAGACCTGCTAGTAACAATCGTGGCGGCGGCGCTGCGCATGCACCCGCGCCTCAATGCTTCATGGAGCGAGGGCAAAGTAACCCTGAAGCAGGAGGTACACATCGGGTTAGCAGTAGCTGTGGAGGAAGGACTGGTGGTTCCGGTTATTCACCAGGCAGACAAGTTAAGCCTAGGCGAGATTGCCCAGCAGCGCGAGGAACTGGTGACGAAAGCCCAGGCCGGGAAACTCCGGCCACAAGATATAAGCGACGGCACTTTCACGATTAGCAACCTGGGCATGTACGGTGTAGATGCCTTCAATGCAATCATTAATCAACCACAGGTCGCTATTCTGGCTGTAGGTCGCATTGCTGAGCGCGTTGTGCCCATAAATAGTCAGCCAGCAGTACAGCCCATGGTGCTGCTGACTCTCTCTTGCGATCACCGGGCTGTAGATGGCGCTCGAGGGGCACAATTCCTGGATACGGTGGCAGCTCTCATAGAGGAACCACTAGGACTTTTAGGATAAATTACAAGGAGGTAGAAAGTTAAGCAAGCTGAGAAACGTATCATTGTGAGGATGTCCCTGTAGGTCTTAGATGCCTTGGTCGTATGTTAGCACGTCCTGTCTTACTAATCGGTAAAGTTCTATCTGCTGTTGTCGTTGTTCTGATGATCCTCGCGGGCTTAGGCGCTTGCGGCCAAACCACTGCCCCTACTAATACTCCAAACCAGAAGCCGATAAAGATCGGCTACTCAGTGTCCCTTGCGGGTGATTTCTCTGCCGATGGGAAAGCTCTCCAGATGGGGTATGAACTCTGGCGCGACGGGGTCAATAAGCGCGGTGGATTGCTTGGTCGCCAGGTCCAGCTGGTTTCTTATAACGATAACAGCGATCCCCAACAAGTCACGACCAACTACCAGAAGCTGATCGGCTCTGATCATGTCGATCTACTGCTGGGGCCGTTCTCCACGCTGTTGACCGTCCAGGCAGCACCGGTGGCCCAGCGCTTTGGGTACGCCTTAATCGAGGGTGCAGGCACCGGCCAGAAAGTCTTTAACAGCGGTTTTACAACACTTTTCGGTGCCTCTGCTCCGTCACAGGTCTATTTAGGAGCTTTTGCCCAGTATATGCTGGCGTTACCCCCGGACCAGCGCCCAAAAACGGTTGCTTACGCGACGGTAGACAACCCCTTTGCCATACCACAAGTCGACTATGCAAAAACAGTTTTCAGCAGTGGTGGGGTGCGGACTGTTTTCGATTTACCTCAGCCTTACCCTGAAGAGGCAACCGACGTTTCGGCAATTGCCAAACAGATCATTCATTCAAACGCAGACATCGTTGTTCTCGGTACGGTAGGCGTGACGGATTGCGTCTCCTTCATCAAAACCTTTAAGCAGCAGCACTACAATCCGAAGGCGATTGTTGCCACGTCCGGTCCTGACGAAGGGAAATCGTTTACCGATGCCGTCGGAGTTGATACTGCCGAAGGTATAATGACTCCGCAGGCAGGGTGGTATCCTGGGCTCAACACCTATCAGAACAGTCAATTCGTCAAAGACTACCTTGCTAAGTTCGGTGGCACGGACCAGGACATCAACTCGGGTACTGTTCAAGGGTACTCCGCTGCACAGGTATTGGAGCAGGCCGTCAATGCCATTCATAGTGTCGATAATGCCAAGCTCATACAGGAACTGCGCACCGGGTCGTTCAATAGCCTGCAAGGTCCCGTCAAATTCGATGAGAAGGGTCAAAATACCCAGGGTGTGCTTTTCCTGTTCCAGTGGCAGAATGCGAAGCTTATCCCCGTGTATCCAGCTAGCGATGCGCTGGCACAGCCGGAGTATCCTAAGAAGCAGTGGCCCGCCTGATCTCTTACTGTTCTGGAGAAGTCCGCTCGCTGCAGCAGGTATGACAACAATAGGTCTCTCATAAAACTTAGTGTAGAGGAAGAACGTCAGCCACACGTTCTTCCTTCACACGAGCCTGTGGAGGTTTTGCCGTGGCTCTGATCATCGATGCTCTTCTATCAGGGATATTGACAGGGGGAATCTATGCCCTCATGGCATCAGGATTGACCTTGATTTTTGGTGTGTTAGAGATCGTCAATGTAGCGCAAGGAATTCTTGTTATACTCGGTGCATATCTCAGCTTTGCTCTGAACCAGTATCTGCACATCGATATCTTTCTGGGTCTTCTCATAACGATGCCTGTCATGTTCGCACTCGGCCTCGGCATCGAATGGGCTTTCATACGCAGGCTCAGGCAGGACCAGAGCCGTATCATGTTGTCGGTGCTGGTGATGTTTGCTGTCGCACTGATCATCGAAGGTGTGTTGAACCTTATTTTCACTCCTGACCTGGTCACTCTGCATGCGAAGTATATTGACGCTTCCTGGCCGGTTGGCGGTTTTTATCTGCCCTATGTGTATGTCTTTTCATTTATTCTCAGTATGGTGCTGTTAGCCGGGCTCTACTTCCTCGTGTATCGTACCCAGTTTGGTTATAGCCTGCGCGCCTCGATGCAGAATCGCACTGCGGCGGAACTGATTGGTATTGATGTGAGGAAGGTATCGGCGATCACCTTTGCTGTCGGTGTTGCCTTGACAGCCGCTGGCGGCATGGCCTATGGCGCGACCAACCTGTTCAATGCGGCCAGTTCCTACGATCTCATCTCGCGCTTACTGGTCATCATTGTGCTTGGCGGGATGGGAAGTCTGCGCGGCGCCCTCTTCGCCTCTCTTGGTATGCTCATCATCAGTGATTTGACCACTGCCGTGTGGGGTTCGCAGTGGGCGAGTACGGTCTTCTTTGTGCTGCTCGTAGGTCTTCTAGTGTTCCGTCCCCAGGGCTTGTTGGGCCAGCTTGGAGGAAGAAAACAATGAAAAGAGTCAGAACGTTTGGATTGCTCGCATTACTCCTCCTGGCCATCGCGTTTCCCCTGTTGATTCCAGATCCAGGGTTCAACTCTATTGCAATCTTTACTCTGCTTTATGCAGCAGCGGTGACTGGCTGGAATCTCTTTTCGGGTTATTCCGGTTACATCTCCCTGGGCTATTCCGCTTTTACCGGCATTGGAGCCTATACCCTTGCGCTCATATGCGAGCACTGGCGGATACCAGGTGGGTATATACCATTTCTGCTGCTGCCTGTGGCTGGCCTGGTAACCGGCATCTTCGCGATCCCAATGGGCTGGGTTGCTTTGCGTACGCGGCGGGTGACGTTCGTTGTTGTGACTATCGCCATGATGTTTGTCTTGCAGGCGTTGGCTTTCAACCTCTCAGGTTTCACCAGCGGCTCGAGCGGGGTAATCTTTCCTATAACCATATGGAGCGGTTATTTCTACAACATACCTTACTACTACGTTTCCCTCGTTCTGTTACTGCTGGCTGTTGCCGTTTCGTGGTGGATACGCAACTCTAAATATGGGCTGGGCCTGCTGGCCATCCGTGATGATGAAGATCGTGCCCTGGGGCTGGGTGTGAGGACCTGGGCCTTCAAGCTGTCGGCTTATGTGATCTCGGCCTTTCTGGGAGGTATGGTGGGAGCCATGTTCGCCTATTACGGAGGGAGTACCTTCCCTGCCTCTGCTTTCGACCCCGTTGTGAATCTCTCTGTTGCCCTGATGGGTTTCCTGGGGGGAGTAGGTACCCTGGTCGGGCCTATCGTTGGAGCTTTCCTGTTGGAGCCTTTCCAACAATACCTGACTATCCAGTACGGCTCTCTTGGTCTAAATCTCATAATTTTAGGTTCGCTGCTACTACTCATAATCCTGGTGCTGCCGGGAGGGATTGTACCGGCGTTGCATAGAATATGGCTAAAACGGATGGCTATGCGCGGTGCGACCTCACCGGTCTCCTCCCATGCTATGGAGAAGGAAGAAGATGTGCTTCTGGAGAGTGCGGAGGGGAAAAGGAGCAATAGATGAGTGTGTTGTTAGAAGTAAAAAAAGTTTCCAAAGCCTATGGGGGTATTCGAGCCCTTGATACGTGTTCGATCACTGTTGAACGAGGTTCAATCACTGGCTTGATCGGTCCTAATGGTTCGGGTAAGACTACACTGTTTAATGTAATCACTGGTTACGAACACGTTGATGCCGGTGACATTCGCTTTGCAGAAGCGACCATCACGAACCAGCCTCCAGACAAGGTGTTCCAGTTAGGGATTGGCCGCACATTTCAACTAACGCGCATTTTCCCTCGCCTCACGGTGATGGAAAATATGCATGTGGCGGTACAACGTAAAGGGGCCAGGAGTTTGCTTAGCCGCTGGAGCTCGTCACACGAGCAGCGCCAGGCTTTAGAACTGCTGGACTTCGTAGGGATCAGTGGACTGAAGGATGTGCTCGGGGGCAATTTATCCTACGGACAAAAGAAGTTGCTTGAGTTTGCCTTTGTCCTTATTGCTGAACCGCAAGTGATTCTATTGGATGAGCCAGCGGGAGGCATCAACCCGACTATGATCAACTACCTGGCGGATCGCATCCGCACGCTGAACCAACGTGGTGTGACCTTTCTCGTAGTCGAGCACAATATGGAGTTTGTGATGGGCCTGTGTGGCATGGTGATGGTGATGCACCGCGGAGCAAAAATCGCCGAAGGGCCACCCGAAGCTGTGCGGAAAGATCCTGCGGTGCTAGAAGCCTATTTGGGAGATTAAGAGCATGTTTCTGAGGCTACACAATGTTTATGCCGGGTATGAGGGTGGCGACGTGCTCAAAGGTTTCGACCTTGTGATTGAGAAGGGAACGACGACTTGTATCGTCGGACCGAATGGAGCCGGAAAGTCAACCGTGCTACGGGTGCTGAGCGGCCTGTTGAAACCCCGACTGGGCGAGATTACCTTTAATGGACGCTCCATCGCCGGGCTGAGTCCGCGACAGATACTGGCGCTTGGAATTGTCCAGGTGCCACAGAGCCATAGCCTGTTTCCTGCCATGACGGTGCGGGAAAACGTCAGACTAGGGGGGTACATGTTGAATGATGCTGCACTAGCGCAGCGACGCCTGCACGAGGTGGAGGAGATGTTCCCGGTGGTTAAGGAGCGTGCCAAAGATAAGGCCGGGAACCTGTCCGGTGGTCAGCAGCGCCTCGTTGAATTTGCCCGCAGTCTGATGCTTGATCCGCTGCTGATTTTACTGGATGAACCTTCAATGGGCCTGGATCCAATGACGTTCAAGCAGGTGATTGAGACAGTGAGAGTTATGCAGAAAGTTGGTAGGACAATCGTGCTGGTTGAGCAAAATGTGCGCACGGGTTTGAGTTTGTCTACCCATGGCGTGGTGATGGAGGGCGGGAGCGTACGGCTGGAGGGATCGCATACCGATATCCTGAACAACCCCGAGATCGGCCACCTGTACCTGGGAGGAACGCTCTCGAGCGCGTGAGCCAGGGCGACGATGAGCAGGACACTCAAAGCGAGCCTAAAGGAACTCCTGAAAGGACGAGTACATGGCGAGAGATGAACTTGTACAGAGCGCGATTGACAACTGGGCCCCAAGGTTCATTGCCAATGGCGTGGACGCTAATGACTTTCAGCGCGTCACAAATAGCGTAGAACGTTGGGACGACTGGTGTCAGAAGTGGTCCGAGTGCGGGGCCATGCATGAGCAGATGGGGGAGAAGGCAGAGGCAGAAGAGCATTACGAATCGACGGCAAGCCATTATTTTCACGCGGCAATCTCGTACCACTTCGGGAAGTACTTGTTTGTACGTAAGCCGCACGAACTGCGCGCAGCGCACGAACATACAGTGCATGCCTATCGAAAGGCGCTCCCCTTTTTTGATTTTCCAGGGGAGCGCGTGGCCATTCCCTACGAGCGAGGCACCACGATGTACGGAGTTCTAAGAAAGCCATGGCACACACCTAAGCCTGCAGTAGTCATCCTTGTGCCTGGACTGGATTCGGTGAAAGAAGAACTGCACAATTACGGCGACGATTTCCTGAGACGCGGTATGGCAGTGCTGGCCATTGACGGCCCTGGGCAGGGGGAAATGGAGTTCGAGTATCCAATGCGCTTTGACTACGAGATTCCCATCAAGCATGCCATCGATTACCTTGAGAGCAGGCCAGATGTGGACGCCGGCCGCGTGGGTCTGATGGGCGTCAGTCTCGGTGGATATTATGTGGTACGAGCAGCGGCTTTCGAGCGTAGGGTGAAGGCAACCATCTCTAACGGTGGTCCGTACAGCCCGGTTGATGGCTTCGAGCAGCGACCCCTGATAAGCCGCGAAACGTACATTTACCGCAACAAAGCGGCTAACCAGGAGGATGCCCTCAACAAGCTGAAGCAATTCGACCTGCAGGGCGTGGCGGAGAAAGTAAAGTGTCCACTACTGGTTATCGTGGGCCGTCGCGACAGACTAGTGCCGCCGGAACAAGGGGTGCGCATAGCGACCGAGGCAGGCAGCAAGGCAGAACTATGGCTGTTCGAGGATGGCAACCACGTCTGCAACAATATTATTTACAAGCATCGACCACAGCAGGCCGATTGGATGCGCAGCAAGCTACATGAGGCTTCGGCTCATGCGCTCAGGATGACAGGACCGGTTGCGTTCCCTCGCGACTGGAGGCGAAGATGATGGATCAATTTGATATCGTTGTAGCCGGAGGCGGGCATAACAGCCTGGTTACAGCCGCTTACCTGGCAAAAGCAGGCTATTCTTGCCTGGTCCTCGAAGCCCGTCACATGATCGGCGGCAATACCATGACCGAGGAGTTGACACTCCCCGGCTTTCTCCACGACACCTGCTCAACCGCGCACGCTATTTTTATGGAAAGCCCTATCTGGCGCAATCAAGAACTGCCGTTAGCCGAGTATGGGCTGGAATACATACGGGTCGATCCCGCATCTCACGTGGTATTCCCGGATGGAACTTACATCACCCAGTGGATCGATATTGATCGCACCTGCGAAGAGCTATCCAGGTTCTCCCGAAAAGACGCCGCCACCTATCGCAAGATGATATCCGAATGGCGGAGCGTTGCACCAATCTTCAACAAACTGCGCTACACCCCCGCTGGCTGGGACCCTGCGATCACCGGAGAACTTGCAACGCATCCCCAGGGAGCGATCTGGATGCGCCGCCAGGCACTTTCAGCGTGGGAAATCATCGATGCCGCCTTTGAAGACTGGCATGTCAAGTCATGGATGTTGTGGTTCGCAGAGGGGACATTGCAACCCGCCGATCGACCCGGCACCGGGCTGCTCGCCTACTCGTTCGTTGCTGGGCGACAGCGCAGTGGCTGGGCTATTCCTAAAGGCGGCTCCGGAAGGCTTCCTCAAGCCCTGGGCCGCATCATCGAGGATCACGGTGGAACCCTTCTCACGAACAGGCAGGTGAGCCGGCTGATCCTGGAGGGAGGGCGATGTGTTGGTGTCGAGACTGAGACCGGCGAGCAGTTCTGCGCTCGCCATGCCGTTGTTTCCACCATTCACGTCAAGCACCTGGTGAATATGGCGCCCCCGGAAGCCTGGGGTGACGCTTTCTTGTATGGTGTGGAAACCTACAAAGCCGGTCGCACAATGTTCGTAACCCACTATGCTACTACGGAGCCTCCCAGGTTTGCCGTCGATGGGGGAACCCTGCCAGTAGTAGCGGCAGGGGTGGCCCAAACTGCCGAGCGTCAACTGCGCGTGGCGGAGGACTTCAATCATGGTATCGTGGCAAGCGATCAGCCAGTATTGCTTGTGCTAACGCCTTCTGTGGAAGATCCTTATCGTGTCCCTACAGGCAAGCATATAGTCAAGGTGATCAACTTCCAACCCTACTCATTACGTGAGGGACCTGAAAAGTGGGACGAGATCAAGGAGAGGGTGGCTGCTAACAACCTTGAGCAGCTGCGGCAGTACGCGCCCAATCTGAGCGATGACAAAATCCTCGCCAGCGAAATCCGCAGCCCTCTCGACCTTGAGCGCTATAACCGGCACAACTGGCATGGGAGCTGTCATGGTGGAGACCTTAGCCCGTCTCAAGCGGAAACACTGCGACCGGTCCCTGGCTACGCTGGGGTATTCGGGATTTTCCGCTGCCGCAAAAGAAGGATACACGGGTATGAACGTCCCATGCTGCCACTGGAACAGGTATGACAGCGCCAGTGTATTTTGGCCGCTTAGACCCGCCTGGGTCGCAGGATCAAACCTTACCGCTCCTTGAACGCTGTTGAATGTATCGCCAGAATGCAGTTCCCTGATCAGTGCGGCATTGTTGATGCTGCCAATTTTCGTGACTGCCTGCTGCACCACCTGCCCTACAGCGTACGCCTCTGCGATATCAGCATTGATAGCGTTAGCAGAACCCCCATACTGGGCGAGATAATCCTGAACCATCTGAGCGTTCTGGAAGTTGTTGGCTTCAGGATACCAGCCATTCGGAACGAATATCCCTTCTGTAGATTTGAGCCCGACAGCCTTGATAAAATCGGTACCTGCGTCAGGGCCGGCAGTGGCAATCAACGACACTGGATTGTAGCGCTGCTGCCTGAAAGTCTTTATGAACGCGGTAAGATCGGGGAGCAGAGTACCCAGGAGCACTACCTGTGCGCCGGAGGTAACCACCGCGTTGGCGAAAGGCGAGTAGTCCTTGGTCGTATCCGCCGGGTAGACGTGGTAATAGACGGTTTTGACACCGCCATTTTCCAGTAACTGCCTCGCCAGGTCCACCTGCGGCTGGGTAAAGGGGTCATCCTCGGTAGCATAAGCGGCTGTTTTAGGCCGCTCGTCTTGAGGCAGTGACAAGATATAGTACGCGAACGTAACCAGGTTGTTAGCAACCGGGAGAGAGACGTCGAAGATATTATTGAGTCCCCGGTTGAAGACGGAAGGGCCACCCCCTGATCCCTCCACCATCGCGTATCCATACTTGTTGGCGACAACTGATGCCGACTTTGTCAGTAGCGTAGAGAAAGGCCCAAATACCAGGTCGACGTGATCAACAGTAATCAACTGCTGGTAGTTGGCTGCGACTTTCGCCGGGTCGCTGTTGTCAGGAATAGCGACCAGTTGGACCGGGCGGCCCAGAAGGCCGCCATTCTTGTTGATAGTATCTGCCCAGAGCTGGTATCCCTGCTTCGTAGCTGGCCCGTCAGCGGAGAAGTCGCTCGAAGTAGAATACGAGAAGCCGATTTTTATTGGCTTCTGGTTTTGAAAGCCAGGCGTAGATTGCCCACAAGCGCTCAACCCTACAAGCGCCATAATGGCAATGCAAGCGATGTACGAAATATTCCTGATCCATGCGCTATAGTGTTCTGGCATATATGTTCTCCTTGAAATCCAGCCCTGACGCTGCGCTAACGCCCCCCTCGATAAATCGGGGGCTACATATGGCTAGTCCTGCGTACTCAACAGGGCTGCAATGAAGCTCCTCTGGCTCTGCTCCTGCTAATTCCTCTGACCTGATTGAAGAGACGTGCCCTGTCTACCATTCGGTTGATATGGTGCTACTGGATAAGGGGAGTAGGGTGGGGGCGGCCCGGCCGGAGGCAATGCGTTGTACGATCTTGCATCTTGAGGCTGAGCTGCTCCGGTAACGGTACGGAAAATACCGCTGACCGTCATCTGGTTATTCTGCTCGTTTTCTATAGGAGTAATATCGAACTGTGTAGGCGCGTAAAAGTTCTGGTCTTCTCGCAGCTTAAACGCCTCCACCGAAGCCCGTAACTGTTCTACCAGTCGTGCCAATCGCTCCATATTTTGCGATGCGTCTCGTGTACTGGTGCTGCTTTGCTCTGTCGTATCGGAGACGCCTTGCATAATTTGCACAATAGCCCCTGAAGACTGCAACTGCTGCGTTGTCATCAGGCTAATGTTTTCAATTTCTTCTGCCTCGTGATCAATGGCAGCGAAGATCGACCCCAGAGTGGCACCTGCTTCCTGTGTCAGTTTGGCGCCCACCGAGGTTTCATGTTCGGTATCCTGCATAGCGACTGCTACTGCACCTATATCTTCGCGGATACTGCGCACAATGCGAGCGACTGTGCTAGCCTCTTCTTTAGCTCGTTCTGCCAGGCGCCGGATATCGGCAGCAACGGCACCGAAGCCCTTGCCGTTCTCGCCTGCCATCGCGGCCTGGATTGCAGCATCTAGCGCCAGGCGATTCGTTTGATGGGCGATGTTAGAGATAGCAGTCAGGATCTCGTCGATCTCACGCGAACGGTCGCCGAGCAATTGCACTTTGCCTGCTGTATCCTGCACGTTTTCGTGGATACGTTCTATACCTTGAAGCGACTGATTCATCGATGCGCGTCCACTTTGCGCATTCAAACGCGTCTCACGCGCTATTTTATACAGAACCTGCGCCCGCTCAGCCACGTGGCGGCTTGAGCCAGCAATATGTTCGACGCCCGCGGTGGCATTAGCGATTTGCTGGAGCTGTATATCGCCATTTTCTACCAGTTGTGTCATATGGTCCAGAATCGTTACCGTTGAGTTTTCCACTTCGTGAGCGACCATTTTCACCCGCACTATCAAGCTGCTCAGTTCCTCTACCATGTAGTTGAAGGAGTCGGCCAGTACGCCCAGGGTGTCAACTGTCACTTCTGCCTGTACTCGCAGATCACCTTCACCTACGCCGCTCACTTCACTCACCAGTTTCTCTACCTGGGCTTGCAGGCTGTCGCGCTGGGCCTGAGTTTCCTGAATGAGGCGCACAATGTTATCCAGCATGTTATTCATGGAATTGGCCACCAGGTGGATTTCATCGCGACCCCTGATCCTGGCTCGTGCGCTGGTTTCACCCCTGGCTATACGCTTGGTGAGCGAGGTCAGTTGACCTAGCGGGCGAGTAATCGTGACGCTGATGATGTATCCAATGAAGAGCACTACTACTGTGGTGGCCAGAAACGCGATCACATCGTTAATCACAATTGGATTGACCTGTGAAGGTCCAACCGCAGTCACAACCTCGCCCATGTTCTCTGCTATGTTTACTACCCGCTGCCAACTGTTTCTGAGATCGGTAAACTCGGCATTAGCGTCAAACAGCTTCTTGTAAACTGCCGGGTAGAATGGTTTACCGGTTTTAGGCTGGAGTAGCGCCAGCTCTTGATCTTGCAGCTTCTTGTATGCCGGCCACTGGCGCTGCATCACAGTGTTGAGAACTGCCTGTTGATCGCTGATAATTGTGCTAGTGGGATCATCACTTAGTAAGATAGTGCGGATGTCGCTCATATTAGGCGAGGTGGCCAGCTCGAAATCTTGTTGATATTTCACCAGCGTCTGATCGAAGTCTGTTTCGCGAGCGAGTATATCATTGTTTATCAATTGTCCCGAGGCATTCATTGAGGGATCTTGTACACTTCCACCCAGGCTTGCAAAAACCTCAGCATGGCGTGCTTGCAGCAGGGCGTTCATGCGCTGCAGGTTTATTTGCTCTTCATAGGCAGTATTCTGGGCATTAAAGGCGGTTTTTACCGCCTGGCCACGTGCGGTCAACTGATTGACATAATTGGTGCCCAGGAGAACAATAACAATGCCTGGTACTATAGCCGCCAGAGCAAATGCTATTAGGAGACGGCGAAAGATAGGCATGTTGGTAATAGATCTGTACATATCCGCTCCAATCTCGCCTCAAATGGTGTTAACGCTTTATAATATCAGTGTTCTTGCACAATGATATACCGACATTCGCTGAGGGATACTCGTCCTCATTGGGGAAAAGAGAAAAGCCACATGGGCTCGCTGCATTACCCTCAAGGATGCAGATCCTCGTTGAGATGGTGGAATCCGATGAAATAACCCCAACATAGTGTACCGTACTTCGCTGCGAAATGAAACCTTTGGAAATATACATAACCCGATATTCCTATATATTGCATATACTGCATGGATATAAAGGACACTGCGTTCCCCTTGTAGGTGTCCACTTCAGCGGCTATACTATGCACAAAGAATAACACCGCATTGTGAAGGAACCGCGAAAATCATGAGTACTCGTACAGACGCGATCAATCGCACTTCTGTGGCTCAATGGCCTTTTCAAAAGGTGCTTATTGCGAACAGGGGTGAAATAGCTGTACGTGTGATTCGCGCGTGCCGCGAACTTGGGCTGAACAGTGTTGCAGTATACAGCGACGCAGACCGTAACGCGCTGCATGTACGTATGGCGGATGAAGCATACCATATCGGGCCATCCCAGGCCAGCCAGAGCTATTTACACATCCCGGCGCTGATCGACGTGGCTAAGCGCTCCGGCGCGCAGGCGGTCCACCCGGGCTATGGCTTTTTGTCGGAGAATGCCGCATTTGTAGAAGCATGCCAGGCGGCGGGGATTATTTTTGTTGGACCTTCGCCAGAAGCTCAACGTGCGATGGGGGAAAAAACTGCCGCCCGCCGTACGGCGCAGGCAGCGGGGGTACCGATTGTGCCAGGCGCGATGAGCGATGTAGAGGATGATGCCACTGCAATGGAGTTTGCCGGGCGATTGGGTTACCCTCTACTGCTCAAAGCTGCAGGCGGCGGAGGTGGCAAAGGCATTCGTTTTGTACGTGAGCCGAAGGACCTGCTCTCATTGCTCCGTACTGCACGGAGTGAGGCTAAGAGCGCATTCGGCGATAGTCGTGTGTATATGGAAAAGGCTATCACGCCTGCTCGTCATATAGAAGTTCAATTCATTGCCGATACATATGGCAATGTAGTCCATCTTGGTGAGCGTGAATGCAGTATTCAGCGCAGGCATCAAAAACTGGTCGAAGAGTCCCCATCACCCGTACTAACTCAAGAAGTGCGGGAACGGATCACTACAGCAACAGTGAATCTTGCACGGGCTATTCACTACGTCAATGCCGGTACGGCGGAATTTTTGCTGGGGCAGGATCACAACTTCTACTTTCTCGAGGTCAACGCGCGCCTCCAGGTTGAGCATCCTGTAACGGAATGGCGTACAGGCATCGATCTCGTACAGGAACAATTGCGTATTGCGGCCGGTTTGCCACTCTCCTTCATGCAAGAACAGGTGGAGTTCCGCGGAGCGGCGATTGAATGTCGCATCTCGGCGGAGGATCCGGAGAACCGTTTCCTGCCTGCAACGGGCACGGTACAAGGACTGCAGGAGCCATCCGGCCCGGGAGTGCGCGTCGATAGCGGAATGTATAGCGGCTTGCAGGTACCGCTCTTCTACGATCCACTGCTGGCCAAACTGATCGTATGGGGGCAGGACCGCCAGCAGGCCATCGCTCGTATGCGGCGGGCCCTTGCTGAATACCGGGTGATGGGGGTGCGTACGACTCTGCCTTTTGAGCGCTGGTTGATGGAGAATCCGCGCTTCGTTGCTGGCGATCTGTCCACCGATTTTATCGCGGAAGAGTGGGATACGCGGGCCAGAGGGGAAGAGACGGGCACAGCGGTGGCAGCTCTCCAGCAACTCTCCCCCGCCGTTGTGGGCGCCGTTGTGGGCAGCCTGTTGATGAGTGAGCAGGTGGAGGCCGAGAAGCTGCGACGACACCCGGCCACCGATGATCATGGAGAGACGAATCGCTGGCGCGACCTGGCAAGACGCGAGATGCTGCGCAGGATGTAACCAGCAGGCTCAAGCAAGCGTCTGGCTCCTGCTTATGTGTCGACTCGACGGCAGTGCGCTTAATTACCTCGGCCCGTCCATTCTCAGGGCGGCAAAGACCCGCTCAGGCGTCATCGGGAGCTGCGTCATACGCACGCCGACCGCGTCGCTGATGGCATTGGCGATGGCCGCGGCCACCGGGACCACGGGCGGCTCGCCCACCCCTTTGGCGCCAAACGGGCCAAGCTGGGACGGCACCTCAACCAGCAGCGGCGTGATCGCAGGCATGTCCTGGCTCTGCGGCAGCGCATAGTCCATCAGCGTCGAGGTGAGCAACTGCCCGTTCTCGTCGTAGATCATCCCCTCGTACAGCGCCCAGCCGATGCCCTGGACTACCCCACCGTGAATCTGGCCCTCCACCTCTGCCAGGTTAATGGCGCGACCAACGTCCTGCGCTGCAACGTAGTCGAGCACGCGCACCTCGCCCGTCTCAGGATCAACGGCGACCTTCGCCAGGTGCGCAGCGAACATCGGCGAAGAGACGCGATTGGCCGAGCGACCACGACCGTAGATTGGCTCGTAGGGAGCGCCAAAGCCCATCGAGTTCGCGGCGATCTGCTGCAACGTGACATGCTTCTCAGGCACCCCCTTGACCATCACCTTTCCGTCCCGCAGCTCCATGTCCCCGGCGGACGCCTCCAGCATCTCAGCCGCGATGGTGAAGACCTGGGTGCGCGCATCACGTGCTGCCGCCAGCACCGCTGACCCTACAGTGTAGGTTGTCTTGCTGCCGGCAGAGAGGCCGCTATAGGGCATAGAGTCGGTGCTATCATGTGTCACGCTCACGGCTGCGGCTGGCAGGCTCAACTCCTCCGCGGCGATCAGCACCAGCGAAGCGTCTGAGCCAGAAAGATCGACACTGCCCACCACCACGGTAAATGAGCCATCTTGCTCCAGCCGGCAGAGGGCTGCGGCAGGCTCCGTTCCACCTGGCCAGCCGCCGGCGGCCACGCCTATGCCAATCTTCCAACCCGTAGGTCTCCGATTTATCGAGGGACCCGATGCATCGCGCCCTTCCTCCGGCCCTTCCTGCCTGGCCTGCTCACGCTGTGCCCACAAGGGATGCTGCTGGATCTGCTCGAGACACTCCAGCAGGCCGATGCGCGGCCAACGGCCGCGCATGATATTCGGGTCACCCTCTGTGAGGGCATTGATCTGGCGGAAGCGGAGCGGGTCCATCCCAAGCTGCTGGCAGAGTTCCTGCACTGTCGATTCCAATGCAAAGTAGGCCTGCGGACCACTTGGAGCGCGATAGGCGCCGGTCCCAGGCTTGTTGGTCTGCACCACGTCGCAGCGGATGTCCAGGTTGGGACAGCGATAGATGCTGGCGAAATGGAAGCCGCTGAAGCCAGCAAGCGGATTGGGGTAGGCTCCCGCATCAAGAATCATCCTGACCCGGATGGCGGTGAGCGTGCCGTCCCTCTTCGCGCCTAATGTGACGGCGATCACCGTTTGTGGCGCGGGGTTACCGGCCAGGAGGTCTTCCTGACGTGTGTAGACCAATCGTACTGGTCTGCGCAGGCGGGACGCCACGGCTGCTGCCAGCGGCTCAAGCAGGGTCTCCTTCCCGCCAAATCCTCCACCGATGTGTACCGGCTCGACACGAATCTGTCGCTCAGGCATGTCGAGTGCCTGGGCAACTGCCGAGCGCACATTGAACAGCCCCTGCGTGCTGGACCAGAGCACCAGGTGATGGCCGGATGCACTTGGCGCGACGGTGACCGACTGGGGCTCCAAATAGGATTGATGGACCGGGTGGGTTCGATAGCTGCACTCGACCACTACCTCGGCCTCGCGCAGACCAACCTCGATATCACCCATCTTCAGAGGGGTTGTCTGAAGGACATTCTGCGAACGTTCCTCTGCCGCGACCGCTGCTGCTGCCTGCGGGAAGGCAGCGTGTCCACCTCGTGCGACTTCAGCCTCCCCGCGCGAGCGAGCCGGGGGCGAATCTGGCCGTATGGCGGCCTCAGGATCAATGACCACGAGCAGCGGTTCGTAGTCGACCTCCACGGCGGCGGCTCCATCCTCGGCGCTAGCCTCCGTCTCGCCGACCACAATGGCCACGGGATGCCCGCACCACAGCGCTTCTTGCTGTGCCAGTGGGGATTGCGCACGTGAGAGTGGATCTGCCTGGGCCATCCCCAGCGTTTCGGCGTTAAAAACAGCCACGACTCCTGGCACGGACAGGGCAGCCGACGTATCGATGTTCAAAATACGTGCATGGCCATACGGGCTGAGAACCAGGCACGCATACAGCATGCCTGGCACCGCCTGATCTCCTGCATAGCGCGCCCGCCCGGTCACTTTGTCAGGGCCATCCTGGCGGGGGAGAGATGTGCCAACCAGAACTGGTCGCGCTTGCTGTTGCGTTCCTTGCGTCATATGGGTAATTTCTCCTTGATTGAGGGTGGTGTGATCAGTGTAGCATACCGGAAAGAAGCTGTCGAGAGCGGGCTGAGGCAAATCCAGCCCCTACATGATGCCCAGGTCTATCTCTTGATCAAATTCACTATCGCTATGGATCCTCCAATCAGGGACGCGCCGGCAATCATCTGCCAGCTCAAATGTTCACCAAGCAGCGTTATCAGGGAGTCAGGTTATTTGAGAAGCTTTCTGCGCGGCTAGACTGCGACGAAAGGATGTGATAGGTCGGAACAAAGCCGAGGAGAATCGTCGGTTGACTGATACATCTGGCTCTTGACGGATAAAGATGAAGTTCTGCTGAAAGCTAGCGATACGGCGGTGTGTCGTGGTGCCAACCACCACTGGCAGAACCGTGCCACTGTGCCATGTGTGAGCCTGTTTGTCATCATCGATGCACAACCGCTGGAGTTCCCTTAAAGATCGTGGATGCGTCTTCCTACAGGATGTGCAATGAGGATGCCTAAGAACGCCTTTATGAGTCAACTGACAAGGATGAGAGAAGAGGAAAAATGCAAGCAGCCCTGACCCCAGCAGCGTCGGGAAGCCAAACAAGAGATCCTTGAGCAGATCAAGCAGGGAATGTCAGTGGAGCAAGCAAGAAGTGCGAGCCGAGTGCCGATCCATCGTGCAACCATTTACCGCCTGCTCAAACGAGCGCAGAACAACGAAGAAGGAAGCGTGCTCGATGGGCGGCATGGTCATGCCATCAAACTGCGAGGAGAAGTCCTCACGTTCTTGACTGAACACTGTCTGGTCAGCCCTGACGTGTCCAGTTTGGTGCTGCAAGGTGCGATCCAGAAGCGTTTCTCGCTCCCTGTGAGTATCAGTCAGCTCAACCGAGTCCGAGCGAGCCTGGGACTGACTCGCAAATCAAGAACGCGAGAAAAAAAAGCTCAAAAGCGTCGAAGTTGCGCCAGGATACAGCGAAGGTGCCGGTGGTTTGTTGCTCCTAGCCGCAGTCAGCGAGACAGGATTGCTGACACAATTGGAGAAGGCTCTGCCAACGGAAAAAGCTCCTCCCCGTCCCCCATTGGCGAACAGGTCAGCAGTGGTCCGGCAAAGACTCCTCCTCACATTGCTGTTTCTGGGAGCGGTAGGGCTGCACCGCACCTGGGATCTACGCGGTTACACCGGAGAGGGTCTGGCAAGGCTTTCCGGGCGCAAGCGAGCCTATGGCTATCGCTACACTGAAGGCTTTTTGTCACAGATAGCCTCTGCTGGTGGAGCAGAAAGCTTGACAGATGCCCTGGCGAGGTGGACGACTGATCTCTGGCATCCAGAAACCGAAGATCCTGAGAGACCTCAGTCTCTGACTTGTTACATAGATGGGCATCGCAAGCCTGTCTACAGCGATGTGCTTCTCCCCCGAGGGTTGATCGGACGCCTGGGGACAGTCCTGGGCTGTCGTGCTCTGGTGCTGTTGCACGATGAGCAGGGACACCCACTGCTGGCAACAACCCATCGTGGAGACCAGCATTTGATGGTGGGATTGCCCTCGATCATCGCACGTTTTGAACGCAACGAGGAGAGCATACAGGTCAAGCGGATCATTGTGGATCGAGAAGGCATGGCGACGGAGTTCCTGGCCTGTCTACACGCCGAGGGACGAACCGTCGTCACGATCTTACAGACCAATCAATATCAGGATCTCACCTCGTTCTGCCACGTGGGAACCTTTCTTCCCCTGAGTACTGACGCCAAAGGCCACATCATCCGAGAAGTCGCCCCTGCTCGTATCACCTTACCCCGCCCTGATCACCCTAGTGAGCAGCTTGACTTGCAGGTAGCATGATCCGCGATCAGCGTCGGTTGGTTCCTGTGGTGCCTGGTGAAGAGGATGCAGCGTTGCCGTCGCGCTGGGACGCAGATCTCCCACGAAATGAACGGGCGTGGTGGCAAGAGGGCTGGCAAGCGACTGCTGCTCCGGTCAAAGAGATGACGGCAAAGCTCATCCCGATCGTAACCACTGCCCAGACCATTGATGCTGTCGAACTCGCTCAGACGTACATTCACCGTTGGCCCGCACAAGAAAATGTCATCAAAGATTACTTGCTGCCTCTGGGGTTGGACACCAACCACGGTTTCGCCAAAATGGCAGTAGAAAACTCGGAGGTAGCTAAGCGACGAATCCATCTAGTATTACAACGAGACTTTGTGGTAGACTGAAAGGAAGTCTGTTCCTGGAGGTGGAACCCGATGTCTCTTGTGATCGATGTAAGCGCAGACCAGCCACCTACTACGGGCCGGCTGGCTGTGCAGGAATTGACCAGGGATGTGGTGGCTTCCCTGGCCGAAGAACTGGTTGCCTACCACCAGCACTTTGCTCCGTTGTTCTATCGACGCGAACAGCGCGACTGGGCGGCGGTCTATCTGCGCGGACTGCTCACGGCTGATGTTCCCCGTAAGAATGTGGAAGCGATGGCCCTGCGCCTGTTGGGGGTGGGACCATATGCGGAGCGGGAGGTGCGCGCCCTTCAGCAGTTCATTGGGGAAGGCGCCTGGGATGATGACGCCCTGTTGGCCGAACACCAGCGCTTAGTGAACGAGACGCTGAGTGAGGAGGATGGCGTGCTCATCGTCGATGGCTCGGACTTTCCTAAACATGGACAGCATTCGGCGGGAGTCGCGCCTCAGTGGTGCGGACACACCGGCAAGAAGGATAATTGCCAGGCGGGGGTCTTCCTGGGCTATGCCAGCCGCAAGGGCGCGACCTTACTGGACCGGCGTCTCTACCTGCCTGAATCCTGGTTTGGTGAGGATCACCGGACCCTGTGGCAGGACTGCCGGATTCCCGAAGGCATCTGCTTTCAGACCAAACATGAGTTGGCAGCTCAGTTGGTCGAGGGAGTCATGCAAGCCGGGCAGCTGCGAGCGCGCTGGGTGGTCTGCGACGAGGGGTATGGCGACTCGCCCGCGTTCTTGGAGAGGCTGGGTTGTGGTATCTGGCAGAGGTGCCGCGAGATACCAAGGTTTGGCCATTGGTGGAAACCGATGGGCAAACGGATCGCCCACGTCCGAGCAGCTGGGTGCCGCCCCAGACGCGCTCGCGCAAAGGACCTGCCCCCCGACGGGAGCGGCTGCATCCCTCGAGCCCGGCCAAAGTGACGGTGGAGGAGCTGGCTCGGCAGTGGCCCTCTTCCGCCTGGCAGCGCTTTCGGCTGCTAGAGGGGCACAAAGGCCCGCTGGTCGCCGATTTCCTCGTGCTGCGCGCCGTGCTGCCTCGTGATCGCCTGCCTGGCCCGGAGGTCTGGGTGGTGATCCGGCGGAAAGTCAGCGGTGAAGCCTCGGAGCCGGAATGGAAGTTCTACGTGAGCAACGCTCCTCTCGAGACGCCACTTCCCACGTTTGTGCGCGTAAGTGGAATGCGCTGGCCGATCGAAACGTGTTTTGCCGAGTGCAAGGGGGAACTGGGCATGGATCAGTACGAACTGCGCTTCTGGCGCGGGTGGCACCATCACATGACGCTCGTCATGCTGGCTCATCACTTCCTCGTCCGGTGGCAGCAGAAGCTGGCGCTGAGAGAGGGGGCTCTTGCGCCCCACGACGACCCGCCCCTTGCCCACGCCCGATGAGGTCCCCAGCCTGGACGCGCACCTCTCTCTGCCGCTCAGCGTCGCGCAGGTGCGCTTGCTCTTGCAGGTGGTGCTGCCGCAGCCCGTGCTCGATCTGCCTGCGGTGTTGGATCTGATCGCTTATCAGCAGCGACACAAGTACGCTGCCTATTGCTCCCATCGCAAGCGACTCCTTGCCCAGTTGCAGGGATTGCGCTGGTAAAGTCTCGTTGTAATACTAGAGCAACGTTTAAGTCGCTTGAAGCAATGGGCGCAAAGTGCAGGCAAACGAGAAGCACAAGCCAGCAAACGACGGGAGCGATTGCGCAAAGAGTACAAAAGTCGCAGTGATGAGCTGTACCGAGAGCTAGGTTTGTACCAGGCAACACTGGAACTGCAGGGAATGGCAGATTACGTCTTGCGACGGCAAATCAAGGAGCGCCAAGCCGCCGTTGAAGCGGAACTGGAGCCGATCCGTGCCAAAGAGTGGCGTGCCTATGAGCAGTGTAACAGCGAGTTCCGTAAACAGGAACGCTACTGTAAAGAGCAACGAGACGTGCTCCGGGCGTTGGAAGATCTCGAAGCCAAAGAGCGAACCATGTATGAGCTGGATCATCGGAAGGACCAGGTGATGACGGTCTGTAAGGTTGCTTTGGCAAATCTGGCGATGTGGACCCGTGACCAGTACTTTCCTCCCTCCTATGCTCATGCGACGTGGCGGCGTTTGCTCCCGTTCTTTCAACTTCCCGGCACGATCACGCGCGATGCCACCACGATCCAGGTGCAACTATCTCCTTTAACGACCGCGCGCTCAATCGCGATTTGGCACTGCTGTGTGAACGGGTCAATCAGGCTTCGCCTCGGCTTCCCGATGGACGCCTGCTCTCTTTCACCATCCGTTCTACCTGTTGCATTCTTCCTGCGCAGAAGCATCACCAAATACCGTGACTCCCTGATGATGCGCGTGGTCGTTGCTATTTTATGGAGGGTCCCAAGTAAAGATCATAGGAGGCCAGCTAGAGCTGCTGACCTCCACCTGCCAACAGAAACATGGGTTTTGCCTGAACAGGATTATCGCTTTTGCACGCGGATGTCGCCGTTATCAGTTATTAGCATGATACTCGCGTGAGGAGCGCTGCCGACCGCTGAGGCGGAGAAATCGTTCTGAATACCCCCCGTATCTGTAGCAGTTGTCAACTGGAAAGACGATTTGGCTGGCAGGTTCAGTGTAATATTGCCGTTGGAAGTCTCCATTCGATAAGTCCCGTGCGGATCGAGGGTCCCGCTGAACTGGATATCACCGTTGTCGGTTTGGAAGTGATCTTGCCCCAAAATCTGAGTCTCGTTCAGGGTAATACTGCCTGCATTGGTGGAGAGGTTCATTGTTCCTACAGCATGATCGATACCGATATCTCCACTGGCGGTATGCGCGCGCACAGGCCCATGCTCATTAGTGATAGTAATACCTCCAGAACTGGTTTGCAGATCCAGCGATGCGTTGACATTGTCCAGGTGCAGGTTGCCACTATCGATAGTGGTGTCGATCTGTCCATCAATGCCGCTTAGATTGACATCAGTAGAGTTGCCGTATACAGCGAGATCGATGCTTGAAGGGACAGTGATATCGAGGTCAATTCCACGGCTTGCGAACGCCACACCCCAGCTCTCACTGGCGGTAATCGTAAGCGTTTTGTCCTGCTGCATATAGCGAACCTGCAGGTCATTGAGATCGCTGCCGAGCCCGTAGGCGTATTCGGTGGCTCGCACGATAACCTGGCTGGTGTTGCTAGCATGGATGCGAACGGAACCGCTATTCTCATTGACTACCAGGGAGCCGTGCCCATTGAGCGAGAAAGCCCGCGTGGGAAGCGTTTTGTGCAAGGCACTGATCGGAATGCCGCCGGTCAGTCCGGCGATGCCAGCCGCTAAGGCAAGTGCGAGTGCGCAGAACAGAACCGTGCGCCAGGGAGCACGCTTGCGTGGCCGTGGCTGCCATTCAGCATGAGAGGGATATGCGCTGCTATATGCTCGCGCCTGCTCACGCGGGTCGGTATTCAGCGCACGATCGTTTGTAGACGTTTGTGGTGTATCTATGTTTTGCTGCATAGGTATGAACCCTTTCTCATTTCCCATTGTATTCTGTGTAAACCGGCTGCTCTTCCTTGACGCCGGAAGCCGCATTGCTCGCAGGCGGTTGGGCTATAACGTAGGCAACACCGGGGCCTAGCAGTGCATGTGCCAGTTCTCCCGAAGCGCGCGCAAGGCTGTTAAGCAGGGCGCAGGTGAACAACCACAGGACGATACCAACCGGGACGCCGATGAATGACCTGGTGAACATCACAAGATCAAATGACCCATGAATTTCGATGTAGCCAGGGATCAACGTTCCATCGGATGAGATCCCATTTTTAAGCAGGATGACGTTCACCAGTAAGCTGACCAGATACCCCAGCGGGAAGAGGACGAGAGCCGCGGAAGCAACCGACAGGGTCAAGGTCAGGACAAAGCTGAGGATGCCTAACGGCAATTTCAGGAGCATGTAGATCGTGCTGGTCCACGTATAAGGATCGCTCAGCATGCGCCCAAAACGCCGCAGAAAGCCCAGGCGAGGCTCAGGCGGGGTCGGTAACCGATAAGGCACGGGTAGATGGAGCAGACTGCTCACCATGCGTCGCTCCCCTTCCGCCATGCAGCGAATGATGAAAAGCGTGGCGAACAGAATCGGCAGGCCGACCCAGATTACCAGCGTGCCTAAGCCGACCGCAAGGCCGATGACGGCGATCAGAAAGTAGATCAGCCCGAGTGGAAACGAGAGCAAGAGAAAAATGATATTGCCTCGAGTTGAGCTGGCCACCTGAGGGAAAACAGCTCTGGTCAGGCGTGCATTGATTTGATTTTCCATGATTTTCTTCCTCACATTGTTTACTAAAGGAGCACTGACTGTTATGCTATGAGCATGGCTGCCAGATATGGCAAAATTATCTCCTCTTTGTACCGGAATTGTGGCGATAGCCAGCCTTTTTTGAGACACTTTTGGGACATCTATGCGTTACTGTATGGATAGATAGCAATTTCAACATCGAGCCAGGACGGCCTTTCTCAAAGGGAAGCGAAATGAACAATGCTTTGCCAGCTCCAACCTCCCGACGCCGGGTGAGCGTGGCCCGGGAGATACAATCCTATAAAAATATTGGCTATCTGCTCTGCTCTTTTTTTCTGGGCCTTTTCTACTTTGTGCTGCTAGTACCCGGTATTTGCCTGGGAATAGGAACGCTGATCATCTGGCTGGGTGTGCCAATTCTTTTCGCGGTCGTGTGGCTCTGGTGGCAATTTGCCGCCTTTGAGCGTTCTCTGGCGATAAGCTGGCTGGGTGTGGTCATTGCTCCTATGACTATTGCTCCCCCCAGGTCCAGAGGCTGGTGGCAACCTTTTCAGGAGCGTTTAAGCAATGCCATGACCTGGAAGACGCTGGCGTACCTGCTGCTGAAGTTTCCGCTCGGCATCTGTTCATTTGTCATGACGCTGATTCTGCTCGTACTCGGTATTGGCATCACTGCTGTCTCACTTGTACTGGGTTTTCTCACGGCCCCTTTCTACGCACTCATTGTGTCGCTCCGAGAAGTGCCTGATCCAAAGAGACGCCTGCAAGGCTATCTCTTGCTTGCGCTGGCTGGGTTCGGTTCGAACCTGCTCATTCTCCACCTGCTCAATGGTCTCGCCTTTGTCGCCGGACAACTGGCGCGCGGGCTGCTTGGCATGAGCGACACGTCTTTGCGTTTGGAGGAGGCAAAGGCACAAGCAGAGCAGGAGCGCATGCGAGCCGAGCAGGCCGAACTGAGGCGACGGGAACTGGTTGTCAATGTCTCGCATGAGTTACGCGCCCCTGTCGCCAGTGTCTCCGGTCACCTGGAGTCACTTCTGCTCTCCACGGAAAAAGGCACGAAGGCTCCCACGCCTGCCCTGCTGTACAGCTATCTCAGCATTGCTTACCAGGAAGCAAGACGCCTGGGCATGCTGGTTGATGATCTGCTCTCGCTGGCCAGGATGGAGTCACACGAACTGCAACTGAATATGAGGGAGGTCGCGGCGAGCGAGGTCGTTGAAGAGGTCTATCAAACGCTTGCGTCGCTTGCACAGCGCGAACGACAGGTGACCCTGGTGCGGGGAGTTCAGCCCAACCTTCCTCCGGTACTGGCGGATCACCAGCGTCTCGTCCAGGTGCTCACCAACCTCGCGCGTAACGCGATTACCTCTACACCGTCGGGCGGGATCGTTTCACTCAGCCTGGAGTCAGCGGATCAGCAGCACCTGGCACTGATCATCGAGGATAACGGTGTTGGGATTCCTGCCGATGAACTGCCCAGGATTTTTGATCGTCTCTATCGGACCGACGCCTCGCGTTCACGCGCCACCGGGGGCTTTGGGCTTGGCCTGGCAATTGTCCACGATCTGGTGACTGCCATGGGGGGATCCATTCGTGTCGAGAGCGCGGTAGGCCAGGGTAGCCGTTTCTCTGTGCTGCTGCGCTGCAGCCCCTCGCTGTGATCTTCTCCCCAATCCCTGTTATGGTAGAATATGACTGGTACTCATACAGATGCCGGGTGTTCTCTCTCTACTAGAGAGTTTTGCCCGAGAGGAGGAAGTTACCGCGGTGACGATGATCCTTATCGTGGAAGATGATAGAGCGCTTTGTGATCTCTTGCGCTCCCATCTCGAAGGGGATGGCTATCAAGTCATTCAAGCGTTCGACGGCCCTGCGGCCCTGGTTGCGGCTGAACTGCATCATCCCCAATTAATCCTGTTGGACTGGATGCTTCCTGGTATGGATGGGCTGGCGGTTTGTCGGCGCCTGCGGCGGCACTCTCTCACGCCGATTATCATGCTTACCGCACGCACCGAGGAAGTAGACCAGATTCTCGGCCTTGAGGTCGGGGCTGATGACTACATTGCCAAACCGTTTAGTATCCGCCAGGTGCTGGCGCGCGTACGTGCCACGTTGCGCCGTGTCGAATTGGATATCCAGCAGAAGCCAGCGACAGAAGCGCTCTCTCGTCAAGCACCGCAAGTGTTGCCCCCCACACCCGATACCCCTGCACCCATCGTGCGCGGTCCCCTCCATATCACTCCTGTTGAGCGCCTGGTGCGGCTCGACGGCCAGGAGGTCGACCTGACTCCCAAAGAGTATGATCTGCTGGTACTCCTAGCCTCACATCCGGGCTGGGTCTTCAAACGGGAAATACTCTTGCAACAGGTCTGGGGAGACAGCTATGATGGCTTCGATCGTACGATCGACAATCACGTGACGCGCCTGCGCAAAAAACTGGGCGCGCTTGGCGAAAAAATCGAGACTGTCTGGGGCGTCGGCTATCGCTTCAAAGCAGGCTAAAGGATAGAGGATCAGGCAGAGAGCTTCATCGGGGCTCTCTGCAGGCTGGATCAATAGACTATTCCGATTTTTGTTTCCAATTATGGGCAACTCTCAGGTTTCGCATGCCAAGGACGATTCCTCTGACCAGGCATACCCGTGTGCTGGCTACTTAGAATATCCGTTCAGTAATACCGATGAATTTGTGAATGGATATTCTAAGTAGCCAGCACAACCTTCACGAGCGAAAAGTACCGCCATTGTCAGCCCAATGCCACTTCCTGCGCCAGTGATCAGGGCACCCTTGCCCTTGAGTCTCTCTGCCATTTTTCCTCACCTTTCTGCATCACTTCTTGTTTGAATAGTCCAACTTCTTCAATGGTGGTATCTGTAAATTACAAAATTGCATGTCGTAATTTCTTGATAATTGTGTGTAGTATCAGGTATACTCTCAGAGAGAACGTCATCCTTACTCTCGTCTGCAAGAGGAAGGCCGTCTGTTATGGCACCGGCACCAGCACCACTGACAGCTCTCTCCGAGGTGCAACGAACACAGGCACTCGAACGCTTTACGATTATCCGTCCGGCTCTGGAAAAGGAAATCACGCAAGCGGAGGTAGCGCGTACTCAGCAGATCTCGCTGCGAACGGTCCAACGCTGGATCAAGAACTATCGTGAGCAGGGATTAGCTGGCCTAGCAGACGCTGTACGAGCAGACAAAGGAGCCTCTCGCAAGCTCCCTCCAACCGCCATCCATCTGGTCGAGGGACTTGCTCTGCAAACTCCACCGCGTTCAGCTGCCTCCATTCATCGCCAGGTGGTGAGCATTGCCCAGGAACAAGGATGGAAGCCTCCAGTTATGGGCGGGTCCGTCAAATCATCAAGAACCTTGATCCCGCGCTGCTGACCATGGCGCACCAGGGAGCGGCTGCCTACCGTGAAGAGTTTGATCTGCTCTATCGGCGAGAGTCGACCCACTCCAATGCTATGTGGCAAGCGGATCATTGTGAGCTTCCCATCCTTTCTGCTTGATGAAGCTGGCAAGCCGGACAAGCCCTGGCTCACCGCCATCGAAGATGATTACGGTAGAATGATCGTCGGCTATCGACTCAGTTTTCAAACCTCCACTACGTTGACTACTGCACTGGCACTTCGTCAAGCCATTTGTCGCAAAGAAGATCCTCGCTGGCATGCCTATGGCATGCCAACGGTCTTCTACAGTGATCACGGCTCCAATTTTACGAGCAAACACATGGAACAAGTCGCCGCAGACTTGCCCATGGAGTTGATCTTCTCGCAAGTGAGCATTCCTCGCGGTCGCGGCAAAGTCGAGCGCTTTTTCCGAAGTGTCGAGCAGTTACTGTTGCAAGATCTGCCAGGCTCTGCTCCAGAAGGATCGACTGGAGTGAAGGCGACGCTGACATTGCCGGTCTTTGAACAACACTTTCGGACCTGGCTGCTGGAAGACTATCATCAACGGATCCACGTCGAAACATCGTGCCGTTGTCCGAGGAGGAGACGCGCTTTTTTCTCGAGCAACGCTGGAGTCACCGGGTCTCCGCCCACTCCAATGATTTTACGGATCAGGAGGCGGTTACGGCCATCATTCGCATCACACAAGGCAACATGCGTTTGATTGATCGCCTGATGATGCAGGTTGAACGGGTACTCGTCGCCAACCAGCTGACGGTGGTGACCAAAGAAGTCGTGGAGACCGCACGCAAGAATCTCATCATTGGATTCGAATGAGCTGTCTCGAAACCGTTCGTTTGCTGAAACTGGAGCCCAGACCAGATGGCAAAACGCAGATGCGCTCGCGTGAGGCTTCCCGAAGAAAGCCCCACGCGAGGAGGCCGAGGCAGGACTCAACCAGAGGAATGCCCCTGCCCCAGTCGGTCACCTTGGGACCATTCCACTGGCTGAACTCGCGCGCTCGAGGTGTACGCAGATCCCTCCCGAAGAGGAACCGAAGACACCGACGCTTTATCAGAAAGAGGCACGTTTTTCTGCTTTTTACCCTCCCTGCTCTGACCCTGTTGCTCATTCCGAAGGAACTGAAGATCAAGGCAGCAGCAGGCCCCAGTAGAGTGCCCACAGCACGAACAGCGCCCCACCAGCCAGCAAGAGGCCGAGCCGTCGCCGCTCACCGAGGCTCACCGAGTTTCCTGCCCGACGCCAGGCCACTGCCGTCGCAACCTCCGCACCGACGGTGACGAGAGCCAGCATTTGCAGGAGCAGCCACAGCAGCGGCCTCCCGGCGAGCACTGGATCGGGCACCACTTCCCGCCCACTCATCCCAACGCCGATCAACAGAGATAGCATGTACACGAAGAAGCAGAGGACCGCCGTTACGCCTGTGCCGGAGAGCAGCCGGGCCGGGGTACCGACGACTGCATGCAGAGAGCGACCGCGCAGCCGTCGCAGCAGGGCCACCAGCGGGTATCCAGCAAACGCCGTGAGGAGCAGTAAGAATGCGACGAGCTGCACCCAAGCTGACTCCCACCACGACAAGGGGGGCACCGGCACGCTGAGCCAGTCCTGCTGCGGCGGGACTGGAGCGTCGGCCTGAGGCAGCCGTCCACTCGTCACTGCCTGGACCCAGGAGCCGACGAACTCGGCGTATCCGGGGGCAAGTTCCGGGAGCGAGGTCACCCCACCGTCTGGGCTCTGATGGATGTCGTGACTTGCGCCGGGGAAGAAGCGGAAGGTGTAGTGCGTATTGCCGCCTTGCTGCAGGGCCTGGGCGAACAGCGGGGGGTTCTGCCCAGGGGGAGTCGACTGATCATCGCTTCCCCACATGCCTAGCAGCGGTTGCCGGACGTGCTGCAGGACAGCTACAGCGTCGTAGTAGGCTTCCGGGTATATCCCGACATTGGCCACCAGGCGAAACAGAGTGGGTTCAGCGTGGGTGATCAGCGATCCTGATACGCCCTCCCGATGGAGGGCGTTGGCAACTGCCCAGGTCTGCTGCTGCAACGGGCTGATCGCGTTGGCGCCCACCACGATAACGAAAGCGACATCGGTAGAGCGTTCCGCGGCCAGCGGAGCGACCCAGCCACCCTCGCTGAGTCCCCAGATGCCCACTTTCTTCGGGTCCACACCGGCATGGGCACGCAGGGTCTGTACAGCGGCGAGGGCATCGTCGGCGAGTTGTAAGTAAGAGAGCTGGAAGGGGGAGTAGCCCACCGACCGCTTATCGTAGATCAGGGTAGAGAGACCCTGCTGGGCGAAGGCAATCGCATCTGGCTGGGTCTCGGTCCGCAGACCTGTGCCAGAGCCAGACACCAGCACGACTCCAGACCGTCCACCCTGAGTGTGCGCCGGATCGAAAATCGTCCCGTGCAGCGTGATCCCGCCGCTGCCCTGGAAGCTCACTGGCGTGGCAGTCAGGTCGGCTGGAATCGGGGTGCTGGCAGGTGCCGCAGCATAAGCGGAGATGGATGGCCAGAGAGCCAGAGGCAGAGCCAGCCAGACCATGAAGAGAACACGAGAGGCCAGGGAAAGGTGCGCGAGTCGCACGAATCCTTGGCCAGAAGAATGGAAGAACATTGGCACAATTTCCTTTTTCAGAACAAAAGAACGAAGAGGATGTCTGTTTGTATGCTGTGTATGAGATCCTCCTGACACCAACAAAACCATGGGTAGTGATGTCTATTTTGGTTGACATCGAAAGTATATCCTCTGAGTATTCGCAGAGTATGTCAAAAGTGTCACGAAAGTGTCTCATCTGCTGACTGAGGGGTCTTGCTCTCTTTCTCTACGCGAAAGAAGGCCCACGTACGAGTGCGGTCTGATCGCCAACGGGATCTGCTCCGTCCCAGCGTCTGATCCGGTTGTTTCAAAACTGACCGCAGCCTGTTGAAAAACTATTTGCTGAGCGTATAAGAAATCGGATGAGCTTACCTACTCAAAGAGCCTCCAAGAGGGGGAAACAAAAGCAAAATCAGAATAAATAACGAAAATATAATATTTCCAGTATAACATGATAGGACATAGAGAAGAGAGATGATAGCTAGTTATAGAGAAAACAGACGCGTCTGAGGCTCAAAAAACGTGCTGAGAGCCCCGCGAGTGACCAAGGATGCCACAGCAACGCTGGGTCTGTAGCTTTTCAATAGGTCGTATCTTGCGGATTCATCTGGCTCGAAGTCGGGAGGCACCGTAGCCACTGCCTCTGCCGGAAATAGACGCCGTCCCCATCCCCGCTTTTTGAGCAAGCGTTTGAGATTTTGCCCTGCCGCGATTACCAACGCTTCACAGTTGACCCTCCAGATCCGCCTCAAGCGAAAACGCCGCATGCCATGCCACTCTTTGGCTTCTGCGAATAAGGGTTCGACCCACACTTTCCGCTTGCGCAGAGCCCTCTGGTAGGCTTCGGTCTGATCATAACTTTTCACCCGTTCGAGATAGTCAGCATGAAAAGAGCGATGGACTTGTCTGCCATACGGACTGGGAGTACACTCCGCTTTCAGTGGACAGGCATTGCAAGTGGCTGCATCAGCCTGGTATTCCGCTTTCTCTGCCGTGTACTCCATCCCAGACAGGTGCAGTGGTTGACCAGCAGGGCCCCCTCAGAACGGCTCGTGAAAGTCTCCCTTCAAGCCGCTCAAGCCAATCACGAACTTCCCTCCCTCATTGAAGGGTTGGGTGTACTCAGCTAAGACCACATCGCCGTAATCGGGGATGTAGGCACTGGCAAGGCCGAGCCCATAGCCCCAGAGACACTCTTTCTCTTCGCTGCTGCTGCCATCGGCGTGTTCTTGATTGGTAGAGCGTTTGACGCCCAGGCGACAATCGGGATCGCCCCTGGGTTGGAGATCGGGATGGTACCGTTCTTTGACGTATTGGCGCAGGTTGTTCTCTTTGACGTGGGCATAGATGTGGGTCACATCAAAGGAGACGACTTCGCCTAAACCGGGAATTTCTTGCAGGAGAGCCTGCACGGTTTGTGCAAAGAGATCGGCCAGCAGGCGAGGGTCAAAGGTGCGCAGTTGCTCATTGAACCACCGAACGGTGGGCAGGGTGCGCTGCACATCGAAGCCGTAAGGCTGCGCGACATCGAGGGTGGGACGAAAGCCCAGTTCAAGCACCAGGAGCGGGTGTTCCAAGAGAAAAGTACGCAGAGCAGGCATGGAAGCTTTCTTTTCGCACACGCGCAGCAGAAAGGCTTTGGCATAAGCGCTCTTGGGGTGAGCTGGGCGTCCTGCTTTGGCTGACGGGGCGAGTCCATCCAAGGGACCGCAATCCAGCAAGGCAAACAAACGCCGATAGCGTTGCACGAGGGCGTCAGCGGCGATAATCTTGCCAATGGTCTGCTGGTCAAACTCGTGAGAGGTTGGTATGATAGGGACCTCTCAGGGAAAGTCAACGAACGTGGAGCAAAAAGAACGGCCCGACGCCTATTGGAAGTCTCTCAATTGCTTAACCCTCAACGGTTTGACCCATTGCTCCTTGACCTTGTCCCCCGTTTGCTCGACCCAAGCTTACTGCAGCAGGAAATCGAATCTACTACGAACCATAAACAGGGTGTCACGGTATTTTAGCACGTTGCTGCGCATCTCAGATGCAACCGTTTCCTTTCGGCACCCAGCGACCAGAATCTCTGCTCCCTCAATTGGCCCGGTTGTCAATCCAAACGGTATCCTGGCGAGCATCCCAGAA